>Ga0208863_1000550_pt1 | contig 33746 bp, 22 predicted proteins | sample RifOxyD3_FD_184040 | JGI IMG/M metagenome (GOLD analysis project Ga0208863, IMG submission 184040) | Soil microbial communities from Rifle, Colorado - Rifle Oxygen_injection D3 (SPAdes) | ecosystem: Environmental > Terrestrial > Deep subsurface > Rock core/Sediment | place: Rifle, Colorado...
AACCCCGCCACTCTGGGCCTGATGAATCAGGGGCATCGTTTTGATCTGGCGCTCGGTTTCCTTTCCCCGAATGTCACCACCAAGCAGGCCGGCGAAACCGACGCGGACTCGGCATCCGATCTTTTCCTGATGCCGGCGATCGGCTGGGCCAGCAAGAAGAACAAGCTCACCTATGGCCTGGGCGTCTTCGGCCAGGGCGGCATGGGAACCGAATTCGCCGCAACCTCCTTCCTGGCCAAGGGCACGGGCGATGTGGTCCGCTCCGAGGTCGGGGTTGGCCGGGCCATGATCCCGGTCACCTATGATGTGAACGATCAGTTCGTCATCGGCGGCAGTTTTGATTTTGTCTGGGCCGGCATGGACGTCAAGATGGCGCTGACTGGCCAGGAGTTCGGCGACATGATATCAACCCTTGGCGGCACCCAGTCCCAGGGTCGGGCATCCGGCACCATGGTTGACGGCATGGTGGCCATGATGCCTGGAATGATAGGTGGTGTCAACTGGGCTCGTTTTGATTTTTCCAACGGCAGCGATTTCACCGGCGAGGCCCGGGGCTATGGCGTGGCCGGCAAGATTGGCATGGTCTACAAGGTGAACCCGACCTTTACAGTCGGCGCCACCTACCACAGCAGAACCAATCTTGGCGACCTGGAGACGGACAACGCTACCGTGACCATGAACGCGCTTGTTGATGTGACCAACTCTAGCGGGCCTTATACAGCAATGACCATCCCGGTCAAGGGCAAAATCGCGGTCAAGGACTTTCAATGGCCGGAGACCTACGGCATCGGGATTGCCTACAAGCCGACCGACAAGCTGATGCTGGCCTTTGATGTGAAGCGGATCATGTGGTCCAACGTCATGGAGGATTTCAATATGGCGTTCACCGCCTATCCGGCGGCGCAGCAGGCCGGCCTTGCCCAGGGGTTCGGCGGCTCGCAGTTGAACGCCACCCTGGACCAGAAATGGGATGACCAGACCGTGTTCTCGATGGGCGCGGCCTATCGAGTGACCAAGGCCGTGGTCGTGCGGGCCGGTTATAACTATGCCTCCAACCCGATACCCGACACCTATCTCAATGCCTTGTTCCCGGCCATTGAGGAGAGCCATGTGACCGCGGGCCTCGGCTACAGCTTCAGCGAGAATTCAGGCCTCGACTTTGCCCTGTCCAAGGCCTTGAATGTCGTGGCCGCCAACCCTAACCCTTTCGGCGAGCCGGTGATTTCGGATCATGACCAGTGGAGCGGCCAGCTGATGTACACCTACCGTTATTAATCAACAAAAGTAACTACTCAGGTTATTTAGTCTGTTAGGCTGTAGTCTGTTAGTAAAAAACGACTGGGAATAAGGTGCAACGCATACAATCTCCAGCATTTTTCAGTTGCTAATAGACTAAACACCTACAGACTATCCACCTGAGTAGTTACCAACAAAAACAGTTTACGCATGTACGGATAATCCGAGGAGTTATAGTTATGGGACAGGAAACAAACACGCCGGCCATCGAGTCGGTGGCCGCGCAGGTTAAAGAACTGGAAAGCAGGATTGCCGCCTTGGAGAGCAAGGGCGACAAGCTAACCATGGTTCTTTTCAGCGGCGACTTCGACAAGGCGATGGCCGCCTTTATCATTGCCAACGGCGCCATTGCCATGGGCCGCGAGGTCACCATTTTCGTTACCTTCTGGGGCCTGGACGTGATCAAGAAGGCCAATTTCAGCACGGCCGGCCGCGGCTTTCTCGAGAAGATGGTACTGATGATGCGGCCGAAAGGCGCCGGCAAGCTCGCCACCTCGCAGATGAACTTCGGCGGTATCGGCCCCAAGCTCTTCCAGTTCATGATGAAGCAGCACAATGTCGAGCAGCTGGAGTCGCTGATCAACATGGCCATAGAGTATGGGGTCAGGATCGTGGCCTGCAAGATGAGCGTTGATCTGATGGGCATCAAAGAGAGCGATTTGCTTGACGGCGTCGAATACGGCGGCGTGGCGGCCTTCCTGGGCGATGCCTATGACGGCCAGGTCACCATGTTCATTTGAGTAAGCGTCCAGCAGCACCACATCTGCGGAGTTTATCCTCCCTTGCGGGGGATCATCGGCCTACTTACATAGGCGGGCTATAGCTCACAGGCCTCTGGAGTTTATGCCCTTCAGGGTGCGCAGCCGCGGCACTGCTGAACGCTTACAGTTTGAGAGTTACAGAACGCATTTCACATACTCGAAGAACGGTGACTCATCTGATGTCCGGAATGTTCGCAAGCAGTATTTCTGTCCGCCGGTCGCACCCGACGCCGGCTGCTCCCGCCTTTTCGTCCTCCCCCGGCGCGCCGGGGGGGAGTTGATTGCCCTCCCTGGGGGAGGTTGTGTTTGCGCCTCCCCTTTTTTTCTCCCCTGTTGAAGGATATGCCATGAAACGCCCGCTTGTTTATTTCATTTTCGCCCTGTTTTTCTACATGTTTTCCATCCTCGCCACGGCGCATGCCGCCGTTCTCAAGCCGTTTATCCTGGGCAATACCCCGGCCGGCGGCATGGCCGCTGTTGTCTCCCTGGTGGAGAGCGCTCTTGCGGCCCACAACTTTACGCTGGTCGGTCGTTATTCGCCGTTTGTCGGCGCCACGGTGATCTGCGCCAGCCATGCGGAACTGACCGCGGTCGCGACAGCGGCTGCCGACCGCAACGGCGCCTTTGGCATTGCCCAGCGGGTGTCGGTTACCGAGGTTAACGGTCAGCTGCAGGTGGCGTATATGAATCCCGCCTATCTGGCGGCCGCCTACGGTCTTGGCAAGCTGCCGGCCGTGTCAATTGATCTGGCCGCCGCCCTGGGCGCGGTTGCCGAATTCGGCTCAAAGGGGGGTGTGGAGGAGGCAAAGCTGGCTCCGGGCAAATATCATTATGCCCCCTTTATGCCCTATTTCAAGGATGTCATGGAGGTGAACAGCTATCCGGATCATAAGACCGCCGTGGAGACCGTGGAGAAGAACCTGGCGGCAAAAATCGGTGGCACGGAAAAGGTCTACCGCATCGATGTGCCGGACCAGGAGATTGCGGTCTTCGGGATTGGCATCCCGGTCGGCGACGGCCCGGACGCCGGGGCCAAGGATACGGACAAGGAGGTCCTGGACATCATTGATTACCAGGAATACCGCGCCACTGCCTATCTGCCCTATGAACTGATGGTCACGGGCAACCGGGCCATTGCTCTGCCCGGCCGCTTCCGGATCGCGGTTCATTTCCCCGATACATCAATGGCCGGCGAGCATGGCTTCACCAAGATCATGAGTTCTCCTGGCGGTATCCTGAAGGCCCTGGAGGCGGTGGCCGGCAAGTAATTCGTAACCGTTCAGCAGCACCGCATCTGCGGAGTTTATCCCCCCTCGCGGGGGATCATCGGCCTGTTCGCATACCGGGTGTATAGCGGACAGGCCTCTGGAGTTTATGCCCTTCAGGGTGCGCATCTGCAGTACTGCTGAACGGTTACAACTCCTGGGAACAGTAATTACGAGTTGCTACCGTTGGTTGTTGCCGGCCGTCAGCCGTTTTATCGTGGCCGGAAAGAGGGTGGCGTCCGTGTGGGGCAGAAACAGGGACGCCACATACTGATCCCGGAAGCGCCCGACCTCGGAAAGTTCAAAACTCGTCATCCGGCGGACTACCTCCACCACGTCCTTGCGGATGTGGTTGCTCATTTCGCTCATCCAGGCGCCGAGCAGGGAGCCATTGCCCACATAGACGATCCGGGCCGGGTCTACCTCGGGCAGCAGACCGACGGTGATGGCGCTGTCCAGGTCGATGAAGCTGCCAAAGGCGCCGGCCAGGATGATCTGCTCGATGTCGCTGACCTGCAGCCCTACCTCCTCCACCAGGGTCTTGATGCCCGAATAGATGGCCGCCTTGGCCCTGGTGAAGTTCTCAATATCCACCTCGTTGATGACGATATCGCGATCAATGCCGCCCTCTTCCTTCCAGACCAGTACATACTCGTAACCGCTACGGCCCTCTCTGATTCGCGGCGTTGAAAGACCGTGGGTGAATTTGCCGCGCGGATTGATGACGCCGTTCTCCAGCAGAGCGGCGACGATGATCAGCAGCCCGGAGCCGCAGATGCCGATCGGCGGTTTGTTGCCGATCGTGATGTTCATCGGCTCAAAGGTGAGCGGATGAAGGCTAAAGTCGCTGATCGCTCCGGCTGCGGCCCGCATGCCATGGGTGATGCCGCCGCCCTCGAAGGCGGGCCCGGCCGAGCAGGCGGCGCAGACCAGCCATTCCCGGTTGCCGATGACGATTTCCGCGTTGGTGCCGATGTCCACGTATAAAGTCAGCTTGTCCGTCCGGTAGATGCCGGAACCCATGACCCCGGCGACGATATCGCCGCCCACGTAGCTGGAGATGGCCGGATAGACCAGAGCCACGGCGTGCTCGGCCAGATTGATGTTCAGGTCCTGGGCCCGGATGGGCGGGAAGAAGATGCTGACCGGCACATAGGGCGCCCGGCGGATGTTGTGCGGCTCCAGACCGAGCAGCAGATGGGTCATGGTCGTGTTGCCGGCCAGGGTGATGGAGGATATCTCGTCCCGGTCGATGGCGGTCTTCTTCAGCATCTGGCCGATGATCGCGTTGATCGTGTTCACCACCAGTCCCTGCATCAGCGCAAGCCCCTCCGGCTTTTCCGCCTGGATGATCCGGGAGATGACATCCTCGCCGTAGCTGATCTGGCCGTTGTAGCTGCTGCCGCTGGCCAGCACACGGCCGGTCTGCAGGTCAAGGAGATTGCCGTGCACGGTGGTGGTGCCGATATCAAAGGCCAGGCCGTAGCTGCGGTGCGACCAGTTGCCGGGCTGGACATTGACCAGCATGTTCTTGCCCCGTTCGTTGACCGGCCGGGCCAGGGTCACCGTTATTAGAAAATCCTTGTCGCGCAGGGCTCGGCGGATCTTCCGCAGCGTGGCAAGGGTGATGACGATCCGCCGTTCGTTGTACTGGCTGTTGAGTCCCTGGAGGATGCGGCCGGCATCGGCCATGTTGTCGTTGGCAGCCGGCTGCAGCAACTCCAGGCACATTTTTTCAACCGGCGGTAGAAACACCCCTTCCCGCCGTAGTTTCTCCACATCAAAGAGATGGATTTTCGCCCGGTGGCGGATCGGCACCTCGATAGTGAGCCCGCCCGTCCCCATTTCGGACTCGGCCGGAATCCGGACCGTCAGGTCGCTGTCGGGCCTGGCCAGGCAGGCCTGGCGGTAGCCCCGTGCGAAATCCTCGGCCGACAGCTTCTCGCTGCGGCCGTCGGTCACCGCGCCCTGTTCCAGAATAATCCGGCATTTGCCGCAGACACCGCTGCCGCCGCAGGAGGCGTTGATATGAAGGCCGGCCTGGCGGGCGGCTGTCATGACCGTCTCGTCGGTGGCAACAGTTACCTCTCGCCCCGTCGGTTCGAATCTGATCTTGTAAGTCGGCAACTTGTCGTTCATCGCTAGCCTGTTAGTCCGTAGGTTGTTAGGCAAAAATGGCCGCGCCCGCAAGGCCAAAGCAGGCATCATCTTATAATTTTCAATCGCTAATCCGGATAAACCGGAAATAAGTGCCTTAACAGCAGTCTGCAACGCATTGGGAGCATCATGCTTTTTGGAATTCTTGTTTTTTTTGACAGGATTCCAGGTGTAAGGCACTAATAGTGCTATCAGCCTACAGACTATCCGCCTATAGTCTATCTATCTGTAATTCCGCGACTTCCATTTCCAGAAGCTGAGCATGACTGAACACAGGACCGTCCACGCAGATCAGCTTGTCGTCCATATGGCAGTGGCCGCAGACCCCGAGTCCGCATTTCATGTGGCGTTCCAGGGTGGTGATGATGTCGCGGCTGTCAAAACCGGCCCGGCTGAGTTTGGCCAGGACAAAGCGGATCATCAGCGGCGGCCCGCAGAGCAGGGCCACGGTCCGGGGAATATCCAGTTCGATTTGGTCGAGCAGGGTGGTCACCACCCCGACTGGGCCGGTCCAGCCGGGCTGCGATTCGTCAACGGTCAGCAGACAGGTGACCGCCGGGTGGTTCTGCCAGGCATCGAGGTCGGTCCGAAAGGCGATGTCCGCCGGGGTCCTGCTGCCGTAGAGCACGGTTACCTTACCGCTGGCGTCCGGCTGGTCGAGGCGAAAATTGATCACCGAGCGCAGCGGCGCCAGCCCGATGCCGCCGGCCACGAACAGCAGGTCGCGACCCTGAAGCTGCTCCAGGGGGAATGAAGTGCCGAACGGGCCGCGCAGGCCGATGACGGCGCCGGCCGCAAGCTCATACATGGCCGTGGTCAGCCAGCCGGCCCGGCGGACGCTCAGATGGATGACGCCGGGCCGGCTGGGCGTTGAGGAAATCGAGATCGGCGCCTCACCGCGGTGCGGCACCGAGACCATCATGAACTGACCCGGGCTGTGGGTGAAGTTCCGGTTGTACTCCTCATCGACAAAGGCCAGGACAAAGGTCCTGATCTGGGAGTTTTCCACGATCACCTCGATGATCCGGGCGGGAATAGGCAGGTAGCTGTTGGCGCGGCGGTAGGCCATGTGTTTGATGTCTCCTGTTGAGGATTCGTGATTCAGCGTTCCACGCCCCAAGCGGCTATTTATCATGAAATAAACTTCATGATTCGAAATTCCTTGACGCCCAGGGATGGGCTAATGCCGCGGAAGCCAGGGATGGCGGAAGCGGCGTTCGATATTCAATATTTTCTTTTAAAAGCGGTTACGGCAGGTCGCAGATCATGTCGATGCAGCGGATTATATCAACGCCGCCAAAGCACATGCCCACGCAGCGGCCGCAGCCGACGCAGCTGGGCCGGCCGTGCCGGTTCACATCATAGAGCAGCTTGTGCAGAAAACGCCGCCGGATTGCGTGTTTTTCGTGGTCGACCGGGTTGTGGCCGCCGGTCATTAACGTAAAGCCGGCAAAGGTGCAGGCATCCCAGCTCCGCACCCGTATGCCTTCCAGGGCGCTGAGCGCTTGGTCCCGGATGGTGAAGCAGGTGCAGGTCGGGCAGATATGGGCGCAGCCGCTGCAGTCCTGACAGCGGTCGGATAACGTGGTCCAGACCGCATCCGGCACCCGGCCGGCTTTGAGTCGCTTGATGGCCTGATCCACATGCACCTGCCGTTTGAACTGGCCCCTGGCTTCCAGGGAGAGCTGGTACTGGGCCTTTTTGTCCTCCTCGCCGGCCAGCGTGAAGAAATGCCTGAATGTATCTACCAGTTCCTGGCCTTTGATCCTGCCGACTTCCACGAAATAGCGGTCGCCGAGGTCGGTGAACTGCAGGTCAAAGCCATCTTCCAGAAAGGGGCCGCTCCGGGTGGCGTTACAGAAGCAGTTTGGAAAGGGGTAGCGGCAGCTGTAGCTGATCAGAATCGAGTTCTGGCGGCGCTGCAGATAGTAGGGGTCCTGGGCGCGCTGCAGAAAAGTTACATCCATGTAGAGGATGGCGGAAAGATCGCAGGCGCGCAGTCCGAAGAAAACAGTGGATTCGGCCGTACCGTGCGGTTCAAAGCTGTAATCGGCCGAGGCGTCTGTCCGGTAAGTAAACAAGGTTTCCTGCTGGGGAAAGAGAAAGGGCTTGGCCGAACCCTGGGCCTGGTTGTCCAGGTCGATGGAGGCAAGGTCCGCGCCGCTGACCTCGGCAAACAACGTGTCGCCCTGCCTATTTCTGACCGGTGCCACCAGGCGGTGGGTTTTGCCAAGCCGCCGGAGCAGGGCGGGAAGATGGTCTTTTTTCAGAAGGTATTTGTCGTTCATCGGGCCACCTTTTCGATGCGGGCCGCGCAGACCTTGTACTCCGGGCAGTGGGCCTTGGGGTCTCGGGCATCGATGGTCAGAAAGTTGATCGGCGTCTCGGTGAAGTGGAAGGTGGTGTACAGCATGCCGATAGGCACCCGGCCGGTGATCTCGGCACTCAGTTCGATCGCGCCCCGGCGGGAGATGAGGCGCAGCCGTTCGCGGTTGCGGATGTTGTGGGCCGCGGCATCGGCGGGGTTGATTTCCAGGCGGGCCGCATTGCATTCGCGCAGCAGCATCGGGCTTTCCCGGGTCATGGTGCCGGTGTGGTAGTGGAAATAGAGGCGGCCGGTGTTCAGGACAAATGGGTATTCCGCATCCGGCTCCTCACTGGGCGGCTGGTGGCGGGTTGGCATGAACCGGCCCCGGCCCCGGGTAAAGGCGTATTTGTGCAGATAGGGGGTGCCGGGATGGCTGCGGTCCGGGCAGGGCCACTGCAGGCCCCAGGAGTTTTCCAGCCGGTCATGCAGGATGCCGCCGTAGATCGGGGTGAGCAGGGCGATTTCCTCCATGATCTCGGCGGGTGAGTCATAATCCATTGCATAGCCCAGCCGCCCAGCCAGATCGCTGATGATTGCCGCGTCGGTCCGGCAGGAGCCGAGCGGGGCAATGGCCTGGCGGACCATCTGCACCCGCCGCTCGGAATTGGTGAAGGTGCCGCCCTTTTCGGCAAAGGAGGCGGCCGGGAAAACCACGTGGGCCAGGGCTGCGGTTTCGGTGAGGAAGAGGTCGGCCACCGCGAGAAACTCGAGCCCGTTCAGGCTTTTTTCCACCCGGGTCAGGTCCGGATCGCTGCGCATCGGGTTTTCACCCATGACCAGCAGTCCTTTTACCTTGCCGCCGTGGGTCATATCCAGCAAGGTCAGGCCCGGCTCGGCCGGGAGTTCGGTCCGCCAGGCCCGGCCGAATTTTTCGCGGATCTCCGGTTCGGTCACCGATTGATAGCCTGGCAGGACCCCGGGCAGGGCGCCCATGTCGCAGGCCCCCTGGACGTTGTTCTGGCCGCGCAGGGGATCGACCCCGGTGTCCTCCTGTTCCAGGTGGCCGGTGAGCATGGCCAGGTTGGAGTAGGACTGGACATTGTCGGTGCCGCAGATGTGCTGGGTAACCCCGAGACAGTAGCAGATCACCGCCTTGTGGGCCCGGGCGTAGAGCTTGGCGGCCCGGGCGATCTCCTCCAAGGGGATGCCGGTCAAGGCGGCGGTTTCTTTGAGATTCAACCTGAGGAGCATGTCGCGCAGGGCCGGGAAGTTTTCGCCGCGCATCTCGATGAACACGTCATCCATCAGGTTTTCGTCGAGGATGATCCGCATCATGGCGTTGAGGAGCGGGATATCGGTGCCCGGCCGGAGGGCGAGGTGGATATGTGCCTGTTCGGCCATGTAGGTATAGCGCGGGTCAATGACGATCAGCTTGGCGCCCCGGTCCTTGGCGGTCATCATCCGGCGGGCCACCTGGGGATGGGCCTCCGAGGTGCTGGAGCCGGAGATCAGAATCACCTGGGCGTTTTCGATCTCGTTGATCGAGTTGGTCATGGCGCCGCTGCCCAGGGTGGTGGCAAGACCTGCCACGCTGGGTGCGTGTCAGAGCCGGGCGCAGTGGTCGATATTGTTGGTCTTGAGCACCGCCCGGGTCAGTTTCTGCAGGAGATAATTTTCCTCGTTGGTGCATTTGGCCGAGGCCAGCACCCCCAGGCCGCGGCCGCCGTCCCGGTCGCGGATGCGGGCTAAAGCCGTGGCGGTGGCGTCCAGGGCCTCGTCCCAGGAGACCGGTGTTAATTCGCCGTTCTTGCGGAGGAGCGGCTCGGTGAGCCGGGCCGGGCTGTGGATGAATTCGTGGATGTGCCAGCCCTTGACGCAGAGGTTGTTGCGGGAGATCGGATGGTTGCGGCTGGGCGCGGCACCGACCACCCGGCTGTCGCGGACGGTCAGGTATAAGGCGCAGCCGCAGCCGCAGTAGCAGCAGGTGGTCAGGACGTCGGGCATGGAATTCTCCCTGGCAGGATGAAGGCAGAATGACGAATGCAGAATAACGAATGCAGAATGACGAACCACGGATTGACGAAGACCTTATTTGCAAATTCTGCATTCTTCATTCTACATTCTCCATTCATCTTTTATATTGGCAGGATGTGCACCTCTTCCTGCACCGGATGGCGGCCTTTCAGGAAGAGTCCCTTGCGGCCGTCGATGGCGACCGGGTCGCCGAAGCGGATGGTGTGGCCGTTGATCTCGCAGTACTGGTCGGCTTCGTAGACCTTGAGCGCCTTGCAGCCGACCACGCAGGTTTTTTCCAGCTGGGTGGCCACCACCGAGGCATGGGAGGTCTGGCCGCCGCGGGCGGTGAGCAGGCCGTCGGCCATGGAGATCTCCCGGATGTCTTCGGGTACCGTGTCCTGGCGGATGAGAATGAGCGGCGTGTGCGGGTCTTCCTGGCGCAGCCGCAGAATATTGGCCTCGGTGAACACAGCCCGGCCCGACAGGGCGCTGCCGCTGACGCCGATCCCTTTACTCAGCACGGCCGCCTCCAATCCGTCGATCTGCTGAAAGACCCGGATATTTTCCTTTTTCTTGATGGTGATCATGTCCCTGGTCTGCAGGATGTAGAGATCGGCCGCCTCGGGGCTTTCGAAGGTGAATTCGATCTCCTGCGGGTCCCAGCGTTTCTCGTAGACCAGTTCCCGGGACATGGTGAGCAGGGCGTCGTAGATCTTCGGGAAGCTGATCTCCAGGGTGAGATCCTTGGCCCGGCCGTCGATCTCGGCCTGCTCCACGGAAATTGGGTAGGTGGTGACCAGGCCGCTGACAATGTCCTCGCCCTGGTCGCCCATGGCGTAGTCGCCCCAGAGGGCCACCCGGCTAACCTTCCGGTAGGGATGGGCGGTGAAGACGACGCCGCTGCCCGCCTCCTGGTTCAAATTGCCAAAGACCATTGCCTGGACGATGACCGCCGTGCCCCAGGCGTCGGAGGTCTCCATCAGGGCGCGGTAGTCCGCCGTCTTCTTGGCCTTCCACGAATCGAGCACCATGTCGACAGCGCCGATCAGTTGCAGCCACGGGTCTTCCGGAATGCCGATGCCGACGCTGCGGATCGCCTTCTGGTAGTCGAGCGCCAGTTCCTTCATCTGCGACGGGGTGAACTGCTTCTTTACTTGCACCTGGTGCCGCGCCTTAGCCGCGTTCATCAGGGCCTGGAAGGATTCCCGCACCATGCCGCGGGTCATGGCCCAGGATTGCAGAAAACGCCGGTAGTTGTCCCAGGCCAGATATTCCTGGCCGGAGAAGGCGGCGAATTCCTCGGCAAGATCCTGGTTGAGGCCGGCGTTGTGGATGGTGGCCATCATGCCGGGCATGGAGATGGGGGCGCCGCTGCGCACCGAGAGCAGCAGGGGGCGATGCGGGTCGCCGTAGCGGCCACCGGTCTTCTCCTCCAGCTCGTTGAGGGCCTGGCGTACCTGGTGCATGAATTCGTCGCGGGCCATGTGGAAGGAACTGACCACCGGCCAGCAGCGAAAGATCTCAGTGGTGATGATGAAGCCGGGCGGCACCGGCTTTTTGTCCGCGGCCAGGACCGTGAGGTTGTATCCCTTGTTGCCTAAATGGATCAGGTTGTTGGTGCGGGGGTTGCGGCTGTGCAGGGCGCTGATCGCCTTTTCCGGATTGTAGGTCATCAGCAGATCGAGGCTCTTCTGGTCCAGCACCTCCTTCTGGTTTTCCAGGGTCTGGATAATCCGGGTGATGAAGTTGTCCAGGTGCTGCAGTCCGAAGGTGGAGGCGATCAGGTTGCGGAAAAAGGTCTCGGACAGGCGGAGGATGCTGGCGTTGATGTCCGCATCTTCCCAGAGGTTGCGGTACTTGGTGAGCAGGTTTTGGTGGCCGACCTGCGGGATGATGATCGATAGGTTGTTTTGGTGGATGTTGGTGTAGTAGGCATAGATCACATCCTTCACCCCCTGGGACAGGCCCCGGAAGATGTCCAGGTACTGGGTGTAGGAGAAACGCTTGATGCCGAGCGAACTGGAGAGCAGCGACAGCGAGGTCTCCAGCCGCCGGCTGGCGATGCCGTCGATCTTCAGGGCTCGCAGATAGAGGCGCAGACACTTGATGATCCGGATGAAGGTCGCCCGGGTGATGAACGTCAGGTTTACGGTGTCGGCCAGTTTTTCCAGGTAGATGTTGGCCAGGTTCTCCAGCCGGAAGGAGAGTCCGAGGGCGTCGAACTTCCTTTCCTGGTAGCGGCCGTAGACCGAGGGGATGTCGACGGCAATGTGGCGTTTGTAATAGATATCTTCCTTGGCCTGGAAGACCTCCTTGCTGAGGATGATCTTCTTCAGGGCCTCCAGATGGTTGAGTAAGGCGTTGAGGCACTGGTGGGTGTCGCAGATTTCCAGATCGGCCAGCAGCTGTTCCATCTCCGGAAAGCCGCTGTTGGCCGCCTGTTCAAGCTGCAGGCGCAGCTCCTGAAAGCCCAGGTTGTATTTCTGGTGGAGGAGCTTGTACATCTTGACCAAGAGGTCGAAGCGCCGGACCTCGGCTGGCTCCAGATCGGTCTGGCCGGTCAGAAAGTGTTCCCGGCGGTCGTCATCCCACTTGAGCAAATCCTTGGTTTCGGCAATGTCGGGCAGGGCGGTTACCCGCGCCATGAGCCGCCGCAGGTCGTCGACAAAGGGACCGTTTGTCGCCACCTGGGCCAGGACCTCCTCGGGCAGATAGGCGGTGAGTACCTCCTTGGCGCCGTTCTGCCAAAAAGCGAAGATTGCCTCGATGAAGTCGACGATCAGGTTGCTGCTCTCCACATGACTCTGCTTGCGCAGAAAATGGATGAGCAGGTCCTGGCGTTTGTGGAGTTCGTCCAGTTCGGTGGATACGTCCCGCAGATATCCCTCGGCGCCGATCTCGTTGAAGAACACCGGCATCAGCTTGGCAAACTGTTTAAACAGATTGTAGATCGGCTCGATGGGATGGTTGAGCAGCCGGCTGATGTCCCGCTGGAACAGGTCGGTGTCCTTGACGCAGGTGCCGGAGAGCTTGAGGTTGATGATCAGGGCCGAGAACAGGGTGGAGCACCATTTCGGCTCCTGCATGATCAGGTTGATCCAGACCCGGATGTTGGCCAGATGGGCCGGGTTGGTGATCGGCTGCCAGTCCTCGTCAACGCCGATGACGTTGGCATACTGGAAGCCGAAGCGCACCGACTCCCAGAGAAAGGCCTCCACCAGGCGGCTGTTGCCGCGGTTGAAGACCTCGGTGCCCAGCACCTGGATACACTGCAGCGAGGTGTGCGGGTAGCGGCGGACATTGACCTTGAGCAGCTGGAAGGTGGTCAGCAGGAAACTCTCGATCTCCTCGAAGCTCTGCTGGCGGATGAGCTGCACCAGACTGCGGTTGATTTCCCGCAGCGTTTCTTCGTGGATCAGCGCCAGGCCGGCGGTTTCCATGATCCGGAAGAGAAAGAGCAGTTTGCGGTTCTCGGCAAAGCGGTCGGCAGGACTGACGGGCGGGGTAGCAGCCTCGATGATGTTTTCACCCAGGCGGTTGGCAATATCCTTGTGGAGGCGAACGAAATCGATATGGGCCGGCATGGCGAGCAGGGCGCGCAGGGCCTCATCGGCGCCGGCCGCAACGTCGATAGCGGCCAGCCGTTCCAGGTGTCCCCGGATCTGCTCGTGGGAGATGGCGTAGAAGAGTCGGCCCGCCTCCCAGCCTTCGCACATGTGGGTGCAGTTTTCCGTAAACCAGGCCAGCACGTCCCGCTCCCGCAGCCAGTACTGGTAATTCAGAAAGAGGATGCGCTGCAGCAGTCGGGCCGCCGGGCCGCAGTCGCAGCGGCGGTCGGTCTGTTTTTCAGCCAGGGTCAGCAGCCGGGTGGCAATGCCTTTCATGGGGTGGTGGCCCTGGACCATGAACATGATGGTTTTTTCATCCAGATCGTACAGCCGGGAGAAACAGGCGGCTAGAGCCTCTTCGTACTGTGCGAGGGAATCCGGATCGAGCAGAGTGGTCAGCTTGTCCACATAGGCCAGGAGTGATTCCATGGTCTGGGAAAGCAGGGTGGTGTTTTTCTGGCTTTCCTCCAGGGCCTTGAAAAAAAGGAAGCAGAAGCGGTCAAAGGCCGCTGGTCCCCGGGCGTGTCCCTTGAAGTGGCTGATGTTTTTGAGCACAAAGGTGCGCAGCCGCGGGACGATCAGGTTCCAGTTGCGGAAGGGATGGCTGCTCTCGTAGAGCAAGTCGTCGAGGTTTTTCTGGATGCCCCGAAAATTGCCAACGATCTCCGAGAGCACCGCAAAGCAGGGGTCGATGACCACCTCCCGGGTGGCGGTCTCCAGGAGGTTGGCCTTAAGGGCGTCGGATTCGAGTGTTGTCTCGCAAACGGTGCTGGGCTGGCGTGCTTCGGACATATATTCCCGTGCCGCCGGACATGGCAGAGGCGGTCTCCTGTCATGTCCGCCGGACTGTTTTCGGTTATAGGGGTTTGTTGGCTTCCATGTGCATGATGAGATCCAGCACCCGGTTGGAGTAACCCCATTCGTTGTCATACCAGGCGAGCACCTTGACCATGGAGCCGATTACCTTGGTGGACATGGCGTCGATCACCGACGACTGCGGGTTACCCTGGAAGTCGATGGAAACGAGCGGTTCCTCGGTATAGCCCAGATAGCGGTTGGCCGCCGCCTTGAGCGCCTGGTTGACCTCGGCGGCGGTGGCATCTTTTTCCACCTCCATGACCGCGTCCACCAGGGAGACATTCGGGGTGGGCACCCGAACCGAGAGGCCGTCGAACTTGCCTTTCAGTTCGGGGATCACCAGGGCAAGCGCCGAGGCGGCGCCGGTCTTGGTGGGGATCATCGACATGGCCGCGGCCCGGGCCCGGCGCAGATCGCTGTGCGGGAAATCCAGGATGGACTGGTCGTTGGTGTAGGAGTGGATCGTGGTCATCAGGCCGCGCTTGATGCCAAAGCGGTCGAGGATCACCCGGGCCATGGGCGCCAGGCAGTTGGTGGTGCAGGAGGCATTGGACACTATATGGTGTTCGGTGGGGTCGTACTCGTGTTCGTTGACCCCCATGACGATGGTCTTGACATCGCCCTTGGCCGGGGCCGAGATCACCACCTTTTTGGCGCCGGCCTCGATGTGGGCCTGAGCCTTTTCCTTGTCCGTGAAGCGGCCGGTGGACTCGATGACATAGTCCACCCCCAGGCTGCCCCAGGGGATGTCCTTCGGATCCCGGTGGTTGAACACCTGGATGTGGCGGCCGTCAACGAGCAGGCCGCGTTCATCCGCCTTGACCTCCCGGCCGTAGACCCCCATGATCGAGTCGTACTTGAGCAGATGGGCCAGCCCCTTGTTGTCGGTGAGATCATTGATGGCGACGATTTCAATGTCCGCAAAGGCGGCATCCTTATCCACCGCCCGGAAGATGCTCCTGCCTATCCTGCCAAAACCGTTAACTCCTAAGCGTATTGTCATAAATTATCTCCTTATGTTCGAGGTATGTTCTTGCTGCTGCGCGACGCCTTGTTTTTTGGATCATGTGACTGCTCGGAATTCAGAATTCAGGAGAAAATATTACAAAACCAATCATTCTGAATTCTGGATTCTGAATTCTGTCTCCCTGGCAGTTAGATTATTACCATGACTCGGCCCGGACCCGTGAGGAAAAAACGTGGCCGCTGTCCTGTCGGTGGATTTCAGACCCGGCTGGTTAAGGTTGGGGCGGCCTGGTAGAGCGCCAGATATTGTTGCCGGACCTTGTCCCAGGTGTAACGATCCGCAATACGTTGCACCGCGGCCTGCTGCATGGTCGTAATCGCCGCCGGTTTTTCCCGGAAGACGCGGATGGCCCGCTGCATGGCAACAAGCAGTGCCCCGGCCGTGTGTTCCTGAAAGGCAAAGCCGGTGACGCCGTCCTCCACCTTGATCAAGCCGCCGGTGTGACGGACAACAGGGATATTGCCGAACAGCTGGGCAATGAAGTCGGTAAGGCCGCAGGGTTCATAGCGGGAAGGCACCAGAAAGAAGTCGCCGGCAGCATAGACCCGGTTGGCAAGCTGCGGATGATAGCCGCGCAGCAGGCAGACACGGCCGTGGTGGCGACCGGTTGCCAACTCAAGCAGGCCGTTTTCCAGCGCCGGATCGCCGTCGCCCATGATCAGGGCCTGAAAGCCGTGGTCCCGGGCCAGCAGATCGTCCAAGGCGGGAATCAGCAGGTCAACGCCCTTCTGGGCGGTCAGGCGGCTGATCATGGTGAACAAAGGCTGGTCGCTGGCAGCCGCCAGGATGCCGATCTGGCCGATGACGTCCAGGCGGTGCGCGCTGATTTCATGAAGCAGTGCCGCCTTGCAGCGTTGCTTGCCAATCAGGTCGCCGCGGCCCGGATCATAGGCCGCCGGCAGCCCGAGTTTCTTCGGATGGCGCGGGTCAAAGTCCGCCGGGTTGATGCCGTTGGTGACGCCGGTGAGCCGGATGCCATCGGCCAGCAGCCGGTGGCCCAGCCAGCCGGTGAGGCCGTCGTCGTCGGTTTCCTGCAGTTCCCGGGCATAGTTTTCGCTGACCGTATTCAGAACGGCATAGCGGGCCGCGGCCAGAAAGGGATCGAAGCGGCCGTCCAGCAGGCTCGCCTCGATCACCGGCATTGGCAGGCCGCAGATGGCCTTGGCAAAGGGCAGGTCGCCAACCTCCTGGTGGTAGCCGTAGCCGGCGTTGTGGATGGTGACCACAACGCCGGTGGTCCGGAAGTAGTGACGAAAGCCCTCGATCTCCCGGAGCATGGCCGGCAGGATGGCGGTGTGGCCGTCCTGGCAGTGGATGACGTCGGGTCTTTCAGCCAGGCTGACGATCAGAGCCAGGGCGGCCTTCTGCAGCAGGACGTTCATCGCGAAGTAGTCGAAATAGGCCGTGCCCTGGCGGTGGGTCGGATCGGCTGCCTCTTCGGCGGCCGTATAGGTGTAGATACCCTGTTTTTCGCGGAAACGGGCCACCTCCACCAGGTAGAGGGTGACGCCGTGCTGTTGCCGGTGCCAGAATTCAACGGTTTCCCGGCGCTCCTCATGGGCATAGGACATATCCACGGTTAAGGCTGCGTTGAGCGCGGTGAAACCGAGGGCGGCCGGCTCCATGAATCCGTAGCGCGGCAGGATCACCGACACGGCGCACCTTGCCTTGGCCAGGGACTCGGCCAGCTGCCGGCACATGTCCTTGACGCCGCCGGCGCCGGCCAGCCCCTCATACTCCCGGGTGACCATCCAGACGTTTTGAATTTTTCTGCCCAGCTTGCCGCTCGCCATGGAAATTACTTCCCGGAAATGCTGCGCTGTCGGAGCAGATGGTCGGCCAAAGTCAGGCAGACCATGGCCTCGCAGACCGGCACGATCCGCGGGATCGCCGAGATGTCGTGCCGGCCGCCGATGCGGACCGTGACCGGGTTGTTGTTGAGGTCCACGGTTTCCTGTTCCTTGCCGATGGAAGGGATGGGCTTGACCGCCACCCGGGCGATGATCGGCTCGCCGTTGCTGATCCCGGCCAGGATGCCGCCGGCCCGGTTGGCGGCAAAGCCGGCCGGGGTGATGGGGTCGTTGTTTTCTGAGCCGGTAAGCCGGGCGGCCTCGAAGCCGGCGCCGATCTCCACCCCCTTGACCGCGCCGATCGACATCAGGCCATGGGCCAGGGTGGCGTCCAGCTTGTCGAATACCGGGTCGCCGAGGCCGGCCGGGCAGCCGGTCGCCATGATTTCCACGATGCCGCCCAGGGAATCGCCCTGCTGCCGGGTGTCGGCGATCAGTTGCTCCATGCGGGCCGCGGCCTCGTTGTCCGGGCAGAAAAGGCGGTTATCGGTTACTTCGGCGAGGTTGCGGTTGGCGGTTTCGATCTCGCCCATGGCCACGGTATAGCCCAGCACGGTGATGCCGGCCCGGGCGAGCAGCTTGCGGGCCACGGCGCCGGCCGCCACCCGGGCGGCGGTCTCCCGGGCCGAGGCCCGGCCGCCGCCGCGATAGTCGCGGATGCCGTATTTGCTGAGATAGGTGAAGTCGCCGTGCCCTGGCCGGAAGATGTTTTTCAGATGGTCGTACGACTTGCTGTGCGCGTCCTTGTTGTGGATGAGCAAGGCAATGGGTGTGCCGGTGGTCGTGCCTTCGAAGAGGCCGGAGAGAATCTCCACATGGTCGGGCTCCTGACGGGGGCTTTCGCCGCCGCCCTTGCCCGGCCGCCGCCGGTCCATATCCTGCTGGATGTCCGTTGTGTCCAGCAACAAGCCGGGCGGGCAGCCGTCGATCACCGCGCCCACGGCCGGACCGTGCGATTCCCCCCAGGTGGTGACCCGGAAAACTCTGCCATAGGTGTTACCTGCCATAGCCCTCTCCTTGATCGCATTCTTTTTCGTTAACCATAACGATGCATTAAAGTGCTTTTGCCAGCAGGTGTCAAGCACGAGTTCCGGACCGGAACGGCAATCCGGAAATCTGGCCGGGTGAAACAGCCGCAATGGCAGCGACGTGGCTCCGAAGCCGCCCGGCGTCGGTATTCTTGTGCTGCGAGGCGAATTGTGTCGTTTCGAGAAAATTGTATAATTCAGGGTGTCGCGCTGAAAAATGCCAGGTGGAATTTGGCTTTCTTTCTGGTAACATCCTATCGTTTCCATCGGGTTGCCATGCATTGCGGAAAACGTCACGCCGTATCTTTTTTTTACGTAGTTCGGGAGCACCATGTCGATTTTCAATACGCTCAAGTTCATCATCCAGCACCCCCTTAATCGAGGCCGCCAGGTCCGCGCCCTTGTCGAATTTCTGAAGTGGCAGGTGGGGAGCCGGCTGGTGTCGGGCCAGGTTCCATGACTGAATCCCCCATGGAAAAATTCAACGCCCCGAGCTTCTCGCCTCCTTGCCTGTCCATCGATCTCGAAGTGGGCAGGCGCGACGGCCGTATTCATTCTTTTGCCTGCGTCCATGGTGCATCCGGCCAAGTTTTTTTATACGAGCAAGGGGACTTGGGGAAGGCCCTTGCTGAACTCGACGATTTCGCTCAAAGCGCGACTTTTCTGCTCGGGCATAACCTGATCGCCTTTGATCTTCCCCATCTGACCGCCGTAAAGCCTGATCTGCGGCTGCTCAAACTGCCGCCGGTGGATACTTTGCGGCTGAATCCGCTTGCCTTCCCGCGCAACCCCTATCATCATCTTGTCAAGCACTACCAGGACGGCCAGCTCAAGCGCGGCAGGTTGAATGATCCAGAGCTTGATGCCCGATTGACCCTCTCCCTGTTTCGCGACCAGTGCAAGGCGCTGCTCCATGCCTCGTCGGAATTGCTTGCCGCCTGGCATTGGCTGACCACACTGGATGACTCTCCCATGGGAAGTGGCAAGGCCGTCAATGTTCTTTTTAAATCCTTGCGGAAAAAGCCCCGTCCTACTGACTCAGAAGCCCGTACCGTGATACGACAACTCTTGGAGGGATACTCCTGTCAGACGCAGGGTAGAGAGATTCTGGAAGATATCGCGACAAAAGGCTGGGCTCTTTCCTATGCCCTTGCCTGGCTCTCGGTGAGCGGCGGCAATTCGGTAATGCCGCCGTGGGTCCGTCATCAATTCCCCGAAGCTGGTGCGCTGGTGCGGCGTCTGCGGGACACCGCCTGCAGCGATTCGGCCTGCATCTGGTGCCGGCAACGTCATGACGCCCGCAAGGAGCTCAAACGCTGGTTCGGTTTTGATGATTTTCGACAGGAACCCGTCGATGCAAACGGCGTCCCTCTGCAGCAGGTCATTGTTGAAGCGGCAATGCGCGGCAAACATGTTTTAGGAATTTTGCCCACCGGCACCGGCAAGTCCCTGTGTTATCAACTCCCGGCCCTCTCCCGCTATGACAAGACAGGAACGCTGACTGTGGTCATTTCGCCGTTGGTGGCGCTAATGGCTGACCAGGTGACCGGGCTCGAAGCAAGGGGCGTGACCTGCAGCGCGGCACTCAACGGCCTGCTGTCAATGCCGGAGCGTGCCGATGTGTTGGACCGTATTCGGCTGGGGGATGTCGGCATTCTTATTATTTCTCCCGAGCAGTTGCGCAACAGGGGTTTGCGGAAGGTGTTGGCACAACGGGAAATAGGCGCCTGGGTGGTGGATGAAGCCCATTGTCTTTCCAAGTGGGGTCATGATTTCCGCCCGGATTATCGGTATGTTGGTCGGTTCATCAAGGAAAAGGCGGGGAGTGAGCCGGTTCCGCCTTTGCTCTGCCTTACCGCCACGGCCAAACCCGACGTGGTGGCCGATATTCTGAACTACTTCCAGGACAAGCTCGGCGTCACTTTTCAACTCTTAGACGGCGGGGCGGGCCGGACCAACCTGGATTTTTCCGTGGTGCCGACCACGCCGGCAGAGAAGTTCGCCCATATCCACCAGATTTTGGAACAGCACCTGCCGCCGGGCACCGATGGCGGCGCCATTGTCTACTGTTCCACTCGTGAAAACACCGAACACGTTGCCGAGTTCCTGCGGGAAAAGGGAATGGCGGCGGAACATTTCCATGCGAAGCTGCCGCCGGAGCGCAAGAAAAACGTGCAGGCGCGTTTCATTGGTGGCGACCTGCGGGTGATCGTCGCCACCAATGCTTTTGGCATGGGGATCGACAAGCCGGACGTGCGGCTCGTTGTCCATGCCGACATTCCCGGTTCTCTGGAAAACTATCTGCAGGAAGCGGGCCGTGCCGGTCGTGATCGACACGCGGCACGCTGTGTTCTGCTCTACACGCCGGAGGATGTGGAACGGCAGTTCAAGATGTCGGCTTATTCCAGGCTCAGCCGCCAGGAAATCCAGGCAATTCTCAAGTCACTAAAAAATCTGGACCGAAAGAAACGCCTGGGCGGCGAAGTGGTGGCGACGGCCGGCGAGATCCTTGCCGAGGAGGAAGAAGGAACTTTTAAGCGGGATTCCGCCACCGACGATACCCGGGTACGAACCGCTATTTCCTGGCTGGAGGAAGCGGTTTTGCTTAGCCGCGAAGAGAACTCGGTCCAGGTGTTTCCTTCTTCGTTGCGGGTATCCACCGTGGAAGAGGCGAAAAAGAAACTGGCAAAGGTCGCGATGACCGATGAATACCGTAGTCAGTTGCTGCGTGTGGTGTACACGCTGATCACGGCCGATCCCGATGAGGGAATCTCTACCGACGAATTGATGGGCGCCGGTGGACTCAGTGCCGAGGGTGTTCGGCGGGCGATGTATGATCTGGAACGGGTGGGCATTGCCAGCAACGATACGACTCTGACCGCCTACGCTCACGCCGGGATAGAACGTTCTTCGCAAAAACGTTTTGAGGAAGCTGTCGCCCTCGAATCAGCTTTGATTGATGCAATGCAGATTGCAGCGCCCGAGCTAAGCAAGGGGGAAACATCGGTCCTGCATTTGCGCCATACGACGCAACGATTGAAAAATGAGGGCCATGCGCATGCCTTGCCGGAAAAAGTATGGCGTATCATTAAAAGCATTTCCCAGGATGGCCGAAACGAGGATGGCGGCATCGGCAGTTTACGTCTGAAGCGCTTGGACGCCGAGATGGTGGAAGTGCGGCTGCAGCGTGATTGGCAGGCGCTCGCGAAAACCGCACGTTTGCGGTGCGATGCTGCGAGGCGATTGCTGGCGCATCTGCTCGGCTGCGTCCCGCCGGGGTTGCGGGGCGCGGATCTTTTGGCGGAAACGACCTTAGGCAAGCTGACAGCCGCCCTTGAGGGGGATCTCTTTCTCAAAGCACAGATGAAAGATCCGCAAAAACTGGTTGAGCGGGCATTGCTCTGGTTGCATGAACAGGAGGTGATTCGCCTCCACAAAGGACTCGCAGTGTTCCGGCCGGCAATGACGATTCTCCTCAACCAGGATAAACGGAATTTCTTAAAGGCCGATTTCGCGCCCCTGCAGCTCCACTACCAGGAGCAGGTCGTTCAAATTCATGTCATGGCCGAATACGTGCAGCGTGGGATAGAGGCAATGGCTGACGCTCTGCGGCTGACTATGGATTATTTCAGTCTGAAACGTGAAGAATTCATTCGTCGCTGGCTGCCCGACCGCGAGAAAGAATTGTCCCGGCAAACCACACCCGAGTCCTGGCGCGCTATTGTCGAATCACTTCATAATCCGATCCAGCAAGCCATTGTGGCGGACGACCGCGAACTGGTCAATGTTCTCGTCCTTGCCGGCCCCGGATCGGGAAAGACCAGGGTCCTTGTTCATCGTATCGCTTATCTGGTGAGGGTTCGGCGGGAAAACCCGCGCGGTATCGTGGCCCTTGCCTATAACCGGCATGCGGCGGTGGAGATTCGGCGCCGGCTCAGCGAATTGATTGGCGATGATGCAAAGGGCGTGACCGTGCTTACTTGTCATGCCCTTGCCATGCGGTTGACGGGAGCGAGCTTTGCCGGCCGGGAAATGAAGGGGGATGGTGAAGCGTTCAAGGAGGTTTTGCAGCAGGCCGTTGCCTTGCTTAAAGGAGAGGGGTTGCCGCCTGAAGAAGCAGATGAACAACGCGACCTCCTGCTCACCGGTTTCCGCTGGATTCTTGTGGATGAATACCAGGATATCGGTCCGGAACAGTATGAGCTGATTTCTGGTCTGGCTGGCAGATCTCGCCCAGACGAGGACGGCAGGCTCAGCCTGTTTGCCGTTGGCGACGACGACCAGAATATCTATGCCTTTGATGGCGCTTCTGTTGAATTTATCCGCCGGTTTGAGGCTGATTATGCCGCCAAGCCAACCTTTCTCGTTGAAAACTATCGCTCGACCGCTCATATCATATCCGCGGCCAATCTCGTTATCGAGCCAGCTGCTCGGCGCATGAAGGCGAAACATCCAATTACCGTCAATCGGAACCGAAAAAAGAGCCTGCCGGGAGGTAGATGGCAACGTACGGATTCGGTTACTCGAGGTCGTGTTCAGATCGTGTCGGCAGGAAGCAGTTCAATGACTCAGGCAGTGGCGATCATGACCGAGCTGCAACGCCTGGCCTCGCTTGTACCAGATTGGGACTGGGCGCGAACTGCGGTGATTGCCCGGGAGTGGAAATACCTCGAACCGGTGCGCAGTTATTGCGAGTTGAATGGTATTCCAGTGCAAATGGCCGACGAGTCGACGCCAAATTTCTGGCGATTGCGAGAAACCCAGGCGATGATTGGATGGCTGAACAACCGGAGCAACAAGCTTGTGGCCACGGCAGATCTGATGGAATGGCTCGATGGCCAGGCCGGAGGTACATGGTGGTCCCTTCTCCGAGAGGCGGTGGAGGAATACGCGCTGGAAACCGGCGGCATGGAACTGCCAGCCCGTCACTTTATTGAGTGGTTGGCTGAGTGGGGGCGAGAGGTACGTCGCCGGCAGACCGGACTCATGCTGCTCACCGCGCATCGAGCCAAGGGGTTGGAGTTTGATCATGTAGCTGTACTGGATGGTAACTGGCAAAGAGTGGGAAAAAATGAGGATGGTGACGCTTGCCGTCGCCTGTACTACGTTGCCATGACCAGAGCCAGGGAGACCCTCACGCTGGCCCGCTTTGCTCCCGGGCATGCGCTGCTTGATGCGTTGCCGGATGAACCCTGTCTGTTGCGGTGTCCGGCTGCACAGTTGCCACCACCGGCGCCGGAACTTGCTCGGAGTTATATGCGATTAACCCCGGCGGATGTTTACCTGGGGTTTGCCGGGCGCTATGGTGCCCAAAACTGGTTGCACAAAGCGATTGGAGCACTTTCCGCAGACGCCCCTCTCACCTTGCGGCAGGAGGGGGAACGACGTGAACTGCTGGATTACAAGGGAAAAGTGGTTGGGAGGTTGGCCAGAAATTTCTCACCACCCGACGGCATGAGGTGTATCGATGCACGGGTGATCGCAATCATCGTTCGACGTCGTGAAGAAGAAGGAGAAGAGTTTCAGGATAGAGTATGCAGTGATCGCTGGGAGGTTGTGTTGCCAGAGCTGGTTTTTGAGCCGGGTTAGTAATGGGGTAGAGTAGGAAGCTGATTTCCGATCAGTACAGGATTTTCTATAACGCCTCGCCGCACGCGGCTACTGCGTATCAACCATACCGGTTCGTGCATCAGCGGTTGACAAAAATACTACCTCGGAGATAATGACACCTGAGGAAGTAGCTCGATTCCTGAAGAAGAGTGCAAGTTGGGTGTATAAGCACTGGCAGGAATTGGGAGGTGTGAAGCTCGGGGGTTCCCTGTTTTTTCCGCACAAGGAGGACCTTTATGAGCGTATATTTCGTCAAGGGCAAAGGGTGCCGGTACGACCGACTGCAGTTGTAATTTTTTATGAATCCTCCTTGGATTTGTTGTACAGGGCGGTCTCGCTCAGGCCGCCTTGCCAGGGGCGTTCCGAAGATAGCGTCTCTGGGGCAGGATACAGTGCCGGGTGAGCCTGGTATGGCCCGAAGGAGTGCCCTTGGGTTTGGCTTGCCCGGCCTTCATTTTTACAACCTCGCTTTCGCCAGGTTTTGTCAACTTAGTCAATAATGTCCCCGATGTTACTCTCAGAAAGTTGAGATAAATCTTATAATCTGAAGTACGTCCCCCATTGCTCACCTAGAATCGACGATTGGTCCCCTTGGGCATACCTGGGCATGGGAAGACCCAATATCACCCAAAAGAAGGGCATAAACAGGGCCAGGATGCTTAGTCGGTTCCCAGGAACTCACTTGGCTAGGCTATTTATCTTGTCATTGAGTTCCCGTGAAAGCTTCTGCCCCTCTTCAATCTGACCTGGGGACATCTTACCTAGGATAATATCCCTATTCTTTCTTGCATCTTTATACCCTTGGGAAGCTGCCAGGTTCCACCATGCATATGCCTTTGCGTAGTCCTGCAAGACACCTTGTCCTTCGCAATACCTAAACCCCAACATATATTGAGCACTAGCTTTCCCCTGCTCAGCAGCTTTAGTGTACCAATAGACAGCTTGTTTATAGTCTTGCAACACTCCTAGTCCTTGGGCATACATAACTCCCAAGCAAACTTGAGCACTAGCATCTCCCTGCTCAGCAGCTTTAGTGTACCAATAGACAGCTTGTTTATAGTCTTGAGGCACTCCTTTTCCTTCGTCATACATAGATCCCAAGCTAACTTGAGCACTAGCATCTCCCTGCTCAGCAGCTTTAGTGTACCAATAGACAGCTTGTTTATAGTCTTGAGGCACTCCACGTCCCAGGTCATAGCTCAATCCCAAGAAATGCTGGGCACCAACATCCCCCTGTTCAGCCTTTTTCACTAAAGAAGCAAGATGCTCCTTTGAGGCGGTCCGTCCCTGCTCTGTTGCTTGTCCTGTTCCTTCAGCCTCAGATGGTGCCGAACAAGCCAACATCAATCCAATCACAAGAAAGACTGCCAACACTCTTGGTATAAGCTTCATAGTTTCTCCATTACTGTTGACTTTGGTGAATTATCTAAAGCCCACTCAACACCGAAACACGCTGTAATGTCAAAATAATAGTTCTATTTCGGTGGCGAGTTGGTCGCCTTCTATCCACGCCACATTTGAAGACTACCGCAAAGATTACCCCATAAGACCCGCAAGCGCCTTCTTCCTCTTCGGATGCCTGAGCCGGAACATGGCCGCCATTTCAATCTGCCGTATTCTCTCTCTGGAGAGTCTGAGTTTCCCAGCTATTTCCCCGAGGGTGTGCTCGTTGCAACCAATTCCGAATCTCATACGGATTATTGCCGCCTCTCGTTCGGTCAGGAAATCAAGCCCCCTCTGCACTGCTTCAACCCGCTGTTCATAGTCTATTCTCTGCAGTACGGATTCCGTCCCCCTGGTAGTCATAAGTGTCTCAAGTGACACACCGTCATCCCATGCTGGACTTGAAATCGAAACAGGTTCGTTCGGCGCATTCAGTACATTTGAGAGCACCGCCTCAGACATTTTCAACGCTTTGGCCACTTCTTCCAACGAAGGCTTTCGCCTCAAAGACGCAGCCAGTGCATGAAAGGTTTTGAAATACTTGCTCTTGGTCTGCGAAACATGTACCGGCTGGCGTATGGTGCGGGATTTATCCATAAGTGCCCTGGTAATGAATTGCCTGATCCACCAGATCGCATAGGTACCGAAGCGGTTGCCTGTTGCGTGATTGTATTTGAACACGGCATGCATGAGCCCGATATTGCCTTCCTGCGCCAGATCTTCGTAGGCCAAGCCCCGGCCTAGATATTTCGCAGCCGCAAACATCACCAACCCCTGATTGGCTGTGGTCATCCAGTGGTGAGCGTTGTTTATCTGTTGGTCAAGAACAAGGACCAGCTCCCCCAGGGCGATGATGTCAGGGTGACCAGGGTATTTCCCAGCTGCCTTCCTTACTCGGTCGACAATGAGATTGATGTGCTTCTTATTCGGGTCCAGAGCGACCCCCTTTGCGCCCCAGAGATTAACCCTATCCTTCAAGAACCGAATTTCCGCAGCATCCGAGGCACAGGCCAGGACGGCCTCCTGCATGGAATGGAACCCCTCACGAATAACCTTGTTAAGCCTGATCTCATCTTCATGGCTCAACAGACCGAGTCGATCCGCACCATTGAGGTCCTTCCCAGGGTGAACTTGATTGTCTGACATCGTCCGTCCTCCTTGTTTTGTGTGGGTCATCCAAGTGATATATATCATCACATAGTAATGTGATATATATCACTTGGATTCCCGACGACCCAACACCTGCCAATCTCTTGGCGTTGACGTACGGTTTTCCTCCCCCCTATATTTGCCACCGAAAGCCGCAGGATCAAAACCACCCAAACATCACATTGAGAGGAAATGAACATGCCAATGGACATTCAGCCACCACGGATCATATCAAAATTGTCTCCAAGAGAGATTCTAGCTAACAATTTCAAGATGTTAGGTGAGATTCCAATCCAAGGAGGATGGGGCTATACACTCGATGACGCTGTGATCATCGACAAGAATGATCCCGTGATTCCGAAGGGGATACCTTTCGACGGCGTTGGTCTCGAATATATATTTGTTGAGAAAAGAATCTATGAGGAACTCATCATTTTTCGTCCCCAAAACGACCGTTACTCTGGAATCAGATGGAACATGCTCAGACAAGAGCTGACCAGTCACAATGATAGATTATACGACGTGCTTACATTTGAGGTTACTGCACTTCCGGACAAAGACTGGCATGAACTTAAAGCAGAGTGGGAAGGACCCAATGGTTATGGTGCACCTGGGTTTGATGTCCATGTGCACACCAAAAAGCGAGATTCGAAAACGATTCGCTTCGTTACGGAATACTACTTCGACATCACGAGTTTCTATGGTTTAGAGGATTCAGAGTAAAGCTGACTTACCAAACTTTTTTATTCGCTGGCTCCCCCTGGTGGACGCACTTCGAAACCAGTTTGCCGGACCGTCGAAAGAGATGATTGATACCATTCTGGTGGCGCGGAATCAGGTGAGGGATGGTTTTCTTGTTACCACAAAAAAAGATGCCTCTCAAGATATCCCGACCTAGTACTCGCCTGACAAATCCCCTTTCACCCCAGCAAGGGTTTCCGGGCGATATTACTAGTATATTACTAGGTAGGTCGGTTGCCGATACTAGCGAAATTACCTATTGATATCTTTTTGTATTTCTGGTTATCAGAATAGGTTGTGAATATTAAGTTCGGCTTATTGGCAGGGTTGCCGACTTGTTAAAGAAGGTTAGGTTCATGGCGATAAGTTTTATTCTCAATAATATTATGAAATCGCAAACAATAGGTGCTACTGGAGGCGGCGAAGTTCAGGCGCTTACGCGGCAAGTCTGGGCGGGCCGCGGGTGATGCTTGTCGGTTAGCCTAAGAAGGATACCATGACAACACTGAAACTATCACGATCAAGAGAATTGGCGGCGAAAGTAATTTTCGCGGCACTCCAAATTCTAAAAAAGAAAGGTGGTGAAGCTCCTGGCCGTGAAGTGCTTGCCGAGGTTGAAAAACTCGTGCCGCTCGATGATTGGGCAAGGGCCACATATGAAAAATCGGGCTATATACGGTGGCAATCTATTTTACACTTCTTCAGTATTGACTGCATAAAGGCTGGATACCTCGTTAAAAAAAAGGGGGTGTGGTATTTAACCCCCGAGGGAGAAAATGCTCTCCATCTCGGGGAGGTTGGCCTCCTCAAGGCAGCAACAAACGCTTATCGTAAATGGCGAGAAGAAAATAAATCGTCTGAATCGAAAGAAGAAGAGGTTGAGCAAGAAGGTCAGCAGGGGCAAGAGGCAACTATTCATGAAATCGAACAGATAGCAATTGAAGGGCTGAAGAAACAGATAACCATAAAAAATTCTTATGAATTTCAAGAGTTGGTAGCTGCTATGTTGCGTGGGATGGGCTACTACACCCCATTCATCGCGCCTAAAGGTAAAGATGGTGGAGTGGATGTAATCGCCTATCGTGATCCGCTGGGCACTGTATCACCAAGAATAAAAGTTCAAATCAAGCATCGAGAAAACACAACCAATGTCCAGGAAGTCCGGCAACTCATGGGGCTGTTGCAGAAAGACGGCGACGTGGGAATTTTTGTCTCTTCTAGCGGTTTTACTCCTGACGCAAAGACCACAGCGAGAAGCTCACATGTTCATGTCGAACTTATCGACCTAGATCGCTTCATCACCTTATGGCAAGAATTCTATTCAAAGCTTACTGATGAAGATAAAAGTCTGCTGCCACTTATACCGATTTTTTTCTATGCGCCATCAACGTAAAATCAGGGCTGACAAGGCACTCAATCGGCCGGAGGAAGTTGACTGAGGTGCTTCCGGCAAGACTTGGTAGGTCAGCAGGGTTATGCAAGACGTACTACCTCTCTTTAAGTATGAGCATCTGGGGGGTATGAGTTTAATAGAACAAATAGTCGAAGTTATGGCGGTTCATCGAGGACCAGCGCATGTAAGTACTATCGCTGAAATGCTACTTAAGCGTTGAGGCTGTAGAAAAAGTTAACTCATTGTAATTTCGTCTTTATTATTACTTGTCAATGGTGTAGAATGACTGCAATGTCCAAGACCGGAAAGGGTTAACCACAGCAGGAGAATATTGCATTGGCCCGGTACAAACCTTACTCATATGCCCAGGGCAAATTCATTCCCGTCCACTTTGACAAGCAGACCCAACCCGGCACCTTTGAGTACACTGCGGTGGACTTGCCTGTCCCTCCTTTCTAAGAATGATTGGCGTCATCTTGAAACGGATCGGCTGGTAGTGTCGGCTATATTTATCAATTAAAGTACGCTTAAACTGGAAGAACCAAAATAGACTTTGGATATTTAATTAGAACGTTGGAGAGCACTGTGGAATGCTTGAAGTCGAAAAACTTGGTTCACTGTCTTCGTGATCTTAAGATCAAAGGAGGGCGTGGTCAAGCGATCGCCAGCAAGGTACTGAGTATTTTGGGGAATTTTGCGGTTGATGCTGAGCACCCGATGGCTGGCTTAAGAGTCACCAGTCATGGAGAAACTCGAATTAGGCATTGCATCAAGTACGACCTCGGCGATGGCTACCGCCTGATCACAATTCAGAACGACAAATGTGTCCTGTTATGTTTCGTCGGGAACCATGACGACTGTGATAAATGGCTTGAACGGAACAAGGGTTTTACCCTATTGAAAAGTAGTGATGGCCAATTCACGTCGGTAAGAACGACCGTAGTGATAGGTGATCCTAGAGGAAGGATTTCGGGTGAATCCGATGGGACTGAAAAGAACCTATTGGAAAGATTGAAGGAACGTCACCTTAACTTCCTCCTTGACGATCTTTCTCCGTCCATCATCATGAATTTGTATAAGTTGGACAATGTCTCTGATGAGGAAAAAATCTTCTCGACATGCGACATGATCACGGACAAAAGCAAAGCCAGCTTTGTCTACGATGTATTGACATTCCTTAAAGAGGGTGACCTCAATCAAGCGAAAACACGCATCGAGTTGTATAGGGGAGAAGCTACGGAGATCGAACAATTAACAGAAAGGGAGTTCATTGAAGTACAGAATGGCGATTCGATTCGGAGAATCGATATCGCGACTAAGGAATATCTGGAATGGATAACGGGTTTTATAAATTCATCTACCTACCAAGACTGGATGCTTTTTATGCATCCGGCGCAAAAGAAAATGGTCGATATTGAATTTTCTGGACCGGCCAAGTTATCAGGTGTCAGCGGATCTGGAAAAACATGTATTATCGTTAATCGGGCAATTCGACTGGCCAAGAAGAATCCCTCAAGACCTGTTCTGATACTGACGCTGAACAAAAGTCTTGCAGCTCTTATTGAAGAACTTGTCAATCATGCCTGCGGTGAAAAGAAGACAAGAGCACTTATTAAGGTTCAATCTTTTTTTGGTCTGTGCCAGGAATATCTTCTGAAATTTGAGCCCGACAATAAAAAGCTCTACAACGATGTGACGTGGAAATGCAATGATTTTCATCATGAAGAACATATTGATGATGTTTGGCGAGAATTTTATCGGTGTGATCTGAACAATGACGCTGCAAAGGTCATTTTCCCAATTCATAAATCTCTTAATGCACAGAACATTTACCCTGAAGAATACCTGCGACAGGAGTTTGACTGGGTTAGAAGCGCTTTTACAGAAGCCGAGAGAAGGAAGTACCTCGATATTGATCGTAAAGGGCGCGTTATTCAGTTTTTAAAGCCTTGGCGTGAGTTGATATTGCAAGCTTTGCCCGGATGGCAAGAAAAAATGCGCTGGGTCGGTGTGATTGACTACCTTGGGCTAACGACTTGTCTCTCTCGCCACATGGACAACCTCAAGCCAGAATTTAGCTCAGTGCTTGTGGACGAGGCTCAGGACTTTGGGACCATGGAACTCAGGATTATCCGCAAGTTGGTTGACGAAGGAGAAAATGACATTTTTCTCTGCGGTGACATGGCGCAGCATGTCCTGCCCAAGCACAATTCTTTCAAAGGTGCCGGGATCGATATCCCAGGTCCCAGGTCTCATACAATTCTCAAAAATTATCGTAATAGCCGTGAAATTCTTGAGGCAGCATACGAACTGTTGGTAAAAAACCTTGACGGGGATGTGATCATGGATAGTGAACTCGAGGTTATGGATCCCGAATTTGCTAACTTCTCCACCCCGAAGCCTCATGTTTTCTCTGCTGCAAACTTGGAGGAAGAAATTGCCTTTGCCCTCTATTACATGTCTAGCAGGTCTGAAGGGCTTAATGGAAAACACAAGGGCTGCATAGCTATAGCCGGCTTTTCTCTGTTCGAGATACAGAGATTTTCGAAGCGCTTCAATCTTCCAGTGCTCGATGGCTCTCGAGGTCTGCAGCACAGCGTATTGTTCTTGTCCGATCTTGAGCAGACCAAGGGCTATGAATTCGACACGATGTGCATTCTCAATTGTTGTGACAAGGTACTCCCCAGCGCCGATATGCCACTCGGTGAACAGTACCGCGATACCTGCCGTCTCTATGTCGCTATGACACGCGCCAAGCGTGATCTCATCCTTTCTTATAGCGGCGCGTTGAGCCCATGGATCGCAAAATGTGAGATATTCTTCGAATTCGACCGATGGGAGGAATACATCGACAGAGCATCTTTGTCGCTCCAAGGCATACCGGAAAAGTCCTCGTTCTTGAATGAGCATGCTCAGTATGTGTTGTCTTTATCCGGACAAAAGTTTCTCTATACTCGACATGCACTTGGGTTATCCCTTGAACTCCAAGATAAAATTGATGAATTAGTCGATGGGCGCGGCAGATCACGGGATGGGCAGTCTGTGGCATGGAAAAACATTAAATCAGCCTATGAGGATGTCCTTAATCATCCACGGCCAAAGCAGTTGTTTGGACCGAAGTCACATAAAGAATTCTTGGAGAAGGTTTCTACAATCACTTAATAGAGTATTGACACTACCTAATTGTGACGGCGGGACAGTCTGTCCACCTTGTGTATTTTGGCTGCTTGTAAACATCCATCACCCGGCTACGGCCCGGTAGCCTCTGGGAACCGCATGCTATGTGGCGTGTGGAGCCGGGGGAGAACTTTCCCCGGCTACCCGCTTCGTTCATTTCTCCAAAAAATCAGACTCTCCCTTTGCCCAGGCGAGATGCAAGGTGATGCCGGAGTTGAGTGCCTTGCTTTCTGTACGGTTCAGCTCTGCGTGAAGCCCGTACAAATCCGCATAACGTGCAAAATCCTCAAACCACATGTCGGAATCGCTGAAAGAGTGAACGAGGATGACGGCGTGTTGCGCCTCGAACCTCTCGGCCTCGACCACTGCGGCCGCTGTACGATGAAGCAACTGGTATCGGATATCTTCGGGCACATGGCCTAGTTCGAGTTTCGACTGAATGAATCCGATTCGCTTTCTTTTGCCGGGAGATTCCTTTTTCATCCATTGTCCCACAGTAGGACCGAACGCCTCTGAGACCTTTCCTTCAACTGCTATTGAAATGAGTTCTCTTCCGTCTTTTGCCAGAACCCAAACGTCACACTGGGATGAGGCCCTACCGCCAGGCAGCGGCACCCGGTGCTCGGGCAAAACCAGCAGCGCCTGAAGATCCTGAAATGGCCCATTGGGGCTGTTCAGGACGAGTTTCACGCTGTCTGGAAACCCCTTTGCATCTTCCCAGCAATAGGCGAGCGTTCTGGCAGAGAATCCGGTTTTCCATTGTATCTCCGGATCAGCCAGTAACGATTTCCAATCTGCGGGTTCCTGCGTTGGTCGGTAAATCATATTTGTCTTCGAGCGAGCGAACGACCTGCATTACCAGCAAAAAAACAGAAGTTTAAATAAAAACGCTATATGTCGACCTGTCTGGCGAATGAGATGATTCGGTGGTTTTCGTCGTTTTTTATTGATGGGCACCAATGGTTTTATTGTTTATTCAGCCAGTTGTATCCAGAGTGATTAAATATTTTGATTCCATCAACCGTTTGACCAATTTTTGATTTCCAATCAATTCCAGGCTTGGCATTTACAAAGAAGCCAAATTGCTTTCCTGGCATATTGTCAATGAATTTCCCCTTGTCAGTTATTATGACTTGCATAGGTGATTTCCAGGTAGAGTTCAATTCACTTCCGCTTACAATTTCTACTGAAATAATTTTATGTGCTTCCAAATGAATACCCCCTTGTTAGTAATAATTGATATTAAATAAATTCCAGGACAGGAACAGGCGACAAACCAGCATGTCCTGCCCGCCGGCTTTATGAAGGTCCGCCACTACGGGTTCCTGAGCCCCAATTGCGCCGTTTCCATCGAGGCAATCCGACGCATGGCCGTCGTCGCCCTGAAAAATCTTGCCCTGCTGCTGTCGGACCCGCTCTGGGGAATGAACCCCGCGAAGCAAAACCCTATATGCGCCACCCCCCGGCTACTTGAACAAAGCAGTGTCATGACAACTTACGGGAAATTCTCAATTGCCTGACCTTTCCAGGTTGTCCCACTGATCTTTGTATTTTGCCAAACTCCATTTTTCGACGTTTCGAGGATTAAAACTGAAGTCAAAATCCAAACGCTCATTTTCAGCAGGAGAGTTTTTCCTTTTCATTGATTTCTGCTTTGCCAGCTCCGCGTACTCCGCGAGGAATGACTCGTAATCCTTATACTTCTTATATTTTTCCACACCTGAGTCCTCGACAAACTGACGGATACTCATTATGTGATTTGCTTTTAATTCAATGTGGTCAAACACTGTGATGATCAGGTGTGAAGAACAGACGATCTCATTCGCCGACACGTGTTGGGTGGCGGCTTTTCCTGCCTGGATAGCCTTCAGGTCAATTGCTTTGAGTTCAACTTTTATCCGCTGACCTTCTTTTTCAGCGATCAGGTCATATCTCAACTTTCTGACTTGCGAAAAACTTAACATAAAGCATTGTAATTGTGTATTTTTAACGTGAAAAGCCCTTCGTTCCTTGGTATATTGGGATTTGCGATTTTCTCAATAAAATCAAGGAGGAAGGG
>Ga0208863_1000552_pt1 | contig 33647 bp, 32 predicted proteins | sample RifOxyD3_FD_184040 | JGI IMG/M metagenome (GOLD analysis project Ga0208863, IMG submission 184040) | Soil microbial communities from Rifle, Colorado - Rifle Oxygen_injection D3 (SPAdes) | ecosystem: Environmental > Terrestrial > Deep subsurface > Rock core/Sediment | place: Rifle, Colorado...
CTCCTTGGAAAGTACTTTTGCAGACGCTATCGTGACCGATTGAGGTAGAATTCAACCCCCGCGCAACATCCTTCAAAAAACGGTCACGATAGACCGAAACAGCCGGTCACGATGACCGAAATACGCAGGCTTGAGCAAATGGCCGAAGAACTCACTTTGAGTGTCGATCCGGTCACTGGTGAATACACCAGATTGACGCGCTTTCTTCCTGGGGCTGATACAAGCGCATTCGGCGGGAAGACGCACCCGTACCCCGAGGAAGTGTTCATTGTCAGCGGTCGCCTCTACGACAAGGCGTTTGATCTGTGGCTGGAAACCGGGCATTACGCAAGCCGGCCTCCGGGAGAGCTTCATGGGCCATTTAAGACCGATGTCGGATGCGTTGTATTAGAAGTGTCGTTTCCCAATCGCATAAATGATAGCAGTGTCGCCCAACCCATCATTCCACCGGACGCTGCGCGATAAAGCCGCGCAGCGCCGGTCAATTCAAACGTTAGACACCGCACCAATAGGTGACAATAGGCACACATCGAGTTAAACTCCATCGCATGAAACCCTTTCGCTGGAATCACGATAAAAACGAGGCGCTAAAAATTGCTCAGTGCATTTCGTTCGAAGAAATCGCCCTAGCAATTGGGGCCGATGGTTTGCTAGATGAATTGCGCCACCCGAACACGGAAAAATATCCAAACCAGTCTGTTTTTGTTGTGGCACTTGATAGTTATGTTTACTTGGTGCCTTACGTTGAAGAACCAGATTACTACTTTCTCAAAACAGTGATCCCAAGTAGAAAAGCAACGAGAGACTATTTGCTAAGGAGTAAACCAATTGAAAAAACTTGATGCGTTTGAGCAAGATATTTTGACCGCTTATGAGAAAGGAGAATTGAAGTCCACGTCTCCTTCAAAAGCCAAACTGGCTAAATTCAAAGCTGCTGCGTCAGCCACGTTTCTCAAAGAAAAGCGGGTCAATATCCGCCTTTCCACACCCGACTTGATGGATATTCAAGCAAGAGCGCTTGAAGAGGGTTTGCCCTACCAGACGTTGATAGCAAGCGTGCTTCACAAGTTTGTGTCCGGGCGACTTGTGGAATCTTCGTCTAAACTAACCTCTCGCTCAAGCGGGACTGCGCAAAAGCGTGCAACCCCTTAGCTCCACGTTAAAACTCTTAGGTGAATTACATGGCCACCAATAAATTGATTTACCAATTTCGGATAGACCTTCTGGAAACCAAACCCGTCATCTGGAGACGAATTCAAGTGCCTGCTGACTATTCCTTCTGGGATTTACACGTAGCAATCCAAGACTCGATGGGGTGGCTCGACTATCACCTTCATGAGTTTCGAGTGAAAGGGCCATCAGGGCGCAATGCGATTGAAATTGGAATCCCAGACTCAGAAACAGATCGCGATATCCTGGCTAGTTGGGAAGTGCCCATCTCAGATTATTTTGTTGAGCCGGGAGTTGTCGCAGCATATGACTATGACTTCGGCGACGGTTGGCAACACAAAGTTTTGCTCGAAGGTGTCCTGTTAAAAGAAACCTCAATCAAATATCCTGTGTGTGTCGCTGGAGAACGCGCTTGCCCACCGGAAGATTGTGGCGGAGTCCCCGGATATGAAGATCTGTTGAGGGTTCTCTCCAAGCCACGAACTAACGAATGCAAGGACATGATTTCTTGGCTTAAAGGCCACGCAAAAAACTACTTTCCATACCAGGCAGAACACTTTTCTCCTGAAGAGGTGAAGTTCGGGAATCCAGCGAAACGCTGGAAAATTGCGTTTGGTAAGCATGCATAAAACGAGTTCTAACCCAAGAGGTGTGGCAAAGCAGCTTAACCAGCGCGTACAGACATAATCTTACGTAATGACTTGAAGTGATTTTCTCACCACAGTGAGTTGATGCCAGTCTATTTGTTGACGCTATTTGCAAAAAACGAACAGGATAACTTGAGCCGAGCTGACTGCCGCGATTTGGCGATGAAAAAATTTCTGGCAATCCCACAATCCAATTATCTGCATGACGTGTTACAGTTCTGTCCGGTTCAACCTTTATGAATGAATAGGGAACAGCAAATCGTGACAGAACATTTCCTCGAAGGAAAAAGCCTGGAATGGCTGCTGGAAGCGGCCACCGATGCGATGATTATCATCGACAATGCGGGCCGGATCATCATCGCCAACCCGGCCATTGGTCGTCTCTTCGGCTATCCGTGTCAGGAGTTGATCGGACTGTCGATGAACATTTTGCTGCCGGATCGCTACAGGCATACGCACGGCGTTCAATTTACAGAGTATTTCTCCCAGCCACACTCGCGCGCCATGGGAACCGGAATGGAACTTTTCGGCCTGCGTCGTGACGGCAGCGAATTCCCCATAGATACAAGCCTGTCTCCGCTGGATACCGGGCAGCTGGTGATGGCGACGATACACGACATCACGCGCCGCAAGCAGGCAGAGGATGAACTGCGCGAAAGCGAAGTGCGCATGCGTGCCATGTTCGACACCGCAGTTGATGGCATCATCACCATCAACGAACACGGCCTCATCGAACATTTCAACCGCACCGCCGGGCAGATATTCGGCTACACCGAGGCAGAAGTGACCGGCAAGAACGTATCCCTGCTGATGTCCGCTCCGGATAGATTGGCTCACGATAGTTATCTGGCGCAATACCTGAAAACGGGTGAGCAAAATATTATCGGCACAAGTCGCGAGGTAGAAGGAGTGCGTCATGATGGCAGCACCTTCCACATGGAACTGGCCGTAGGCGAAACAAGCTTGGGTGAGCGGCGCATCTTCACAGGAACAGTGCGCGACATCAGCGAACGCAAAAAAACCGAGGAACAACGCGACCTTCTGTTACAGGAACTGGAAAGCGCCAATGAGGAACTGAAAAACTTCGCCTATGTGGTGTCGCATGACCTCAAAGCGCCGCTACGCGCCATCAGCACGCTGGCGGACTGGCTTTCCACGGATTACGCAGACAAGCTTGATGACGAAGGCAATGAACACATGCGCCTTTTGACCAGCCGGGTACGCCGCATGGACGGTTTGATCGACGGCATCTTGCAGTATTCAAGGGTGGGCAGAATGAAAGAAGTATCCATCCCAGTGGATCTCAACCAGCTGGTGCATGAGGTGATCGACCTGCTTGCCCCGCCTACCAACATCGCGGTCAGCATGGACAACGCCTTGCCGACCATTATGGCCGAGCCCACCCGCATCCAGCAGTTGTTCCAGAACCTGCTCTCCAATGCCATCAAATACCTGGACAAACCCGAAGGCGATATTCACGTAGGCTGTGTTCAAGAGTGCGAACAATGGGTATTCAGTGTCAGCGACAACGGCCCCGGCATCAAACAACAACACTTCGAGAAAATATTCCAATTATTTCAAACCCTTGCACCGCGCGACCGGGTTGAAGGCACCGGCGTCGGACTGGCGCTGGCAAAGAAAATCGTGGAAATGTATGGCGGACACATCTGGTTAATATCCACAGTCGGTCAGGGAAGTACCTTTTTCTTCACCCTGCCGCGCACTACGGCAATCTCAAAATGAGGAACGTCAACATGAAAAACAACAACAAACCCATCCTCCTGGTTGAAGATGACCAAGTGGACATCATGACGGTCTCGCGCGCCATGAGAGAGATCCACGTCACTAATCCGGTGGTGAGTCTGGAAAATGGCGAGGACGCGCTGGACTATCTGCGCGACCCGGACAGTACAGTGCCGTGCATCATCCTGCTAGATCTGAACATGCCGATCATGAACGGTATCGAGTTTCTACAGGTGGTCAAGCACGATGCTCGACTCAAACGCATCCCGGTAGTTGTGCTGACCACCTCACGCGAACAACAGGACAAGCTGGACAGCTTCGATCTGGGCGTGGCAGGTTATATGGCTAAACCGGTGGATTACCGGCAATTCGTCGAAGTGATGCGCACCATCGACGCTTATTGGACAATCAGCGAGATGCCAATATGAGCAAACCTCGCATACGCTTACTCATCGTCGAAGACGACATGCTGGATCGCATGGCCTGCCGTCGGGCGCTGGCGCAGGATCCGGACTATGAATTCATCCCTTCCGAAGCCGAAACCGGACGTGAAGGACTGCAACTTGCCCATGAGCAAAAACCTGACTGTGTTTTGCTCGACTACCATTTGCCAGACATGAATGGCCTGGAGTTCCTGTCCGAACTGCAAAATGAGCTGGGCGAGATCCCTGTACCGGTGATGATGCTGACCGGTGCCGATAACGCCTCGGTTGCGGTCGAAGCTATGAAGCGCGGCGCACAGGACTACCTGGTCAAGGACCTCAATCGCCAATATCTGGAACTCTTGCCCGCTGTCATTCAACGCGTACTGAGTGAACGGCGGACGCTGGTCGAGAAACAGCTGGCGGAAGAAAGCCTGACCCGTGCCGAAGCGAAGTATCGTTTTCTGGTAGAACAGATTCCTGCGATCACCTATACCACCGCGCTGGACAGGCCTGGCAAGTTACTCTATCTCAGCCCGCAGATACGCCAGCTCGGTTATTCCCCCGAAGATTGCTTAGCCGATCCTGAGGGATTGTTCAAACGTATTTACCAAGAAGATCAAATGCGGGTGCGCACTGAAATTGCGCGTTGCTGCGAGGGTGGCGAGCCGCTGCGCTGCGAATATCGCGTGCTCACTCATAGCGGGGAGATACGCTGGCTATTGAACGAAGCCAGCCTGGTTCGTCAAGAATCAGGCAATCCTTTGTTTTTACAGGGAATTCTTGTTGACATTACCGCAGACAAGGCGCTCGAGAAGGAACTGAATCAACATCGCCGACGGCTGGAGGAACTGGTGACCAGTCGCACCGCGCAGTTCGAGAAAAAATCCGAGATACTCAAATCAGTCAACGCCAATCTCACCGACAAGCTGAGTAATTGCATACAGACCAGCGGCAAGCTCAAAAAACAAATCCAACAGTTCGAAGATCTCTATCACAACGCCCCCTGCGCTTACTTCTCGCTGGATACAGACGGAGTTTTCGTCCAGATCAATAAGACCGGACTGAAATTATTGGGGTACGCGCGCGAAGAAATTTTGGGTACAAAATTCACCGATCTACTCACACCCGAGAGTGTCTGCCTTTTCATGGAGGGCGACCAACACTTAAAAGAGTGCGGCTATCTATCTGATCTGCCACTCGAATTAGCAAACAACGACGGCCTGCGTCTGGCCGTCCTGTTGAATGCAAATGCAATCAAAGATGCGACCGGACGCTTCGTGATGAGCCGCTCCGTGATATTCAATGTGACCGATTGCAAGCACGCCAGTCAAGCAGCCTGAGGTGTCGATTTCCGCTGCACTGAAAAATGAACGCAGGTGATGAACTTGTTCACCTGCGCTCGCCTTTTTCGGCGCGGCCTTATATATCGGACGCTATATGGATGGACAACAAATTCCGGAAGGAAAAACACGCGGCATACTGGTATTTACACTGGCCTCGGTCGTTTTCTGGGGAGCAGGTGAAGTGGCGGACCAAATGGCAGGCACACCGCCAGCCACGCAAAGCGATCTGTCACAAATAATCAAAGCGCTCTCGGATTCGCAATCCTGATCATCCAACACTGGATAAATCTAAAACGGCCGTTCAATCCGCCTGTCTGCCGACAAGCAGGCAGATTACGCAGATTTGCACAGATTAACAACGAGTTACAAAATGCGCTTATGCCTCCAAAACGGCGAGTCAATTTTGATACGCAACTATTTGTTTAATTGGCGTTAACCCGCATGTTCCGCCGGTCTGTCGGCAGACAGGCGGACAACAGCTTTTTAAGTAAACAGGTTCAATGATTGGTGCCTGCCTCCCTGTTACAATGCACACCATTGAGGAAACACACCAACATCAAAATGACTGATCGCTACGCCGTCATCGGCAACCCCATCTCGCACAGCAAGTCCCCAGTGATCCACGCCCTGTTTGCCATGCAGACCGGAGAGGACATTTCCTATGAAGCCATCGAGGCGCCGCTGGACGGCTTCGCGGCGACCATAGAACGGCTGCGCAAGGAAGGCTACAAGGGCTGCAATGTGACAGTTCCGTTCAAGTTTCAAGCCTTTCAGCTTGTTGACCAAGTTGGGCGAGCACGACTCACAGCGAAAGTTGCGCAGGCCGCCAATACTTTGTCGTTTCATGAGCATGGTGTAACTTATGGCGATAACACCGATGGCGCGGGACTGGTGCGCGACATCGAACAAAATTGCGGCATTCAACTTCACGGCAAACGGGTATTGTTGATGGGCGCCGGCGGCGCAGCATTCGGTGTCGCCCTTCCATTAGTTAATACAGCTTGTCAGCTCAGTGTCGTAAATCGCACCGAGGTCAAAACCCGGCAACTTGCGGCAACGTTTCGCGGAGTCCGCCCATTAACTTATGAAAACTTGCCCGGCTTGCAATTTGATGTGATCATCAACGCCACCTCGGCGGGGTTGACTGACAGCGAAGTGCCGCTACCTTCCTCCCCCCTTTTAGCAAAGGGGGGCCAGGGGGGGATCTTCGCCGCTAACGCCTTAGCCTACGACATGATGTACGGGCGTGAAACACCGTTCATGAAACTGGCGCGCGAACAGGGCGCAACGGTTGTCGATGGACTGGGTATGCTGGTCGAACAAGCCGCCGAAGCGTTTTTCATCTGGCGCGACGTGCGCCCGCTGACCGCGCCCGTCATCGCACAACTCCGCAAATGAGCCGCATCTGGGGCTGGCTGTGGCGCGGCGTGGCGATCTGTTTCGCCCTGCTGCTGATTTATCAACTGTGGATCTTTGCCCATGTCTGCTGGTGGATAAAATTCAACCCGTCAACCAGTGCCTTCATGGAATCACGTCTGGCGATCATGCAGGATAGCAATCCTGATGCCGAACTCAAACATCAGTGGGTGTCCTACGGCAAGATTTCCAAAAATTTGAAACGCGCGATAATCGCCTCGGAGGACGCAAAATTTGTCGATCACGAGGGCTTCGACTGGGACGGCATCCAGAAAGCCTACGAGAAAAATATGAAGAAGGGGAAGATCGTCGCGGGCGGCTCGACCATCAGCCAGCAACTGGCCAAAAACCTGTTTTTATCGGGCAGCCGCTCGCCATTTCGCAAGATCGAGGAAGCCGCCATCACCGTCATGATGGAAGCGGTGATGGACAAGGAACGCATCTTCGAGATCTATCTCAACGTGATCGAATGGGGTAACGGCGTATTCGGTGCAGAGGCCGCCGCACGTCATTACTATCGCGTCAGCGCAGCCCAGCTCTCAGCTGCACAGGCCGCCAAACTGGCAGCAATGGTACCCAATCCGCGCTACTACGACAAACACCGTGAAGCGGCCGGCCTGCAAAAGAAGACCGGCATCATCATCAGCCGCATGAACGCATCGGATATCCCCTGACGCATTGAGAGATGACAGCCTCGTGCAGCTACGATACTATGAGCAATCTTAAAGCGAAACACAGAATATCCCCGTGAAAAGTCGTCTTGCCATGTATCGGTCCGCAGGAACTGCACGCAAAAGTCAGCCGTTACTATGGTTCGCCACCGCACTGTGCGCCCTGTCTTCCAGCCTGTTTCCGGGCTGCGCCTACTCGCATGGTACCGACCTGACCGACCTGACGCTTGAACAACTGCTGCAAGTTGAAATCGAGGTATCTTCCGCCTCAAAATACGCACAAAAAACCACTGAAGCGCCCTCTGCCGTACAAGTCATCAGCGCAAACGAGATACAGCGAAACGGCTGGAAAACACTGACTGAAGCCCTATCCAGCCTGCCCGGCATTTATGCCTCCGGAAACGGCGCGTACGATTTTCTGGGCACACGTGGATTTCTTGTCCCGGGAGACTATGGCACGCGCTTTTTGCTGCTGATTGACGGAAAGCCCAACAACGACAACATCTATCAGCAGGCTATGTTCGGCAGCGAAGGGTGGTTGGATATATCAAACATAGAACGCATTGAGTATGTACCTGGCCCCGCTTCATCCATTTATGGCTCCAATGCAGAATTTGGCGCAGTCAATATCATCACCCGCAAGGCCGGTGACCAGCCCGTCACACAAGCGGGTATTACCACCTCGCAGGATGGGCGGCGCGGAGTCAGTGTCTCGACACGCCGTAAAGTGGATGAAACCGGGTTGGTGCTTGCCTATACACAAAGCGATAAAGCCGGGCGCGACCGGACTTATAACGCGTCAGCAGGTACGCTGATCCGCGCCGACGGTACCCCCTCACCGGATGGCGTGACGCATGGACTCGACCGGCAATCCAATCAACAATTCCTGATGCGGCTGGATCGTGAAGAGGTCTCGTTTACCCTGATCAGCCATGAGCGCACAACCACGCCTTCTTCCGCGCTCTATTTGAGTACATTCAATGATCCCGCTCTACAGCTTGTCGATGGTGGAACATCCCTCAATCTCGACATCCAGCACAAAATATCGGACGCCGTCAGTTCATCATTCCGCGTCGGCTACTCTGATTTCCATTATCGCGGCAGCTATCCCTATTTCGATCCGGCAGCCGGTTACTACCGCAATTACGATAAAACTCAGGGCACAATGCTGGACGGAGAAGCGAGTCTGCTGATACAAACCGACGCGCATCGCGTATTGACTGGCATCGAGTTCGCCAAGGACATCGTTGCACGCCAGGTCAACTTCTATTCCATAGACCCCGCCCTGTTGGGCGTCAGCAATTTCGACATCAACAAACCCAAACAACGCACGGGCTTGTTTGTCCAGGACGAATGGCAATTGACCCATTCCCTGCTCTCAAATATCGGCCTGCGCCTCGACCAAAGTAGCGGCATGCCTGTTGCCATGAGCCCCAGGATGGGCCTGATCTGGCAGGCAAACATAGCGTGGACCTTCAAGCTGCTGGGCGGCAAGTCCTATCGTCTGCCCAGCCAATATGAGATGTACTACGGCGACGGCATTGGCTTCTTACCAAACCCCAACCTGCAAGCCGAATCTATCCGCACCCTCGAAGCCGTCAGCGAATGGCGACCGAATGAGCAGACGCGCTGGCAAATGTCGGTATATGACAATCGCCTCAACAACCTGATTTCCAAACTGGACAACACCGGCGCGAGCACCTCGCAGTACCAGAACATGGGAAGTGTGCATACCCAAGGGGTCGAATTGGGCCTCACCCACGAGAGTGGCAATGGACTGTTCGCCCGTTCCAGCCTATCCCTTGGACAAGCCCACGACGATCTCGGTCAAAGACTGTGTAACTCGCCGAACTGGCTGGGCAAGCTGTCCATCAGTGCGCCGTTCGTCGGAGAAAAGTTGCGTGTGACAGGTGAACTGCAAGGAATCAGCCCGCGTATCCATAATTGGGGCGGCACCCTTTACAGCATGCCCGCACAATGGCTGGGGAACCTCACGCTGACCGTGCCCAATATCACCGAAGGAATTCCGCTCACGATTGCCGGGAGGACGAGCGCGCAGTTGCGCATCAGCAACTTGTTCAACCGCGCCATGAATTACCCGGTATCGGCCGTGGAACTGGCCATTCCCTTCGTGCCACAAAATGGCAGACTCTGGACATTCTCGCTGAATCATGAATTCTAGCCGTCACAAGCTACTTTTCATGCTGCTAGCCATCCTGGCTAGCCCGCCGAATGCGCTTGCAGATACCGCTTCCAAGCACGCCATCGAAGCCGCCTTTCTTTACAATTTTGCGCTGTTCACCCAATGGCCCAACCTTGCCGCAAGCAACTCATTCAATATTTGCGTATTGGCTGAAAACCCGTTCGGCGCTGCGTTTGAACGACTAGGCGAAAAGCGGATAGAAAATTTACCTGTCCACACCCGGATCATGCGCACGCCGGAAGAGGCCGTTAATTGCCATATTCTGTTTGTACCCGCCTCCGGCCATCGTGCTATGCGAAACATTGCCAACACCTTGCAAGACACGCCGGTGCTGATCGTATCCGAGGTCAATGGCTACAATCCCAACGATGTGATGATCATGCTGGGGGAAGAAAGCGGACGCGTCAATTTCCAGATTAATCATTCCGCAACGCAGCGAGCCGGGCTCAAGGTCAGCTCAAAATTGCTGCGTCTTGCACGCCGGGTGTATTAACATGCCAAACAGCTTCCGCAGCTGGTATCACAACCTTGGCCTTCGTAACAAATTATTGCTGACCAACCTGATCGCAACCGGATTTGCTGTCCTGCTCGCTGTGCTATCCATGTCTGCGTTTCTTTACTTTTCAGCGCAAAGCGGCATGGTCAATCAGGCTCGCAACCTGTCCAAGATCATGGCGGAGAACATTTCGCCCGCTATTTATTTTGATGACCGCAAGACCATGGATGAAATTCTTCGCGGCATGCGCGAAGTTCCCTTTATCTCCTCGGCAACACTGTATGACGCTCAGGGTACCAAGCTATCCACCTTCCAAAGAAATCCGTCGGCCCGTGAATTAGATAGTCTTGCTGCTTTGCCCGTTGAAAACAGCTTCCATGATTACATCCTGGATCATACGCATTCCATTTTTTCCGACACGCCGGATCATGCGCGTCTTGGCACCCTGCTGCTACGCATCAACCTTTCCGATATGTATCAGCAGCTTGCCTTTCAACTCACACTGCTCATCCTGGTCGGTATCGCGGGATTTGTGCTAACCAGCCGCATGCTGCTGTATTTTCAAAAGGATATTTCCGAACCCATTATTCAGCTGACCAAGCTGATGCACCACGTATCAATAGGGGGAGACCTGACCGCACACTCAGACATTCAACGCACAGATGAAATCGGTAAGCTGGCGTCCGGTTTTAATCATATGATTTTTGAAATACTTAAAAGAAACAATGATTTATATGATAGCAAGGGGCACTTTTACGCACTCACCCAGCGTCTTAATGCCTTGATCGAAGCCATCCCCGATGCAATTTTCTTAAAGGATGGAGAGGGACGCTGGCTAATCACCAATGAATCGGCCAAACAACTTTTTCAACTGCACGACATTCCATGGCAGGGTAAAACCGAAATGGAGCTGGCGGATCTGCACCCGGCATTTCGCACTATGCACGAGAAGTGTCTGGCGGATGATGAGAAGGCGTGGGATGCCCGTCAATTGATCATGTTCGAGGAAAATATCACTGCCGCCGATGGCAGTGTACACAACTACGATGTGCGTAAAGTGCCGGTGTTCAGTAAAGAAGGTCAACGAGAGGGGCTGGTGATCATAGGGCGAGAAATCACTCAGCGCAAAAAAGACGAAGCAGATATTTACCGGTTGGCCTACTACGACACGCTCACCCAATTACCTAACCGCCGCTTACTGCTGGACCGGCTGATGCAGGCACTGGCCGCCAGCCAGCGTAGCCAACACTACGGCGCGTTGCTGTTTCTGGATCTGGATAATTTCAAGGCACTCAATGACACACGCGGTCACGATGTCGGCGACCTCTTATTGATCGAAATAGCACAGCGCCTGAATGCCATCGTGCGCGAGGGCGACACCGTAGGTCGTCTGGGCGGCGACGAATTCGTGCTGATGCTGGAAAACCTGAGCACTGATGCCCGGGAAGCGGCTATTCAAGCCGGCATGGTGAGCGCGAAGGCACGCGAGGCCATCGCATTGCCCTATCTGCTCAAGGGCATCGAGTTTACCTGCACCACCAGTATTGGAGTCAGCCTGTTTTTTGCCCATCATGAATCAGTCGATGACCTGCTCAGACATGCCGACCTCGCCATGTATCAGGCCAAGAAGGAGGGTCGCAACAGTTTGCGTTTCTTCGACCCCGCCATGCAGACCGCACTGGACAAACACAGCGCGCTGGAAAGCGATCTGCGCCATGCACTGGAGCGCCAACAATTGCGCCTCTACTACCAGATACAGGTAAACAGCGAGGGACATGCCATCGGCGCCGAAGCCTTGCTGCGTTGGGAGCATCCCGAACGCAGCCTGGTTTCTCCCGCCGATTTTATCCCGCTGGCCGAAGAAACCGGACTGATCGTGCCGATAGGATTGTGGGTGTTGCAAACCGCCTGTACCCAGATCAAGAACTGGTCTGGCAACCCCGCCACCCGTGACCTGCAACTCGCCGTCAATGTCAGCGCGCGCCAGTTCCGCCAGCCGGATTTTGTCGAACGGGTACAACAGGCACTCTCGACCAGCGGCATCAATCCGGCGCGTCTGAAAATCGAGTTAACCGAAAGCCTGGTACTCGACAATGTGAGCGATACCATCATCAGAATGCGGGCGCTCAAAGCGCTCGGCATCAGTTTCTCCATGGATGATTTCGGCACTGGCTACTCATCACTTTCCTACCTCAAGCTACTGCCGCTGGATCAGTTGAAGATTGATCAATCCTTTGTCCGCGATCTTGCCACCGATGCTAACGATGCGGCCATCGTGCAAGCCATCATCACCATGGGAAGGACGTTCGGCTTGAATGTCATTGCCGAGGGTGTGGAAACCGAAGCGCAGCAGGCGTTCCTCGAACTGCACGGCTGCCATGCCTTTCAGGGTTATCTGTTCGGAAAACCTGTTCCGGCAGGGCAATTTGAAGAGATAGTCTCGCATTACGCCTGATTTCATACCCGCAGCCAAATCACACTGAATTGGCTGCGTAGAATAACGACAAGCTACGCAATTAGCTTTTCCCCGGCGAACAACTGCTGCACGGTTTCGCGCATCCGCACCAGATGAACGGCACTGCCATCCACCATCACTTCAGCGGCGCGCGGGCGGGTGTTGTAATTGGAGCTCATACTCATACCGTAAGCGCCCGCTGACATCACCGCCAAGAGGGAACCCGGCTCAATAGCCAGTTCACGTGCACGACCGATAAAGTCGCCCGTCTCACAGATAGGCCCCACCACGTCAAAAGTCTGTGCGGCATAATCCTCACACACCACAGGCAAAATGCCGTGATAAGCATCGTATAGAGCCGGACGCATCAGATCGTTCATCGCCGCATCGACGATGGCAAAATTCTTCTCTTCGCCCGGCTTTAAATACTCCACCCGGGTGAGCAATACGCCGGCATTGCCGACCAGCACGCGTCCGGGTTCCAGGATCAGCTTTTGCGTGCGTCCCTGCAAAGCCTTCAACAAGGCGGCAATATACTCGGCAATCGCAGGCGGCGTCTCGTCGTTATAGCAAATCCCCAAACCGCCACCCAGATCGAGGTGCTCGAGTTCGATTCCTTCAGCCGCCAGTTGATCGACCAGTATCAGAATTTTTTCTATCGCGGCGATAAACGGACTGGTTTCAGTCAGTTGCGAACCGATGTGGCAATCCATGCCGGTGATACGCAAATGAGGCAATCCCGCCGCCTTGCGATACAGCGCCACCGCCTCGGTGTAGGCCACACCGAACTTGTTCTGTTTAAGGCCTGTCGAGATATAGGGATGTGTTTTCGCATCGACATCGGGATTGACGCGCAAACTGATAGACGCGGTCTTGCCCATACTGCCCGCGACTTCGTTCAACTTGTCGAGTTCAGCGGAGGATTCCACGTTAAAGCAAAGAATTCCGGCCTCCAACGCCAGACGCATTTCAGCTTCCGTCTTGCCTACGCCGGAGAACACCACCTTGCCCGCATCGCCACCGGCGGCCAGCACGCGCTGCAATTCCCCGCCGGAAACGATATCGAAACCGCCACCCAGACGCGCGAACACATTCAGAATCGCGAGGTTAGCGTTGGACTTCACCGCAAAACAAATCAGATGCTCACGCCCTTGCAAGGCATCAGAAAACTTGCGAAAACCATCGGTGAGCGCGGCGCGCGAATATACGTAACAGGGCGTTGAAAATTCACGGGCGATATCGGACAGCGCAACACTTTCTACAACTAATTGATTATTTTGATAATTAAAATATGAACTCATGGCTATTTGCTTTGTGGAGTGACGGGAGCGGCAGGTTTTTGCGCGTCGGGCACGGGATAGGTCAACGGACCTTTATGTCCGCAGCCTTGCAGCAAAAAGACCAGGATAATTCCCGAAAATGTTTTAAACTGCATGTCGCACTTCCCTAAAATTGAACGTGCGCAATTATAAAGGTTTCCGAGGACAACTATGAACGATTACGAATTCAACCAGCTTGCCGACAGCGCGCTGACCCAAATCGAAACAGCCATCGATGAGTGCGGCGTGGACGTTAACCGCAGCGGCAACCTGCTGGAAGTCGAATTTGACAACGGCAGCAAGATCATCATCAACCGGCACGACACAAATCAGGAAATCTGGGTTGCGGCTAAATCCGGCGGTTTTCACTATGCCTGGCAGGGCAACGCCTGGCGCAGCGGTCGCGACAACAGCGAACTCTGCGCCCGACTGACCGAACTGTTTGCCGATCAGGGCGAAACGCTGAAGCTATCGTAACAAGGTGAGATCACCCGGCGCGTTCTCTGCACGCGACCTGCGTATACCATCCTTGATGTAGGCATAAAACACAGCAAGAAACCCGCCGATGAAAGCGGCAAGAACGACGATGAGCAGGCGTTTAGGCTTAGCCTTTCGATCCGGTGTCACGGCAGGATCGAGCACCTTAAAGGCAAAGTCCTTCTGCGTATTGGCCACCATAGCATTCTTTCGTTCACTGGCAATCAGTTCAAAAATAGTCTTGCGCATTTCCTCCACCGGCGTGCGCATTAACTCCTCGTTCAGATAGTGCAAGTTGCGTTCACTGCGCCCTATCGCCTGTTCAGCCAGGTATTGATTTAAACTCGACACCAGTTCATTAGCCCAGCGCGCTGCCAACACAGGATCTTTCCAGTCCAGCGCCAACGTGACTATCCCTGTATCCTTATCCCGTGTGACGCTGAGTTTGCCCGAACTGATGAACAAGCGATAGACATCCCACTGCCCCCGTTGCGGCACTTCGGTATCAAACCATTCATCCAACTGACTGCGCTCGAACAATGCAGACAGCAGATGCTTTTCCTGCACAAATTTCCACAGAAATTCGCGCGACTGGAGCACGGCCAGACTTTCATCGGCACTCCCGCCGCCCAGAGAAACCCAGGTCATCGAAGCAAAACCACCCAAACCATTCAACATCGAACCCAGGTTACTGTTTTTGTTGCCTTCAGTTTGCGCTGGCACCAACGACACCTCGGCGCGATAAACGTTGGGCAACAACATAGAAATACCGCCGGCGAACAGTGCCGCGCTCAATGCCGAACCGAATATCAGGCGTTTAAATTTGAGAGGAACCTGTAACAGATCGAGCAGTTTAATCTCATCAGAAGCCTGCAACGAGCGTGACACAACCGGCTCATCCGAGCCATATTCGTTCACTTAAACACTCCTATCACCTTCATGGTCGCCGCGCTGGTACCGATCTGCATCATGGCACGCGACCAGTCCAGCGCGAGATCCAGCACGTTAACATGATCGGTTTGCAGCGGCACGACCACCGTATCTCCAGGGCCTATCGCACTGTTACCCGAAGAGAGCCAGCTCTTATGGCTGCCGGTATCCACCATCCCGTTCGCCCGCACTACATAAATCGCATCGGCATCCGCCATGCGAGTCAGGCCTGCCTGACGCACATAGTCATCGCGATCCAGGCCGGGCTTGAACAACAAGGCAGTCTGGTTATAAACCTCGCCCAACACCAGCACCTCGTCGGGACGTTTGGGCACAATCAACTTATCTCCGCCCTTCAGACGAATGTCATAAAACTTATCCTTGAGTTTGGCGATATCAGCCAGCTCGATCACCATGCGCCCGGTTGCACGCACCGTTTTCAACTGATCCAGCAGACGACGACTGGTCTCCATTCCGGCTTGCGTCTGGGCACGCAGGCTAGGGTCGCGAATCGCCGCAGTGGGGGAACTGAGCTGGATAATCTCTGTTTCCATACGTTTGACCAGATCATCCAGTTGCCTTTGCTGCTCTTCGCGCACCGATTCGCGCACGAACACGGCAGCCGGCAAAAAGGCATCTCTGGTAAAGCCGCCCACCCTTTGCAGCAGGGAAGAGAGTTTCTCGCCTTCCTCCACCGGATAAACACCGGGATGCATGACCTCGCCCTGCACGGTGATTTGCTCAGCTTCCCGCCAGTTGCTCAGACGCCGCACCATCAGTACATCATAGGGTTCGAGCAAAATATTGGATTCTTCTTCACCACGCAGCGCAGCGGCAAGATCGATCTCGATGTGATCGACCACACGGCGCTCGCTGCCCACGACCTTGTAGCGAGTGACCTCACCCTTGCCCAAATAGGCACTCTCGGTGACATTGCCCGCCGCAAACAACAATTCGGCCAGCCTCATGCCCTGACTGAGCGGCACGGTCGCAGGGTGGTGCACTTCACCCATCACGGAGACTACTTCACGCAATTTGTGTTCATAGATCGAATGAACCACGACACGGTCGAAATCCTGCAAGGCGATGTCATGATCCTTATCGCCATTCATCGCAAGCGTCAGATTCGCCTTCAGCAGGCTGACATCACGCGTCACAGGATCGGTACGGTAGATTTCCACATCACCGCTGTCGGTGTCGCGCAACAGGCCGCCGGCCGACAGTATCAGATCGACCAGATGCATATTGCGCTTGAACTCATACTGTCCCGGGGACTGAATGCTACCGCCCACTTCCACCTTGGGCTGCTCGCGGAAGTTGGCGCGATGGAATACATAAACACGATCGCGTGAACGCAACTCGATGTTGTATTCCGCCGCGTTTTCGCCATGCCCCATCAACTCGCCCAGCCGAAAACGGATCAGCACCGGCTCGCGGTTATCCTCTGCCTCACGTTCTATGATGCCGTAGTCCATCAGAGATTCAGGCAGCAAATCATCCTTGGACTGAACCAGATCCAGCACGCGCATATTCTTGTGCCAGGCATACTGCCCCGGACGCTTGACGTTACCGATCAGCATTACCTGATTGCTTTCAAATTCCGTCACCGGAAACACCTTGATGATATCGCCGTTCTGCACCGGCGTCGCAAGCCCGATACCCGCCAATCCCACATTGACCACCTCCTTGTCGCCACGCGGATTTATGCGCTCAATCAATGCCTTGCTGGTATAAGCGGAAGGCAGCAGACCGCCGGCCAGCTTCAGCATATCGCCGACCGTGCGCTCGCCCTTCAACTCGTAGATGGCCGGACGCACCACTTCACCGGCGATACCGGCAGTCTTGCCGATAGCGGGCACGAACACCACATCACCGGGCAGCAAACGTACATCCTTGCTGGTATCACCTTTTAACAGAAAATCATACAGATCGATATTTCCGACGTGACGTCCATCGCGCTTTAGCTCGATATTGCGCAAGGAACCGATGGTCTTCACCCCGCCAGATGAGAACAAGGCGTGAGACAGGGTTGCCAGACCGCTGACGGTATAAGAACCCGGGCGATACACATCACCTAGCGCAAACACACGGATGGAGCGCAATTGCCCCATCGTGATACTGACGGACACACCCAGCATCTTTTGCTTGATCTGCTCGATCAGCGATGCTTTCGCGGTAGCAAAATCCAGTCCGGCCAGCGGGATAGGACCGATTTCCGGAAAAGCCACCACGCCCTGACGATCAACGGTCAGCGCCAGCTCCTTGGCATCTTTACCGAACAATTGCACCTTGATCTCATCGCCCGGCCCCAGCACGTAATCGGATGGAACAGGAACATCGGTAACCGGTGCGAAGCTGCCGGGCTCTCCGGCAAACAAGTCATAGCCGAACTGCTGCAGATTCTCCGTACTTACCTTGAGCGACTTGGAATCGCTGACAAATTCTTCGAAAGCACGGCGCACTTCCGTTTTTTCAGGTGATAACGGTACTGTGTGCGCATCCATAGCCGGCACCTTCACCATATCCTCGTTCGGCGTCTGATCTTCAACAGGCAAATTAACTTGCGGCAATTCAGGAGATAATGACTTGATTTCGTAGGTCATTTTCCCCTGATTTCCGGACTGGGGCGAGCTTGTTAAACTGGTCTGACTGGAATAACTGCCGCTCAAGCGCCCGGGATACACAGCGCGCGGTTGAACGACGGCTCCCTGTTCACCCGCGCTCAGGTTATTGTTGCTAGCGCTTCCATTCGTAGCATTTCCGCTATTACCCGATACCAGTTGAGCCAGCGCTGCACGCTGCTCCGGCGTCATCTGCTGAAACTGTTGCAATTGCGCTGGCGTCAGACCGATTGCGCAGGCCTGCGATGCAACAAACAACAAGGCCGCATAGGCAAAAAACTTCCTGACATCAGACCAGTAAGAAACCGATCCGGAAAAACAGACACAAGGATACATTAAATAATTCAAGCGCTTACTCCCGATCGATTGCCGCTGAAATGCCATAAAAAAAATTCGCTTCGGATTCTATCACACAAGCGCTTGCGAACCGCAAGCTCCGCATCGACGACAACTTACAATACATTGATTATTAACAATAATTTATATTGCCTTTAAAAAGCCGTTGCCAGCCTGTCTGCCGGCAGACAGGCTGATTGAACTGTCGTTTTTAAGATTATGCTGCGCCCCAACCCGCAGTCTGCATTGCACCAAAAAATAAACCGCCCGAAGGCGGTTGGTTTTTGGGTGCAATGCAACAAAGATCGTTTTAGAACTTCACCGTCATGCCAGCGTTGATCGAACGGCCCATACCGGGCACCGCGATTCCATATGGCGCGCCCGTGCCCATGGTATTACCTTGTCCGACATAAGCGCCGCCTAACGGGTTGGCGTAGAACTTATTCAGCAAGTTTTCAACACCCAGATCGAAACGCATTTGCTTCCACTCGTAGCTGCTGTAGAGATTCAGCAAACCATATCCACCCGTCTTGACCTCGCGGCGCACCGCTTCCACGTTAGTCTTGGCATCCACCAGGCGCGCCTCCAGAATATTGGTCCAGTTGCCGCTACGCTGCTCCACCGCCAGCTTCACATTCAACGGCATGATGTTGTACAGATTACCGCCCGTGGCCAGATTTTTGCCGTTAACGTAATTCAAGACTGCCGTTGCGCTAAAACTGCCATACTCACTCGCTTTAACCAGCGACATCTTGCCCGACACATCCGCGCCATACAAACGGGCTGACTGATTAGCCAAACTTAAACTTGCAAAGCCATCTGCACGCGCAGGACAGGCCGCATGAGTAGCTGTTGCGGTACAAACTACTGCATCGATGTAGTTCTGCACACGGGTATAGTAAGGCGCGAGTTTCAAATCCCAGTCTTGTTGCGCTGCATCGTGCCAGTTACCCGATACACTCAGGGTGTGCGCGACTTCAGGCTTGAGATCGATATTACCAACATATCCATTGCCGTCGCCCACCCAGTTATTCATATTCAACACCATGGTGTTGTTGGCCGACCAGGCGAAACGCTCATACAGATTGGGCGAACGGGTCTTTTGCGCGAAACCGAATTCAAACGTCTTGCGCTCATCCGGCGTGTAACGCGACAGCGCAGTAATATCGAGATTGTTGTCATTGCGCTGGCGATTCATCGCATTGAAAGCAGCGTAACTGGCGACAGGATAATTGATCGTGTTATAGCCTTGTACCCTGCCGGTGTTCATCTTAACCGATTCGGAACGCAAGCCCAATTGCGACAGCCATTGCGAACTCCAGGCCGCATCCCATTCCGCATACACAGCCAGACGGTCGCGCTGGCCGTTGTTGATATTCTGGAATACACCACCCTTCATCCCGGTCATTGGTGCGGCGACAATTGGAGAGATCGGACTCCACCAGTCACTCATGCGGTAGCGCTGAGATTCAGCCCCCACACGCAGTGTGTCGCGCCCGGACAGGATCAAATCACCCTTAATGGAAAAACCGCTATTTTTTCCGTCCGTGTCCATCGGCATCCCCAATGGATTGGTGATCTGTAACTTGTCCGCCAGGAAATTCATGTAATGCTGGGTGTGCTCGTTGTAAGCACGCGCTTGCAACTTACCCCAGGCATAGTCGCCGGTGTAGTTCAGGTTGATCTGCTGACTGTCGTTTTTCAGCATGTCCATACGCTGGGTGGGGAAACCCTGATAGGGAATATTTTGCAAACCCAGTTTCAACTCGACCAGATGATTTTCATGGCGCAAGCCAAATGCCAGCGCGTGATTGCTGGACTGATACATCGAGGAGCCGACTTCATTACCAGCCAGATAAGCGCGGGTGCCCGTCGCAATACCGGCAGCTTTAAAATTCTGCGCCGAAGTGTAATTGCCGGCACGTACCGTAGCTCCGGTATAGCGCACAGAAACATTTTCGCCTGCAACGGTGGCGGAAAGATTGCCGCCCTGAGCGCGATTATTGCTGCGATAAAATGCGCCTGCCTGCCCTTTGAGCAGTGTCGCACCACCTGCTTGAGCAAATTCCGGTGCTGGCGAATCCACCTGGATAGTACCGGCGATGCTGTCACCGCCTTGGCTCACCGGCGAAATACCGGCAAATACTTTGACGCTGCCGACGTTAGCCGGATCGATATAGGACAGCGGTGAATTCATATGATTGGCACAGGCCGAAATCAGATCCATGCCATCCACCTTGACGCGCACGCGATCATCCGCCAGACCATGTATCGCAGGCAGACTGGATACGCCACCGGCGCCATACAGACTCAAACCCGGCTGATCTTGCAGCAATTTCGCCGTGTCGCTAGTGCTGGTACGTGAACGAAGTAGCGTCGTTTTATCCATATCGGCATTGGCCGGCAAGGGTTGCAGCTTTTCTGCTTTAACCACCACACTGGACAACTGAACCTCTTCGGCATAAACCGCCTGACTGATTGCCAGCGTCAACATGCTGAGCGTAAATTTCACTTTCATCTTCTATCCAACCGTATAAATTTTTAACGGGTGAATTGTAGAGACGAAAAACCAGCGCGGGAATGTGACATATTGTCGCACCCCATTCAACGAGCCAGTTTATCACCGGCCTTCAGGCCGGTGTATTTAGGCGTGGAGGGGTTTGCTTCCCCTCCACTACGCCCCCTAAAACCTCGTTCTTTAGGGCGAGGTGGTGCGTGTTCCGGCCTGAAAGACGGGGTTTTAAACCGAGCCGGAATTCGGATAAATATCCGCAATCAACTCCGTCATTCAGTCAATGGAAGTGCCAACCGACGATAGAACAGCGCTTTGGGGAGGAGACGATGATTTGGCAAACACAGCGTCGATTGGCAGGCGCTAATTTATCCGAAGATGATGATTAACGGAATGTGACATATTGTCGCGCGACAAAATGTCACAGTCTGTCAAAATCACCTCAGCCAGCCCAACGCCACCCGCAACAGAGACGACTGGCTGATGCGAAAGAAGCCGCTGATATAGCGACGGGCGAAACCCGGCCTCAGCCTATAATGATTGACATAAAATGCTTTAATAAATATAGTGCTTTTTATGAAAAGCATAGCGCAGCAAATTTACCCCGAAGAAGTGATCTCCATTGCAGCACGTCTGGGCGAGCGGATTCGTGTTGCCAGGGTGCGCAGAAAAATCCGCCAGACGGATTTGGCGACCAGAACACATTTGTCTCGTTCGACCATACAGGCGATTGAACGGGGCGAGAGTTCCTGTGCCGTTGGATCTGTGTTGCAGGTGTTATGGGTACTCGGCTTATCCGCCGAGGTTGAACTGATCGGCGATCCGGGGCTGGATGAGGGCGGCCTGGTGTTTTCGCTGGCGGAAGGCGCGCGCCGTGTCCGTGTTGCCACAAAATTAAACAATGACTTCTGACCTCTACACGTGGATATATCTGCCCGGCCAGAGCCAGCCGGTAGTAGCCGGAAAGCTCACTATTTCGGCCACGGTGGCCGGAAATGCGGGCACATTTGTCTACGGAAAAAGTTATTTGTCCAATCCCGATGCGCTTCCCATTGATCCGGTCTCGCTGCCTTTGCGAAGCCACATCAATCACATTACGTCCCTCAATGGCTACCGATGCCTGCCCAGACCGATGGGGAATTAAGGTCATCACCCGCCTGCGGGGGGAACAGAATTTTCCTTCCGGATATTTATTGCTGAACGATCCCGGGCGTTCGGGATGTCTGGCCTTCTCGGATTCTGCAGCATCGCCTCCGCAAGAATTAAGCAGTCGAGAGTTCAGTCTAACGCAACTCATGCATGCCGCCGAATCGGTGGAAAACAATCAACCGGTGGAGGAGGAACTGCTCAGAGCCTTACATCCGGGCACAGGTGGTGCACGTCCGAAATGCAACCTGGTTGACGATGATGCGGTCTGGATTGCAAAGTTTCCAAGTTCGTCCGACTCGCCGCTGATCAGCATCCCGAGGCTGGAACATGCGGCAATGACACTGGCAAAGGCGTGTGGCATCAACGCGGCAGAGACAAGAATCAAGATTATTGATGGCAAGGATGTTTGTCTGGTGCGCCGTTTTGATCGAGTGGTCCGCAATGGCGATATTTCCCGGCTCGGCTATCTGAGTGCGCGCACAGTATTTTACGGAGATGCTGGATTTGAACGATTCAAGACAGGATCGTATCCGCGTCTGGCGCGCTGGTTGCCCCGCTATGGCACCGACAACTCCATTGCCAAAGAGCTATTCCGGCGCATGGTGTTCAACTGCGCTATCCGCAACACGGATGACCACGAATTAAATCACGGCCTGGTATTTGATCCGGCACGCGGCTATGTGCTGGCCCCCGCCTTTGACGTTTTGCCCCAGCCCGGCTCACACCGCATCCACCAACATGCTTTGCTCATTGGAGATTCCTCCGCCGGAACGATAGAAAACCTGTTGTCCGCCCATCTGTCGTTTGGACTGAGCAAGGAAGAAGCGGCAGCAATCATCAGTGCCGTTTCGACATCCTTGCGCGAGAAGTGGCAGGAAATATTTTACGAATGCGGTTTTCGCGATGAAGAGATCCATCGGCTGGAACATTGCTTTCGGCCTATCCCGCCAAATCAAGAAAACCTATAATCTCAGTGAGCCCCAGGAGCTGAATACCTTTTATCCATTCAAAAGCTTTTATCCGTCAACAACTCAAAAAACGCCAGGCGATACAAAAAACACATATCGTCAGAATTGCAGCGGCAAAAAAGCCAGCCCGAAGGCTGGCCTGTCGTCAGCTAAATCAGGCTGACAGTTTCTTGCATTCCTTGGCACAGGCCGCACAGCTTTCGCCACACGCCTTGCACTCAGGATGTTTTTCAGCATGCTTCTTGCACTCTTCCTCACACTGCAAACAGGCATCCATCGCAATAGCCGCCAACTTGGCCAGTTGCTTGGAATTCTGATTCGCCAACTGTTGCAATGCGCCGCACAACGCCAGCATCTGACTGACGCTCTGCGCGCAGCTCGCCATTTCCTTTTTTCCCTCACCCAGTAAAATCAGGCAATGGCTCAGACAAACCTGGCCCTTTTGGATACAGTCTGAAGCCGATGCCGCCAGCGCCACACTTCCTGGCAAAGCGTGGTGATGCGCATGCGCCATATGATCATGCTCCGCCGCCTGTGCACCACCCACCATCGCAGCACCCGCCAGCGCCATGCCACCCAACAACAATTCTCTTCTGTTCATAACGATCCCCCAGTCAAAGCGCTATTTAGCAGGGGCCATCGGGGCTGCCGGCGCTGCCGTACCCGACTTGGTCTTGTGATGACTCTTACCAGCGTCACAGGCAAACGCTGCGGATGACACGCCAAAAACCAACAACATTGCAATCACTACATTTTTCATCGTTTATCTCCTCAATTTGCCACTCACAAAATCCGGCAAGCCGGATCACCTTAGCGCGCATCCTGCACGAACACACCCGCCACCGTCAAGAAAAACCTGACTATTTCGTCATGGTGATAAAGGACAACTTAGCGACGCCGGCATGCTGTGCCAGTGCCATCAACTCGGCAATGCGCCCGTAAGGCACCGCCTTGTCCGCCTCGATCTGTAACTGAAAGGCCGGATCGACCGCGCGCTTATGCAATATTTCAGCCAATCCGGCATCGCTGACATGCGCCTGCTCCAGCGCCACATTGCCCTGCGCATCCACTTCCAGACTGACTTTTTGCGGCTTATCGCTCTGCTGCACCGCATCCGTCTTGGGCAGCGTGATCTTGAGCGACTGAGGACTAAGCAATGGCGCTGTGATGATAAACACCACCAGCAACACCAGCATCACGTCCACCAGCGGCGTGACGTTGATTTCGCTCATCATGTCGCCCTCTGAATGATTACCGGCCATCTCCCTTACCCCTTGAAGTTATATTTGAGCGCCAGACGCATGAAATCATGCACAAAATTATCCAGTTCGGTGATGCGAACCTTGAGATTACGCAGAAAATAGTTGTAGGCCAATACCGCCGGCAAGGCCGTTGCGATACCGATGGCGGTGGCAATCAGCGCCTCACCGATGGGACCCGCCACCACATCGAGGGACGCCGTGCCGCTCTGCCCTATGCTTTGCAGCGCATGCATGATGCCCCATACCGTACCGAACAGCCCGACAAAAGGCGCGGTCGATCCTATTGTGGCCAGCTCGGCTAAGCCGCGTTCGTGATAGCGCTGGATATTTTGTACCTGCTGGCGCAACTGGCGTTCCAGCACCTCTTGTGGCGCGCCGGTGTGCATCAGATCTTGGCGATCGGAGCTCAAGGCTTTCAGTTCAGAAAAGCCCGCTTGCGCCAACCCTGCCACATCGCCTTCCCCTTCTGCGGCCACACCGGCGGCTTGCCCCCAGTCGCGCGCTGCCCAGAACGAGCCGTGAAAGACACGATTACGACGGCGATCGCGGTTTTGCCGCCACAGTTTAAACAACGCGATAGACCAGGTGACCACCGATAACACGATCAGCAATATCAAGGTACCGAATACGATCGGTGAACCTGAGTTAAAAAAATTATTCATGCTTCGCTATCCTCTAAAGAAAAATTAATCGGTACTTTGAACCACTGTGTCACCGCACGTCCGGCATGACGCGCAGGAGTAAATCGCCAGCTCTTGACCGTACTGATCGCCGCATTGTCCAGCACCTCACGGCCACTGCTGCGAAATACGTTCACCCCGCCACAAGCGCCTTCCGCCAGCACCTCGACGTTCAGAATCACACGCCCCTCCCAACCCATTTTCCGCGCCACCATCGGATAAGCCGGGCGGGGATTTTTCAGATAGGACGCTTTGAAATCCGGTTCGGTGTCGGAAACCGGTGCGGCGACAGTCGACACCGGAGGTGACGCCGCAGCCGGTGGCGGAGGGGCGGCAGACACAGGCACCACTTGAGGGGTCTGCTCGGCCACCTCCCTTATCTCCGGCATAGGGATCGGTTTCTCGGTTTTTTCGACCTTAGGTTGCGGCTTGGGCGGCGGAGGTTCCGGTTTTTCTTCCACCACCGGCGCCTGTTCCATGGCAATCGAGACCGACATTTCCTTAATAACCTGAGCCGGTTGTTCCGGCGCCATCATCCAGGCCAGCCCCAGCCCGGCATGTAACGCGAGAACCAACGCGACGACACCGACACGTTCCCGCTGTGCATCGTTTTCAGAACTTTGCCAAAACGAACGGGATTGCGTCATCATGGAATGCAGAACAAATTCAGACATGTCACAAACGCCCCTCGATGGTGAACATCACACCGCGATAACCGCGTTCACTGCTGCTTAACTGATACGCATTCCCGGCCGAAGTGACGCTGTTTTGCCTGACCGTATCGGCCGCCAGCAGATTTTGCCCTGCCACGCGCAACTTGTACTGCGCGGTCATTTGATACAACCAGAAGGCATCCAACTGGGTGCGCGCACGGGTATAACCCTGCTGCTCCAGAGGAATTGACGTCGCACTAAGCGAGGAATGCTGTACCGAAACACCGTAAGAGGACTTGAGTTTAGGCAAACTTTGATCCAGCCCCATCGACAACACAAAACGCGGTGTATCACGTGCCATGCGCGTGATACCCAGCCGGGTGTCATTCACCTGTGCATGCGGCAGGGTCAGATGCGCTTTAACGGTCGCGCCCTTCCAGCCTAAACCGTCCACCTTCACTTTACCGTCCAGTTCTACCCCCCAATGCTGCGCGGAACCTTCGTTGTACGGCCTGTCCACCCAGCGCGCCCCTTCCAGTTGCACGCGACGCTCGGTGAAATCCTGGGTAGAACGCACATAGAGATTAGCACCCAGCACACCGGCATTTTCAGCCAGATAACGCTCCAGCACGGCTTCAAAATTCAGGCTGCGTTCGGGTCGCAGATTAGGATTGCCGCGCCTGTCCGCTTCGACCGGTGTATTGGTTGCGATGCTGAGCACGGCGGCATTACTGATTTCATCCAGCTTGGGCATCTTCAAACCCGCCCCCAGGGAGGAACGCATCACCCACTTATCCATCGGTTCCCAACGCATCGCCACGGAAGGCAACCAACGGGTCAGTTGCTGCGATACGCCATTAGAATTAAGCAAGGCGTTTTCATTGCGCATACCCGTGGTTAAAGTAAAAGAAGATTTGGGAGACCAGTCGTTTTGCAGCCACAAAATCCCGTCCTGCGAAGAGGCCGCAAAAACTGACTGCGCACCGCTAAAATTCTGATTGTCATTGCGTTGCAAACGCACCAGCTCCGCACCGACCGAGAGCAGATTCACACCAAAGGGCTGATCCCAGCGCAAGGCGGAATTCCATTCCTTATCCGTGCTCTGCATGCTTTCATTGAAACTCGTCAGCACATTGGCCGCACTGTACACATCACGCAGCGTATCGTTAGTTCGCTGACTCTTGCTCAAAGAGGTGCGAGCGGTCAATTTAGCATCGCCCAGATGTTTTTCCCCGTCGAGGCGCAGACGCAACACCCGGCTCAAGCCGCTTTCCTGCGTGAGACGGTTGCCGTTATAGGCTAAGCCAGTCCCCGACGCAGGGTTGGCATAGGCCGTCAAATCCGCGCCGGTATTACGTTGCGTCGGACCAAAAAACAACATCGGTGCCACCGTCAGACTGTCACTGCCATTTTTCCAGGTCAGACGCGGGGTGATCGCGTGATGCCCCAACTTGCTCACCCCGTGCGCATTTTCCTGTTGCCATAAGTTACGCACCCCGGCCGTGGAATTCTGTCTGTCCGTCCGCGTATTGAAAGGCGAGTTATTCCAGATCAGCCCGACCGGCAAAGACCAGGCAAAGCCACCCTCGCCGCCGTTTTCGGTCCAGGACAACTGTTCGCCCGGCTCTGATCCGCGCATACCAAGCCCCACACGCATCTCGGTCGAACGCTTAGGCATGGCCTTTTTCATCACCAGATTGACGGTAACAGAAGCAGAGCCGCCATATTCAGCCGATGAGCCGCGCAATATTTCCACGCGTTCCAGATCACCCGAAGGCAGGCGACCTAACGCACCGAACACGATTTGCGAAGCCTGACGCTCGCCGTCGATTAACACGTTCACCGAATCCCGCGTCATGCCGCGCGCACGCTGTGAATCGCCTTTTATTTCCACGCCGGGCAGTTTGCCGACCACATCGGCGATGGTCATCACGCTCATATTTTCAATCTCGCGGCGATCTACCACCACCTTTTGTGAACTGGATTCGCGGCGCTCTGACACTACATCGCGTTTGCCGGTCACCTTGATTTCATCGAGCGTTTGCACAGTTTCGGCCCAGGCAGTGAAACTGCCGAACAGACAAACCAGCACGCCTAGCAGTGGCATACAGCCATGCGCCGGGCGACCTGTGCTATGCGGCGCAGACTTTTTATTGTAATTATATGATTTCATTATATATTTTATTTATCGAGAATTAACACAAGGCACATTAGCGGATAGCGTTCCGGCCCCGCCTGACGGTTCCGCCATAGGCTGCTTGAACTTTCGTGCACGCGCCTTCTTGGCGTAGATCAAAAATCCGCTCACACAGATGATAGTTATGACGATGCCGCTCAACAGAATGAAGATTTGCCCGAACAGGCCGAACACACGACCGTTGTGCAGGGGCAACTGCCAGGCATTGAAGGTGTCACCCGCTGTTTCCGCACTGCGATCATGCACATGCATCAGTTCGCCCGTCATGGCGTTCACATACACCTTAGTCATGCCAACTTCACGGGTTAAATCCTCCGGCCCTTTCATCGACACGATGAACTTGCGGGTATCCGGCATAAAGGTCATGGCAGCCACAGCCAGTTCAGGTTTAGTCGCTTGTGCCAGCTTGAGCGCCCCATCCCAGGAAGCGGTATCCGCCAGCCACTTCGCGTTAGGATCGACATGACAGGCACACTCGACAGTAGTCAGCGGCGAAAATTTATTCACCACCCATTTAAACTGCGTATTCAGATTCAGATACACGCTGGATAAGGCCAGCGCAATCAGCACCGGCAGTAGCCACATACTGCCGGAACGGTGCATATCAAAATTCAACTTATGACCGCCGCTCGCCCAACGAAACTGAAAGGATTTTTTCCAGCTTTTCAGATTAGGGAAAGACAGATAGACCGCGCCAAAATGATCGATCAACCACAGCAGCGCCGCGATCCCGATCAGCCATTTGCCGAAATCGCCCATATACCAGGTGTAATGCAGCTTCACCAGCATCGGAATGAGGTGACGCTTGTCCAGACCAAACGCCCCGCTTTCACGCCCGCCCAGAATAACGCCGGTATACGGGTCAACGAAGACGTTATGAGTTATCCCTTTTTCTTCGCCTGCAGCCGGCTTACTCTTCAGATAAAAATGATAAGAACGTGCCGGATTGGCATCCATGCGCACAAACGTCACCCGCGAACCCGGCATAAAAGCTTCGGCGCGCGGCACCAGTTGATCCAGAGGCAGACGCGTCGTCTGCGGATTGACGTAATACCAGTCATCGTTCAGAACCCGGTCCAATTCCTTGTCAAAGGATAAGACTGTGCCGGTGATCGCAGCGACGGCAATAAACAGCAATACCGCCAGACCCACCCAACGATGTAAAAAAATGATTGCTTTACGCATAATCTTCCCTTTAATAAATGCATGCCGGATTATGGCAATAAATAAACGACAACCCCTGCGGCATATAGCCGCACCCTACCAACTGATCAGATTGCTAAGACCTACCGAGATCAGCAAGATCGCGCTGATGCGCTCGACACCGGGTCGCCAGCTGTTCAACTGTTCACGCAACCCGCTGCTCAGATACGCAATTCCAATACCGAAAAACAGCGCGGGTATCACGATCGCCCCTAGTCCGAAACTCAGGGCCAAAACCAAACCACTCAACGCACTGCCGCTCATCGCAGCCGAAAACAGCACCACCCCCAAGGGCGCGCAGGGACTTAACGTCATGCCTATCCCCATCAAAAACAGTCCGCCCGGCAATAAAGTCTGCGCACTGTCACGCTTGTCGATGCGCCGTATGACATTAACCGCTCCTACCCCCACCCTGGCCCTCCCCCTGCAAGGGGGAGGAGATGAGGGCTTGCGCAGCAGCAGCGCCAACCCCATCATCAACACGGCGCAGCCGACAATCACTCGCACCGAATCGCTGAGCACTGCGCCACGGGCGTAGTAGCCGAAAGCCCCGACCACGGCACCAAAACTGGCATAGGCGGCCAAGCGTCCCAAAGACAAAGGTAAAATCAGTTTCCAGGACTGCTTAATCCCGCCTTCATTAGCCAGAAATACCGGCCCCAAAAAGGGCGCACAGCTAATCAGACAAGGGCCCATACCATAGGCAAAGCCGAGCGCGGCAGCCATCGGCGCACCGACCACCATATTGACCGTGATCAATCTTCCTCCGCGCCGGCTTCATCCATAAACTCACTGCGTGCCAGAATCGCCGCACCGAAGGCCGTGGTGGTTTGCGGATGTTCCGGAATGACCAGTTCGCGGCCCAGTTCATCCTGAATCGCTGCTACCAAGCCTTTGTTTAAAGCAGGGCCGCCGTCGAAATACACCCGGTCTTCTATCCCCACCCGTTTGGCCAGACGCACCGTGCGCGAGGCGATGGAATAATGTATCCCGGCGATGATTTCCGCCTTGCCGTGTCCCTTGGCCAGCAAGCCGATAATCTCGGATTCAGCAAATACGGTGCAGGTACTGTTAATGGTCAACGGTGCGGCCGTCGCCTGAAAGTGACAGTCGCCCAACTCTTCCAGATCCAGCTCCAGATTGCGTGCGGCCACATCCAGAAAGCGTCCGGTTCCCGCCGCACATTTGTCGTTCATCGCAAAATTGACCACATTGCCGGTGTTATCGATCTGAATCGCCTTGGAATCCTGCCCGCCGATATTGATGATGGTGCGCACGCCGCCAAACGCTTTACCCGCCTCGAAAGCACCGATGGCATTGGCGGTAATCTCGCTGATCGAATCGTCCGCCTCCTTAAACAACTTACGGCCGTAACCGGTAGCGATCAGGTAATGCACCTGTTCGCGTTTCAAGCCCACTTTGGTCAATAATGTGTTGAGTGCTTCGGTCGAGTTTTTATGAAACAAGCTGCCCGACGGCGTGACATGCACGCCGACCAGTTGTCCATCGCCATCCACCACCGCCACTTTGATGGCGGTCGAACCGACATCGATTCCTGCAAAATATTTCATGCGCGACGCTTCCTTCTGTTTTTCATGGATTCCAAAAATGCCTCAATCCGGGTTGACAGCTGCCCCTTGTCATCCGGGCTGTAGTCGGTCTCCACATATAACATCGGGATGCCCGCCTTATTGAACTCATCAGCGACGCTGCGGTATTCCATTTCATACACCTGACAACCGGCAAAAGCCTGATACACCACACCGTCCACATTGAAACGCTCAACCAGATCAAGCAATCGGCGGCGACGATCTTCATTTTTGGTAAAAATCGGGCAGGTGCAGGGTTTTAGGTATTTGTCGGCCAGACTATCCACCATATCGTTGACCATCCACTCATCCACCGCCGTCATGTCATACAACATGCGGTTGGCGGAACAAGTTTCATCGGTTACCACCACGCCTCCCGACTCTTCGATCAGCAAGGGCAACTTGATATTGGGAAAAATCGGCGGCGACCCGGTAAACAACACGCGCGGAGCACGGCTCTGCACCGCCTTGAAACCCGACTTGTCGCGCTGTTCCAGTTCTTCATTGAGCTTTTCCACCGCTGCTGTCCAGCGCCCGATGTCATCGAAAAAATAGGCGTTGGTGACCAGAAACGCGTCTTTACCCAGAATCAATGAAGGCGATTTGCGGCGAAAATTATGCAGCTTACGAAAGGCAGCCTGCGCGCGTCCCGTTTTTTTCATCGCCTCTTGCAGATTTTTTCGCGTCAGCTTACGTCCGGTCAATTCATGCAATTGCACGGCAAACTGGCGCACCGAACGTTGCCAGTAAATACGCGAGGCTTCGCTTTCCTTGACGCTGGGGAATTCAAGGTCATACACCTTGTAGCCCATATCGCTCATCATCGAACTGGACTTTTTCTTCTGGTCGCAGGTGGTCGGATTGACGATCAAGTCGGGTTTGCCGATATTTGGAATCACCGTTGCAGAATTGAGCATACCCAGCGTCGCCTTGACCAGCGAACAGGACTTGGCGGGCATAAAGTCCGCGCCCTTCTGATCGTAGTGATATGAACCGTTGCACAGCCGCATCGGGGTCGCGCCAAAGGCATAGATCAATTCTTCCGGTGCCTGAATGCAGGTGGTACCGACCAGCATGCCTTCATGCGGCACTTCCTCACCCTGACAGTAAACCCTGCGAAACAGATCATAAAAATACTGCATGGATAGCGGGTTATCCTGAAAATCATCGACGATATGGTCCAGCACCGTTTGCGCCTCGCCCGCCTGTCGCGACCGTGCAAAAGGCACGGCCTGAATTGGAATTACCTTTGATTCATTGTAATGCCCGACTTGTCGGGATAAATCCCGACCTACAGGCGTGTCATTTACCATCGTTACATCCCTTGTTCATCCGTTTTATAAACCCTTCCTCGGTGGAGGAAAAGATGGGAATTCCGGCAAAAGTTGCCCTCAAGGCACCGGGTTCAGGACACGCCGCCACACACTTCAGACACATGATGCAGTCGTCGGTCATAATTTCTTTTTGCGTCACATCATCAGCGATCACTTTGATTTCCTGATCGCAGACCCGGAAACAATCGCCGCAGCGCGTGCATTTCGAACCGTCCTTTTTCAGCCGCAACAACGCGATTTTCGACAACAAATAATGGAACGCCCCCATCGGACAGTAGAAGCAGAAAAATCGCTTCTTCACGAAGGAACCGATGAAGAACAAACCGGTGACAGTCAATCCCAGCCCCGTCATGATCATGTTGGTCTTGCTGGAGAAATCGATGGAGAGCTGGGAGAAATCGGCACTGAACAGCGGAATAATGGTACGCCCGGGACAGATCATGCAGAACGGCGATTTCAAATCCTTCTGAAACCAGCCGCCGCCTATAGCGAGCGGGATCAGAAACATCAGCGCCAGCAACACATATTTAATCTGCGCCAGCCATTGGAACTGCCCCCAGGAATAGCGCGAATAGCGGATGCCCGTCATGCGGCGCAACGAGGTAATCCAGTCTTGTATCGTGCCGACCGGACAGACGAAGCCGCACCAGCCTTTGTTCAGTGCGATAAACCACAGATAAAAAATCCCGAACGTAGATAACACCGTCAGACCTGCGACGCTAAACAACTTTTGCCACGGCCATTCCATCTGATGTTGCAAGGTCATCAGGTAACACATGCCACCGCGCCCTTCCTTGTTGTAACCGCAGGCGAAGGTAGGCAGGCTCTTACCCAGTTCTATGCCCAGGTAACCGCCGTAAACCAGCAGCACAAAGAAAAATAACTGCAACCAGAAGCGAAAACGGTTGAACTGGACGTGATTGACCGCTGTGCGGATAGATTCAAGCCTTAGCATCGACGCGCACCTCTTGATAAGGTTTAATGCGACGGCGGCGATACAAATAAATGGCGACACCGCCAAACACGATCACAAATAGCGCGATACCCAGCCCCCAGGCGTAGGATCGATAATCATAAGGCGAGGGATAATAGTTTCCGGCCAGCGTCGCGGTGTAATGCGCGGCATTGTAGGTTACGCCCTCCACCGTCAACTCGGGCAGCTCCAACTCAGCCGTCATCAGATAGCTTTGTTTAAAACGTTTTTTGAAGTCCAGCCAGGAAGGCGGGTAGTAGTCACGAATCAGGGTGAAAGAGACGCGTCCCTGAGCATCGCTTAACTGACTATTACGCCATCCCTTGTGAGAAATCATCGTAACTTTTGCCCCGGCAACCGGCACCCCCCTGCTCAGCACCGTATAGTTGATGGTATCGCCGGAGACAATGCGGGTAAACAAGCCCTCGCCTGAATAGTGCTCGCGCACCAATTCCAATTCTGCCGCCCGGTTGACGATGGGTTTACCAACGGCCTCTTCATCGATATCTTTGGCACAACAAGTGCCATGCAACACTTCCGCTTTAGCGATCTGTACATGCAAACTGCCTTCATGCACGGCTCGTTGCACCCAATAGGCATTGTAAAAACCCAGTTCAGGTAAATCGAGCCTGACGGTCGTTCTATCCTTCTCCTCGGCCAGGGTCACCTCCGGCAACATCCCCCCCTGCCCCAGCAGAATCAGCGAACCTTGCATTCCACTGACATAAGCTGCGGCGCGCGCATCATCGCCTCTGCGCAACCACAACTGTTTCTTGCCGCTATGCGTGTTATCTGCCACCACCTCGCCGTCCGCATCGACCTCTGCACCACCGCCATGCGTGTGCTTCTTCCCGCCCGCAGTCGCTGCAACTCCT
>Ga0208863_1000554_pt1 | contig 33570 bp, 31 predicted proteins | sample RifOxyD3_FD_184040 | JGI IMG/M metagenome (GOLD analysis project Ga0208863, IMG submission 184040) | Soil microbial communities from Rifle, Colorado - Rifle Oxygen_injection D3 (SPAdes) | ecosystem: Environmental > Terrestrial > Deep subsurface > Rock core/Sediment | place: Rifle, Colorado...
TCGTGACCGCTCATTTCGCTCGACACCTAAAATCGGTCACGACTTAGCGAAACGAGCGGTCACGATAGACCGAAATCATCGGTCACGACTTAGCGAAATCACCGGTCACGATGCTCCGAAATACGCACTGACCGATCAGGCGAAGGGCTTACGGTTGGATAATCTGGGCTTTGATGCCGGATCGCTTGAAGTGATGCGCCTGTTGTCCAATGAGCCTTACGGCATGGTACTGGTGACCGGCCCCACCGGTAGCGGAAAGACCACCACGCTGTACGCAGCGATTTCAGAAATCAACAACGGCCAGGACAAAATCATCACCATTGAAGACCCGGTTGAATACCAACTGCCGGGCGTATTACAAATCCCCGTTAATGAAAAGAAGGGCCTCACCTTTGCGCGCGGCTTGCGCACCATCTTGCGTCACGACCCCGATAAAATTTTAATCGGAGAAATTCGTGATGAAGAAACGGCACAAATTGCGGTGCAGTCCGCACTGACCGGGCATCTGGTGTTTACCACCGTGCACGCCAATAACGTTTTTGATGTGCTGGGGCGGTTTCTCCACATGGGGGTGGATCCCTACAGTTTTGTGTCGGCGCTGAATGGCATTATTGCGCAGCGTTTGTTGCGTGTTGTCTGTACCCAATGCAGTGCTGAGTTTAAACCGGATAGCAAACTGCTGCGGGTGTCAGGTATTAGCCAGGAAGAGGCGGCACAGATTCGTTTTGTGCAGGGTAGTGGCTGTGGTCATTGCCGGGGCACCGGTTACAAAGGACGTAAAGCCATTGCGGAGATCTTGCAGCTCAATGATGAAATACGGGAAATGATCGTGTCGCGCGAGCCGATTCGCAAGATCAAGGACGTTGCGCGTAAAAATGGAACTCGATTTTTAAGAGATGCCGCACTCGATATGGTGCGCAATGGTGAAACCTCATTACAGGAAATTAATCGTGTTACCTTTGTTTCGTAAACAACTCTGCATGGTGCTCTGCCCGGATCGGGTAATCCTGTTTGGATTGGGAGAAGGGCCAAAACGTAAGGTCATACTGCAAACGATATTGCCTTGTCAGGCCGTCGAAGGAACGTCTTCTTGGGAGCCTGCGCTGGCGGTGTTTGAACAGTGGCTAGCCAGCCATGAAATGGGTCGCGCGGAAGTGACGGTGATGTTATCGAATCAATTTGTTCGATTTACGGTGATGCCTGATTCATCAAAGATCAATGGACAGGCGGAAGCGCAAACGCTGGCGCACATTTTATTTGAAGGGATTTATGGATCGCTGGCTTCTCAATGGCACTTTCAGGTGGAGGCGGGAAAGTACGGGGAATCTCGTCTGGTTGCGGCGATGGATACCAAGTTGCTCACCCGGCTGACCGATATGCTGGGGGCCACTACACTTCGGTTGTGGCGAATCACACCGTATCTGGTGGCGGCGTTTAATCGATTCTATAAACAACTGCCGTATACGGGGAGTCTGTTTGTCGTGATTGAGTCGGGCGTCATGGTGATCGCGGGGCTTCAAGATTCGCAACTCATGATGGTCAATCGGGTTCCCTTCGATGAAGAAACCGCCGAGCCGTTAACTCAGATTTTGCAGCGCGAGGCATTAACCAGTGGACTGGATTTACCGAGCATCCCGGTTTGCATTCATCGGGTTGGACGGCCTGATTTTAAATTGCCGGTGGCAGATGAGCTGGTGTTTCATTCCTTACAGGAGGCGGACAAGTCCGGGGCACGTTTCCTTGGAAATGCCGCGTTCGAGATGGTCAGCGCATGGGAATACGCATGAAGCGGATTGAGCTTAATCTTTATACGGGGCGGGCAAGACGCCATAGTGTTGTCGGGTGGGCCTTGTTAATACTGGGCTTGATCGTCGTAGTGGGCTTAATCGTTCAGCATAATAAGCTAAAAACAGAACAACAGAAGATGACGGCGCTCTTGATGCAACAGCATGATCGCCAGCATCCTTCCGTTTCACCTGGCGATACCAAAGCGCTTGGAGACCAGCTTCAACGGGCGGCAGAGGTGATCGAGCAGCTTGCCTTTCCGTGGGAGCCACTTTTTAGGACACTAGAGTCGAACAGTGCCGAGGATGTTGTATTACTGTCCATCCAGCCGGATATAAAGGGCGGCGTCATTACGATTAACGCGGAGGCACGGGATTGGCCGGCGATGCTGGCCTATATCCGGCAGCTTGGCGCAGACCAGTTTTTTACAGATGTTCATCTGGTGAGTCATCAAATCGAACAGACTGATCCGCAAAAACCGATTCGGTTTGTATTGTTGTGTTCGCGGGCTGGTGATGTGAAATAACGGCTGAGTGTAGCACTCCTGGTTTTATTGACCTCGCCATGCTTCAAAACCGTGATATCTGTTACGTCTCGGCCTTTTTCAGGGCGTTTGTTTCGATATGAGGTAGGTAGATCTGTCTCGCGTTTCCTTCTCCGGCGTTGATTTTCAAGGGCTCTGTATCTTGTTGAAACAAATAAAAAAATGGCATGCGCGCTTTCAGTGCGTGGGAATAACAAGTAACAAAAAAACCGGAAATCTGCTCACACAGCTCCCCGAATAATTCTACAAAAAATCAAAGCCTACTTATTTTGATCTGCTTTGGCTGGCGCTTTAGATTTTGTTTTAGATGCAGCCTTATCGTTTGTTTCCAATTTTTGCTTGGCAATTTTTTTCAATGGTTTAGGCTCAGATAGAATTGCGTCCTTCTCAACCGCCTTCACCTTAGCCTTAGATATTTCCTTGTCTCTCATAGACTGCATCTTTTCACGCCACTCCTGAAGCTGCTCATCTTCCAGCTCAAGCTGTATCGCCAGCGCTTCCTCACTGGTCAGCTTGTTCTTTTCCAAACGTCGAGGCAATTTTCCCGTCATTCTGGATAACAGTCGTTCGGTATCTTCGGGGCTCAATTGCGCTACTTTAGCTAAATACTCAGGATTGCTTTCTTTGGTCATAATTCCGGTCTCCAGCTTGATTTGTGGCGGCGAGATTATCGGTACATCCTAGCGACTGCAAGTGTAATATTTCAACCTCGCAATTTCACTTGTTCAAAACGTCTCAACGAACAAATGTAACATATTGATTAATTAATATTAAACACCGATACGTGCGCGTAAGCGCCCCAGCATCCCCATAAAATTCCCGGACTGTAGCTTTTCCTTGGGATCACTGATTTGAGCCACTGTCTGGCGATTAGCCAGCACAGGCTGGCTGCGTAAAGTATGGAAGCGCGCCAACATAGAATCCAGATTGCGAGCCAGCGAGTTTTTATTGAGCGGTTTGGGCAGATAACGGGAAATTTGCGCCTGATTGATGAGATCAATCAGGCGAGATGTGTCATTAAAATTCGTCACGACGATGCACTGCGTCTGTGGATTAAGCTGTTTGATGGTTTTGAGAATATAACCCACATTGGTATCGCCCAAAACCAGATCAGAAACCACCACAGAGATGTCCTGTTTAGCTAACTCTTCCATGGCGTGCTGCGCCGTGTTCGCCCAAATGATTTCACAACGATCACCCAAAATGTCACTCACCGTTTTTGAGATGAATTCATCGTTATCCATGATCAGCACGCGCGGCTTTTTTTCCTCTTTGCCCGGCTCCGCCGGCGCTTGCAACTGCACAGCAAAACTGGCCTCTGCGATCGCGGTCGCTTCCGCCACTACTTGCCGAACTTCATCTGCCGCCCAGGGTTTCATCAGATAACGGAAAACCTCACCCTCATTCACGCTGGCGATAGAGGCTTCCAGATCGGAATAGCCGGTGAGTAAAATTCGCATCGTAGCCGGTGACGTTTCACGTGCGATGGCGAGCAGCGCCGAGCCCTGCATGACCGGCATGCGCTGATCGCTGATGATGACATGCACTGTTTCTTCGCGCAGGATACGGATCGCCTCATGCGGATCGGTCGTCATACGCACGTTATAGTTAGTCATGAACAGCATACGCAACGAACGCAATATGCGCTCTTCATCATCGATTAACAGCAGGGTGGGTTTGCTCATAACGGCTCCTTATTCAAAATCAGTTGATTGACGGTTCTCCGCCGCGTTGCCGACTGCAAAGGGCAGGCTGATATGAAAATCCGTTCCCACACCCAGTCGTGACTCAACGTGGATTTCGCCACCATGCTGCTGGATAATTTGATGCGAGATCGCAAGGCCTAAACCCGTACCTTCACCGACCGGTTTGGTGGTAAAAAACGGATCGAAAATGCGAACCAGATTTTCCTGGGGAATGCCCTTGCCGTTATCAGACACACTGACGTGTACCGCATGTTCGTCATACCAGCTGCAAATATGCAATCGCCCCATGGTTTCCATGGCTTGTGCCGCATTAGTAAACAGGTTCAGGAACACCTGATTGAGCTGAGAAGGTGTGCAGGTCAATTTGGGTAATTCAGCTAACTCTTTGATTATTTCAACTTTATTTCTGAGCACATTGCGACCGATATTGAGCGCGCTTTCTATACAATCATTCAGATTGATCGCCTCGGTCGCTGCCGCATCCATGCGCGAAAAGTTTTTCAAATTCATCACCAGTTCGGAGATTTGACCGATGCCATACAGGGAATCGACCATCAGCCCCTGCATGTCGCCCAGCATTTCCTCTGCATTCAGGTCCTGGCGCATGGCGGCGATCTGCGCCATCTGTGCCGAAATTTCCTCCTCATTCGCCTGCTCATTGAGCAAATTATCGACCAGCGACTCATAGCCTGCGATCATGTTTTTAACATGGATAAACAGTTCCTGGCCGACAGCGACATTGTTCTGCACATAACCCAACGGCGTGTTGATCTCGTGCGCGATGCCTGCCACCATTTGCCCCAGAGACGCCATTTTTTCCGACTGCACCAGTGCCAGCTGCGACGATTTCAACCGCGAATAAGCCTGATTTAACTCATTGCTGTTGGCGCGCATCTGCGACTCCATCGCTTTGAGCAGATCCATCACATAACCCAGCCCCAGATATTTGCCGTGCCGCGTGATGATAAAGTCCTCGGTAAGCGGAAAACTCATGTGTTCCGCGATATGCAATGCCGCCTCGGTCAGCGGCTGATCCAATTCAACCAGCAACGGCCTGTCATTGATGTAATGGCGTATCGGGCGACGCCCGTGCAGCTCGCGGGCATATTGCTTGAGATACAGATCCATAAACCGGTAGCGACTGATGACACCGATGGGGCGGCCATTCTCGACAACCGGCAGCGAAAGCACCTTGGCATAGTCTGGACTCAGAAATAATTCAGCCACTTCTGAAACAGGCCTGTCAGGCGCAATGGCCTCAATGGGATTAACCAGAGAATGAATGTCTCGTGCAAAAGTGTCGTTGTCAGTAAAGCGCATGTCAGTTCCAATGTCGGGTAATTTTCTATTGCATTGTAGAGACGCTATGTGACAAAGAAATGACAATCCCTCTGTCGTTGGCGGATAAAAAAACGCACCGGACTGTGTGCGCTAAAAGGGAGGGAGCGGGTATGTTTCAGACAGCTAGCTGGCTTGACGCAAAAAATGTTTAGCGAAACGCGCACTCATGCGCGACACCGGCAGCATGATGAACAGATCTGCCGTATTGAAATCGGCATCCCAAGCTGGTTCGCCGCCGATATACGCCCCCAGACGCAGATATCCCTTAATCAAGGGAGGCAAGATCACCTCCAGATTCTGATTCAAGGATTCCAGCGGCAGACGGCGATGCGGCGTCACACGGTATTCGTCGGGTGCCGCGTGCAACTTATAAATTTTATTGAACACACTGGCCGCATAGTGACCACCATCGTTCATGCTGATGCTGGCGCAACCGATCAGGTATTCATGACCGTTGTGTATCACATAGTCTGCCAGTCCGCCCCAAAGCTGAGTGATCGTGCCACCGTCGCGATAATCGGCGTGTACGCAGGAACGTCCGACTTCCGCCATGTTGTCGCGCAAATGCGCAAGACGAGACAGGTCGAACTCGGTTTCAGAATAATAGCCGCCCGCCATGCGCGCCTGTTCAGGCGGCAGGATGCGGTAAGTGCCGACCACCTTATCGTTGCTGTTATCGCGTACCAGCAGGTGTTCGCAATACATATCGTAGCGATCGATGTCCAGACCCGTCGCCGCACTCGGCAGCTTCGCCCCCATCTCCCGGGCAAATACCTGATAGCGTATGCGCTGCGCGGCTTCCATCTCAGCGTGAGTTCTGGCCAAAGCGCAAGATAAGCGGCGTGCGGCGTTCGGTACGGGTTGGCGAATCAGATCCAGCATGGTTATCTCTCCTGTCAGTTTGATAGACAGCAGATTAACGACGCCACATTGCAGCTTGATTACATGATGGAGTGCGCAATGAGCCGAGTCAGGCGGACGCGGATTTGCTCAGTGACACGCTCAACAATACTTTGATACGCTGGACGGTAGAGCTGAACCTTCCCAACGCTGAGCCGCCCCGTGTTTATCGCGATTTTTCAGAGCCTGACAAGTGGGGTGCATATTATGCGGCGCGCGGCATGACGGTGCTGGGCGGTGATCTTTACTGCCACCAGCCGTTTTGCCGTCAGGTTTTAGCCGTTAAGGCGCACTTTCTGTTTGTTTGCAAACCGGATTCTCACGCGACATTGTATGAGTGGATCGAAGATCTGCAACGGAATGGCACCATCAACACCATGACCGTGCCGCGCCGTGTCGGCAAAAAACACTTTACCGACACCTACCGCTATGCCAGCCATTTGCCGCTGGTCAACAGTGATGATGCATTGCTCGTCAACTGGTGTGAACTCGTGACCCGCGATGCGGATGATAAAGTGACCTACCGCAACGGCTGGGCCACTTCACATGAAATCAATGCCGCGAATGTCGTCAAAATGGCTGCGGCAGGGCGTGCGCGATGGAAAATCGAAAACGAGAACAACAACACCCTAAAAACAAAGGGTTATCATTTTGAACACAACTTCGGGCACGGGAAAAAACATTTAGCCAATTTAATGGCGACCATGATTCTCCTGGCCTTTTTGCTGCACACCGCGCTCGACTGGCTTGATGAACGCTATCGTGCTGTGCGTTGTGCGCTTCCTTCACGTCGCACCTTCTTTGAACATCTGCGCACACTCCTGCACTACCTGCCTTTCGATGACTGGGATCACCTCATGACCTTCATGCTCAAAGGCAATCAGCCAAAATCCCCCCGTACCGGGTAGCAAACCAACCACTTTTGCTTCGAGTTTCTTATTTTTCTTATGCCTTGTTTTTAAGCAAAATCAACGTGTTTACAGTAATTCTGAGGTGTTGCTGATTGAAGGTTCTCTCAGAATGTCTCAGTTTTCATCGGAATTTGTTAAGCCCGACAGGCTGCTAGTCTGAGGAAGGAAGTGCAGTTGCTGAAGCGGTGGGCGACGAAGCTGCTGCGTCTACCGCTGTTTGTGATTTAACTATTTGATTGTGTTTGATAATTTGCTTGACTTGTTCGCGCTTTTCATGCGGCAACTGGTTGAATGCATGGTATTTTTCGCGCGCGGCCTGACGTTGAGCTGGGGTAAGCTGAGCCCAGGTGGCTAGACGCGTCAGAAAGCGCCGCTTGGCATCGGCATCAAGACTGTGATAGCGCTGGGCGAGACGTCGTAAATTGTTTTGTTGCGTTTCTGGTAAGTTCTGCCATTGCGGATACAGTGGTGCCAGGGCGACCTGTTCTGTCGGCGTCAGTTTTTGCCATGGGGTAGGCGCGGCTGCTGCGTGTGGCACGTTAAGCACATAAAGTAGCGTCAGGACGATGAGCAGAATTTTCATGCGTCTACTTGTCAACAAATACTTCGATAGGCAATTCATCGGTCAGTATGTCGAGGTCAAGGTTGTGCTGATCCGGTGATTGTTGCAAATAGTCGGCAATGCTGAATACAATCGCAGCCAGCAAAGCTGTCGCTGCCAGCCATTGGTTGGTGGAGTGGGGCATCATCTTGTGAGCGCGATGACCGATGGTGCTGAATGAGAAGGCGTGTTGGTGCACGCGTTGCCTTTGCAGTGCAGCAGCACTCGCCTGGTGCAGGGAGGCTAAAATCTGCGGGTCGAGTTGGCTTGCGCTGCGAGTGAGTAACTCTGCAATGCGGCGATGGTTAATGTTTTGCGATTCTTTATTCATGATAAATCTACTCCTTTTGCTTTGAGAGACTCCGCCAGTGCGTGATTCGCTCTCGAACAGTGGGTCTTAACACTTCCTTCCGTGCATCCCATGGCTGCAGCTGTCTCGGCGGTATCCAAACCTTCCCAGTAACGCAGCAGAAATGCTTCCCGTTGACGTGCCGGAAGATTACTTAATGACTGCTCAATCAATGCGATGGTTTGTTTTTGTGCAAAATCTGCATCCGGGGCGGCAGGGTTGCTTTGATTGTCTTTGTCTTCAAGCACATCCAGCGGATCAAACTCTTCTTCCGCCTGCTTCGAAGTGAACGCGGAAAACAACGTAGTCCACGTTGAGCGTACTTTTTGTCGCCGGCAATAGTCGCGTATCGTATTTTGTAAAATGCGATGGAAAAGCAGTGGCAACTCTTCGGCTGGTTTGTCGCCATATTTGGCGGCCAATTTACTCATGGCGTCCTGAACGACATCCAAAGCGGTATGGCTGTCATGTATGGCAAACACGGCATGTTTGTAAGCGCGTCGCTCTATACGGCCAAGAAATTGGCTTAATTCGGCTTGAGTTGCCAGTTTTTTCTCCTTGCATGAGCGCGAATAGTAGCAAATTACGGCCTATTCTGCCATGAATCATGCGGATATATGCCGTAAGTGGTTGACCAAATGGCTGCTTGCCTTTATCTTACGCAGTTCTTTTCGAAATAATTATAGGGTGTTTGTCATGGAAATGACCGGCGCGGAAATAACCATCCGTTGTTTGCAAGAGGAAGGGGTCGAATATCTGTTCGGTTACCCCGGCGGCGCAGTGCTGCATATTTACGATGCAATTTTTCAGCAGGACAAGGTTAAGCACATCCTGGTTCGCCACGAACAGGCGGCGGTGCATGCGGCCGACGGTTATGCGCGCTCCTCCGATAAGGTGGGTGTGGCGCTGGTGACTTCGGGTCCCGGCCTGACCAATGCCGTGACTGGTATTGCCACGGCTTATCTGGACTCGATCCCGATGGTGGTGATCAGCGGTCAGGTGCCGACTTTTGCGATCGGAGAAGATGCGTTTCAGGAAGTCGATGCGGTCGGTATTACCCGTCCCTGCGTGAAGCACAATTTTCTGGTCAAAGACGTCAAAGACATCGCTTCGACCCTGAAAAAGGCCTTTTATCTGGCGAAATCAGGTCGTCCTGGTCCGGTTCTGGTCGATATTCCTAAAGATGTCTCCAGTCATAGAACCGAGTTCGTTTATCCGGCCACGGTGAATATTCGCTCCTATCACCCTAAGGGCAAAGGTGATAGTCAGCAGATTCGTCAGGCGGCGCAGATGTTGCTGGAAGCTAAACGTCCGATGATCTACGCCGGCGGCGGAGTGGTGCTGGCCAGCGCTGCCAGTCAGTTGACTGAACTTGTGCAATTGCTGGGTTTCCCATGTACCAATACCTTGATGGGTCTGGGCGGATATCCGGCCAACGACAAGCAGTTCGTCGGTATGCTGGGTATGCACGGCACTTATGAGGCTAACATGGCGATGCAACATTGCGATGTGCTGGTTGCGATCGGTGCGCGCTTTGACGACCGGGTGATCGGCAATGTGGAGCATTTTGCACAAATACCCAGAAAAATCATACATATAGATATAGATCCATCCTCGATCGCCAAGCGCGTTAAAGTTGATGTGCCGATAGTTGGTGATTTGAAGCTGGTACTCGATGAATTGCTGACGGTGTTGCGCAGCAGTCGTCAAAAGCCGGATGTCACTGAGATGGCTAACTGGTGGAAACAGATCGAGGAATGGCGCGTGATCGGCGGCGGTTTACGCTACAAGAATTCCAGCGAAATCATCAAGCCGCAATTCGTGATCGAGACGCTGCATAAGATTACCGGCGGAGACGCTTTCGTCACTTCCGACGTGGGGCAGCATCAGATGTGGGCGGCTCAGTATTACAAGTTTAACCATCCGCGCCGCTGGATTAACTCAGGGGGATTGGGGACGATGGGCTTTGGGTTGCCGGCAGCCATGGGTGTGCAGCTCAAGCATCCGGGTGAGACCGTGGCTTGTGTGACGGGCGAAGGCAGTATCCAGATGAATATCCAGGAATTGTCTACCTGCAAACAGCATCGTTTGCCGATCAAGGTATTGTCGCTTAACAACGGTTATCTGGGTATGGTGCGCCAGTGGCAGGAATTCTTCCACGGCAACCGTTTCTCGGAATCGTATATGGATGCCTTGCCGGATTTCGTCAAGCTGGCAGAGGCATATGGTCATGTCGGTATCCGCATAGATAAACCATGCGATGTCGAACCTGCAATGCAAGAAGCCTTTGCGCGCAAGAATGATCTGGTATTTATGGATTTCAGGACTGATCCGACGGAAAATGTGTTCCCTATGGTGCCAGGCGGCAAGGGTTTGTCTGAAGTTGTTCTGTCGGAGGACTTATAATGCGTCATATTATTTCTTTGCTGATGGAAAACGAAGCGGGTGCCTTGTCCAGAGTGTCGGGATTGTTCTCGGCGCGCGGTTATAATATCGAGTCGCTGACGGTAGCTCCTACAGAAGATGGTACGCTGTCGCGCATGACCATCGTCACACATGGCTCTGATGCTGTGATTGAGCAAATTACCAAGCAACTCGATAAGCTGATCGATGTGGTGTCGGTGATGGATTTGAGCGAAGGCGAACATATCGAACGCGAACTGATGCTGGTCAAGACGCGTGCGGAAGGCGATGCGCGCGAAGAACTGAAGCGTCTGACAGATATTTTCCGTGGTCGTATTCTGGATGTGTCGGAGCATACCTACACCATTGAGTTGACTGGCGCACGGGTTAAGCTGGACAGTTTTATCGAGGCCATCGGCCGCGATTTAATACTGGAAACCGTGCGCACCGGCGCTTCGGGTATCGGGCGCGGCAACAGAATATTGAGTTTGTAGGTCGGGATTTATCCCGACATGCGTTTTATTTATTTTATTTATTTGAAGAGGGCAACATGAAAGTTTTTTACGACAAAGATGCAGACCTGTCACTGATTAAGGGCAAACAAGTAACCATCGTAGGTTATGGTTCACAAGGCCATGCACACGCGCAAAATCTGCGTGATTCCGGTGTGAACGTCACAGTCGGTTTGCGCAAAGATGGCGCGTCCTGGGCTAAGGCTCAAACTGCCGGCCTGAACGTGGCTGAAGTGGCTGATGCGGTCAAGGCGGCTGACGTTGTGATGATTCTATTGCCGGATGAAACGATTCCTGAAGTGTATCACCGTGATGTTGCACCTAACATGAAGGCTGGTGCTGCGCTGGCTTTTGCACACGGTTTCAACGTGCACTACAACCAGGTCGTTCCTCGCGCTGACATCGATGTGATCATGATTGCACCTAAGGGCCCAGGCCACACCGTGCGTTCCGAATACTTGAAGGGTGGCGGTGTACCTTCTCTGATCGCTGTATTCCAGGATAAATCAGGCAAGGCGCGCGATATCGCGTTGTCTTACGCTGCAGCTAACGGCGGCACCAAGGGGGGCGTAATCGAAACCAATTTCCGTGAAGAAACTGAAACTGACTTGTTCGGCGAACAGGCTGTTTTGTGTGGCGGTGCGGTTGAGCTGGTTAAGGCGGGTTTCGAAACACTGACAGAAGCGGGTTACGCGCCTGAAATGGCTTACTTCGAGTGTCTGCATGAACTGAAGCTGATCGTCGACCTGATGTACGAAGGCGGTATCGCTAACATGAACTACTCAATCTCCAACAACGCAGAATACGGCGAATATGTCACCGGTCACCGCGTGATCGCTGATCAGGCACGTGCTGCAATGAAGGAATGTCTGACTAACATCCAGAACGGTAACTACGCTAAGCAGTTCATTCTGGAAGGCCGTACCAACTACCCTGAAATGACCGCACGTCGCCGTCTGAATGCTGAACATCCAATCGAAGTGGTTGGCGGTCAGTTGCGCGCGATGATGCCTTGGATCGGCAAGAACAAGCTGGTTGATCAGTCTAAGAACTAAGTTAGTTTTTAGCCGCTAGCTGGTAGCGGGTAGCCATAATCTGACCCTGTACAGGGGTTGGCTACCGGCTGCTCCCTACCAGCTTTTTTCATTCTGCCGCAACTTGTTCAGGCTTATGCTGGCAGTATTGGTACAAAACGGTTAATCTCCCGCTATGGATGAATACAATACAAGAAAACCGATGAATTTGCGCAGACGCGGTATCTATCTGCTGCCCAATCTGTTTACCACCGGTGCGCTGTTCGCGGGCTTTTATGCCATCGTACAGGCGATGAACAGCAAATTCGAATACGCGGCGGTCGCGATCTTTATTGCGATGGTGCTTGACGGGCTGGACGGGCGCGTGGCGCGCATGACGCATACGCAAAGTGAATTCGGTGCGGAATATGACAGCTTGTCTGATATGGTGTCCTTCGGTGTTGCGCCGTCTCTGGTCGCTTACGAATGGGCACTCAAGGGGCTGGGTAAATGGGGCTGGTTTGCCGCCTTTATTTATTGCGTTGCCACGGCCTTGCGTCTGGCGCGTTTTAATACCAACCATGAAGTGATCGATAAAAATTATTTTCAGGGATTGCCCAGCCCTGCTGCGGCAGCGCTGGTGGCCGGTTTCGTCTGGGTGATGCTCGATTACGGTTATACCGGCGCATCCTTGAGCTGGTATGCGGCCGCGCTTACGGTGTTTGCTGGACTGAGTATGGTCAGCAATTTGCCTTTTTACAGTTTTAAAACGATCAATATGCGTAAGAGCGTGCCCTTTCTGGTGATCTTTCTTATCGCTTTGTTTTTCCTGCTTATTTTCAGTTACCCGCCGGGCGTGTTGTTTGGCCTGTTCCTGTGTTATGCCATGTCCGGTTTCGTGATGTGGTTCGTGCAGCGTCGCAACCCGCGCTGAGTGGTTTTGCCCCTTTCATTTAGTCTGACTGTCTTTGAGCGCCTGGCGCTACCTATTTTCTTAGGAGTTTTGCATGACCGATAAATTGATCATTTTCGATACCACTTTGCGCGACGGCGAACAGAGCCCGGGCGCGGCGATGACCCGCGAGAAGAAGATCCGCATCGCACGTCAGCTGGAAAAACTGGGTGTGGATGTAATCGAGGCGGGTTTTGCCGCTGCCAGCCCGGGTGATTTCGAAGCGGTGAAGGCCGTCGCTGAAAATGTAAAAAATTCCACGGTGTGTTCGCTGGCGCGCGCCAGTGAGAACGATGTGCGCCGTGCAGGAGAGGCGATCACGCCGGCTAAGTCGGGTCGCATTCATACATTTATCGCGACCAGCCCGATTCACATGCAACACAAGTTGCGCATGAATGAAGATCAGGTGGTCGAGCGCGCGGTGGCTGCGGTGAAATGGGCGTTGGAATACACCGACGATGTGGAGTTTTCTGCTGAAGATGCGGTGCGCTCCGACATGGATTTTCTGGTGCGTATCTTCGATGAAGTGATCAGGGCGGGTGCTAAAACGCTGAATGTGCCTGACACGGTCGGTTACTCGATTCCGGCGGCCTGGGGCGAGCGTATTAAACAGCTGATTGCGCGTGTGCCTGATTCCGACAAGGTGATTTGGTCGACGCACTGTCACAACGATTTGGGGTTGGCTGTCGCCAATTCACTGTCTGCGGTGATGAACGGGGCACGTCAGGTTGAATGCACCATCAACGGATTGGGTGAACGTGCAGGCAATGCATCGCTCGAAGAAGTCGTGATGGCGGTGAAAACGAGGCGCGATGTGTTCAATCTGGATACCCGTATCGACACCACGCAGATCGTGACCACTTCCAAGCTGGTGTCCAGTATTACAGGTTATCCGGTACAGCCGAACAAGGCGATCGTGGGTGCAAACGCCTTTGCGCATGAGTCCGGCATCCATCAGGACGGGGTGTTGAAGCACCGCGAAACCTACGAGATCATGCGCGCCGAAGATGTGGGCTGGAACGCCAACAAACTGACGCTGGGCAAATTGTCAGGGCGCAATGCCTTGCGTCAGCGCTTCGATGCCTTGCACATTGAGTTTGCCTCCGAAGACGCCTTCAATGCGGCATTTGCGCGCTTCAAGGCGTTAGCAGATCGCAAGCATGAAATCTTTGATGAAGATTTGCAGGCTCTGGTCAGCGATGAAGCCATTGCGGAGGTTAAAGAGCATTACAGTCTGGTATCCTTGCGCGCGCATTGCGAAACCGGACTTACGCCAATTGCTAAGATATTGATTAATATTGGGAATGTTAACAAAGAGGCGGAGATGCATGGCGGTGGCCCGGTGGATGCGACTTTTAAGGCAATTGAGAAGATCGTACACAGTGGTACCGAGTTGCAGCTGTACTCGGTGAACAACATCACCAGCGGCACCGATGCGCAGGGTGAAGTGACCGTGCGTCTGGCCAAAGGCGGGCGCATAGTGAACGGTCAGGGCGCAGATACCGATATCGTGGTGGCCTCAGCCAAAGCTTACCTGAATGCGCTGAACAAATTGCACAGCAACGAGGAACGTGCACACCCTCAGATTTGAACTTTTTGGCTATTGCCTGTCTGAGGGAACGGCGCGCCCGACGGTGTGCCGTTTTTTTTTACATCTCCGGAGAATATTTTGAAAAAATTGCTGTTGGGTTCTGTGTTGTTGTTGACTTCGATGGTCGCGAATGCGCGTTTGATTGAGTGTTCGATCATTCCTCATTCGCAGTGTCCGCATGCGGAGTTCTCAGGGAAAAATCTGGCAAATGCCAACTTGCAGGAAGCGCATCTGCTGGAAGGCGACTTGAGCAATGCAGACCTGACAAAAGCTAATCTAAAGGGCGCAAATATTTATCACGGTAAGCTGATGAGGGGAAATTTCACCGGTGCAGATATGACAGACATCACGCTGTATAACGCCGATTTGACGGCAGCCAACCTGACCGGTGCCAATTTGCTCAGGGCAAAACTTAAGGGCGCGAACATGAACGAAGTGAACCTGACGGATGCCGATCTGACGAATGCAGAAATTGACGGTGCTAAATTCAGCAAGGCGATTTTTTGCCGTACGGTAATGCCGAACGGTTTGATTAACAGTGGCACAAATTGTCCGGCGAAGCAAACCGTTAATACTGCGCAGAATGAAGCCAACGAAACCGCCATCAACGGCTGTGCGATACAGCCGCGCACGGTCTGTCTGAATGCCTCGCTGGCCGAAGCGAATTTGGGCGCTGCCAATCTGGCGGGTGCGCAGTTGTATATGGCGAATCTGGCGCAGGCGAATTTATTTAAAGCAAATTTGAACAAGGCTAATCTGACCGAGGCGAATCTGGCGCGTGCGAATATGACTCGCGCCAATCTCTCTCAAACCAATCTGACGGATGCCAACCTCAATAAAGCCATATTGCGCGGCGCGCAATTACAGCGTGCCAATCTGAACGGTGCGGTGCTGCTGAATGCGGATCTGACCGATGCGGATATGTCGGGGGCCAATATCAGCGAAGCCGCGTTTACCGGCGCCGTGTATTGCAACACCGTAATGCCGGATGGAAAATTGAACAACAGCGCGTGCGCCGTCGCAAAGAAAGTCGAAGCCGCTGTTGATATACCGGTTGAAGATAAGACCATCGCACCGGTTAAAAAGTAAGTCTGATCGTCACGGCGGGGATTAAGCGGTGGTTAACGTAACTCGCGTAGCGATTCGTTTGCCCTTGCCCTCGCTTGCGGGGGAAAGTTGAAAAGGGGGAACGGGCATAGCGAGCTTCATTATCAGGGGTGGCATCATTGCCATGCCCGTTAGCCTGACATCATTCCTTTCAGTAATCGGGTTCGCCGCCATACTGCATCAGCAACTCCAGCATGGCTCTCGCCTTATCGAAAGTTTCCTGATATTCCTCGTCGCATAGCGAGTCGGCAATCAGACCGCCGCCAGCCCAGCAGCGAATTTCTCCTTTGCTGTATAGCAAAGTGCGAATGACGATGTTGCTGTCCATGTTGCCGTCAAAGCCGATATAGGCGATCGAACCGCAATACAGATCGCGATGGTCCGGTTCCAGTTGTTCGATGATCTGCATCGCACGCAGTTTGGGCGCACCGGTGATAGAGCCGCCGGGAAAGCAGCCATCCAGCACGTTCAGCGCATCGCGGCCCGATGCCAGTTTCCCCTGCACTGTGCTTACCAGATGGTGGACATGCGCATAGCTTTCTACCTCGAACAACTTTGGTACGTGTACCGATCCCGCCTGGCAGTTTTTACCTAGATCGTTGCGCAGCAGGTCGACGATCATCAGGTTTTCGGCCCTGTCCTTGGGGTGCTGGCGTAGTTCCTCGGCCAATTGCGCATCGCGTGCTGCATCGCTATTGCGCGGACGAGTTCCCTTGATCGGTTTTGTTTCGACTAACCCATTGAATACACTTATAAATCTTTCTGGTGAGGCGCACAGTATCTGCGCGCGGGGAAAGTTGAGAAAGGCAGAATAGGGTGCCGGGTTCATGCTGCGCAACGCCAGGTAGGCGCCCAGTCCATCCCCGGATGCCTGCGCGGAAAATCGTTGTGCGAGATTGACCTGATAGCAATCACCAGCCTGTAAATAATCCTGAACCGCAGCAAAAGCCGCTGCATAGCCAGTTTTGGTAAAGTTGCATGAAATTTTCCCGTGCACACGGAATGTGTTGTCAGGCATTGCTGCGCCTGATTGCAGGCGCTGTGCAATGTGTTGCAGAAGTTGTGCCGTTTCAGGATAACGCAGGTGTGAGACCAGCCTGGCGGTGTGCTCCTGATGATCCAGCACCAGCGCCCAGTCGTAAATACCGGCGCACAGGAGGGCATCGCAATCTGATTGTGAGTCCGGAGCTGGCGGATGATCATAGCGCCAGTAACCCAGTGCGCCACCAGCGAAAGGTACATTGTCGACTGGTGTAATGCGCTCACCCAGTTCTGCGCGCAACAGTGTGTGCCAGGACGCGTCTTTCAGTTCCACGGTGTGATGGGGGGACGCAGTCACAATGTCGTACCTGCCCATGCCGCAGCTGTCCAGCCATGCGGACCATGGCAGATCAGCCAGCACCGCATAGTAGTTTGCTGCATCGGTCAGATAGGGTATTTCCCGGCTGTAGAAGCTCATAATGGGCAGGATGCAATAATCAGCTGAATCATCATTGTGGTATAGCGCGTTCCAGGCGCTTTTCGGCTTCGATTTTTTGCAGCCATTCGAGTATTTGCGGCATGGCCGCCGTGGCGGCTTCTTCTCCTGTTTTGATCAGGCGCAACTTGCTGTTTGCGTCAATCTCGGGGGTGATGTCGATTTCAGGGCGTATGACAACCTGTGCCGTTTCCAGTTCATGAGCCAGTATCGATTGACGCATGATGCGCAGGCTTTGCTTGAGTATGTCGATGATATCTTCCGGAGCCGGGTGGTGGGCGGGTTGTTGCGAAATATCCACGGCGATGATGAAATCGGCACCCATTTCTCTCGCTAATGTCACCGGCACGGGTTTTTTCAGATCGCCGTCCACGTATTCTTCACCGTCTATCATGACCGGATAAAATACTCCGGGTATACTGCTGGACGCGCGCACCGCCATGCCGGTGTTGCCGTGATTGAAGGCCACCGTTTTACCGGTTCTGAGTTGTGTCGCAGTGGCGATAAAGGGCATACCCAGTTGTTCGATGGAGCGGTTCTTCAACGCGCGGTTGATAAAGTCCTGCAACTGTTCGCCTCTGACATAGCCGCGCCGGGAAAAGTCGTAGTCTTTGAGTTTTTCTCTGTCCATTTCCAGTGCAAGATTCTCCAACTCTGCCCCGCTGTAGCCGCCTGCATACAGTGCACCCACCACGCTGCCCGCACTCGTGCCCAGCACCATGTCTATCCTGATGCCGTTTGCTTCCAGCACCTTGATCACGCCGATGTGGGCAAACCCTCGGTCTCCGCCGCTACCCAGCGCCAAGGCAACCACCGGTTTGTCAGATTGCAGGGGCGCCATGAAAAGCGCCTGAGGTTGGATCACATCTTTGTACTGGATGGGCGGAGTGGCACAGGCAATCAGCAGCAGCGGCAGCAGGAGCGAGCAGAATTTATTCAGCATGGTTGCGTGTGCGAACTGAGTGGTGTGCAAAGCGGTTTGTTTTTTGTCGATGCAATCATACCCCAAACGATGATTTTCAGCTTCGGCAATGGTGCAGTTGTACGACAGCCTGCTAGAATGTGTCGTGTTTTACATGCGGAAAAATACAATGTCACGACTTACCGAACAACAGGCGCACGAGTACATCATCAAATTACTTACCGCCATGAGTCGTGCGGGTGGTTCAGACTTGTTTATTGCCTGCGATTTTCCACCCAGCATGAAGTCGCACGGCGAGATGCAACCGATGACGACGCAAAAATTGAGCGGGGAGATCACGCGTCAACTGGCGCACGTCCTGATGAATGAAACGCAGCGTGCGGAGTTCGAGCGGGAAATGGAATGCAATTTCGCGATTTCTGTGCCCGACGTTTCCCGTTTTCGTGTCAATGTTTTTGTCCAGCAGCAGCATGTAGGCATGGTGATACGCACGATCGCCGCTGAAATTCCTAACTTCGAAAAACTCGCACTGCCGGAGATTCTCAAACAGGTCGTGATGAATAAACACGGTCTGGTACTGGTGGTGGGCGGTACCGGTTCGGGCAAGTCGACTTCGCTGGCGGCGATGATAGATCACCGTAACCGTACGGCGCGCGGGCATATCATCACAGTCGAAGACCCGGTGGAATATGTCCACCAGTCGAGGTTGTCGTTGATTACCCACAGAGAAGTGGGCGTGGACACGCATAGCTGGCAGCATGCGCTTAAAAATACCCTGCGTCAGGCGCCGGATGTGATTTTGATCGGTGAGATACGCGATGCGGAAACGATGGAGCATGCGATCGCCTTTGCCGAGACGGGGCATCTGTGTCTGGGCACTTTGCATGCCAACAGCACCAACCAGACTATCGATCGCATTATCAATTTTTTTCCTGAGGAAAGACGCAGTCAGTTGCTGATGGATCTGTCGGCTAACTTGCGTGCGCTGGTTTCGCAGCGTTTGGTGCGCACGGTGGATGGCAAGGGGCGGCGTGCAGCTATTGAGATTTTGCTCAATACACCCACTATTGCCGACAAGATATTCAAAGGTGAATTTAATGGGATTAAGGCGGTGCTGGAGGGCTCTCGCGAGTTGGGGATGCGCACCTTCGACTGGTCTTTGTTCGAACTGTATAACGAAGGCCTAATCTCTTACGAAGAGGCGATACGCAACGCCGATTCAGCCAATGAATTACGTTTGAATATTAAACTCAAGAGTCAGCGCGGCGAACCCGCCTCGGCCGCTGTTTCAGGAGCGGATCTGACTTTGCATGACTATACGGTTGATCTGGAAGCGGAAAGGCAGCGGGAATTGGCGGTTCAGCGCGAGAACAAGCGCCGGATTGAGGCTGAGTTATTCGCTAAATTGCAACAGGAGAGTTTGTCGCGAAGCGAGGTATATCGTGAAGCAGTTGCGCCGGTTTTTGCAGAAAAATTGCAGCTGTCGCTGGAATAGTCCCGCTTGAGTAAATGTCCGGAGCCTTTCAATTCCGCTGGAGGCCGAATCTTGAAAAATAACTACTGTAGGCAGGTTGCTTCTCGTGAAAGCTCAATCCGCATTTAAAGAGATTTTTTCCAGCCTGTCACTGGCTATGTTATTGATCACGCCGGCCTGCAGCGCGCACGGGTTATCCCCTCAGGCGGAAGCTCGCGCGGAAAGGTATTTTCAGTCGGTTAAACAGCAAGCGCCTTTGTTATGGGCGTTTCTCAAGGAAATGCCCAAGGGCGGCGATCTGCACAATCATTTATCCGGCGCAATATACGCAGAATCGATGATAAATTGGGCCGCCGAGGACGGGCTCTGTGTGGACAAAAAAACTTTTTCCCTTTTTACTCCACCTTGCGACGAGGGGCGAACGAACGCGGCGACAGCGCAACGAGATCCGCAATTGTACCGGCAAATGATAGACGCCTGGTCTATGCGTAACCAAGTCATTTCAGGGCAGAGCGGACACGATCATTTTTTTGATACCTTTGAGAAATTTGACCTGGCCGGAGATCGCCGCGTAGGAGAAATGCTGGCTGAGGTGAGTAGCCGTGCGGCTGCGGGGCGGGTTAATTATCTTGAGCTAATGCTCACACCGGCTTTTTCCGAAATCGCCAGAGCCGCGTCCGTGGCGGGTTGGCATCATGATCTGGCGGCAATGCGGCAAGCTATCGGGGAGCCTGGTTTGGCAGAGGCGGTCAGGGTGGCAGAGGATACACTGACGCTCGCTGAAACAAAGCGCCGGGAAATTCAGCGTTGCGATACCCCGTTGGCTGACCCCGGCTGTGGTGTTACGGTGCGGTATCAATATCAGGTCTTGCGCGGCTTGCCCGCAGAAATCGTGTTCGCACAAATGCTGCTCGGTTTTGAGTTGGCCCGCATCGACCCGCGTGTGGTCGGGTTAAATCTGGTGATGCCTGAAGATGCGTTTGTGCCGATGCGTGATTTTTCTTTGCATATGCGCATGCTCGATTATTTGCACCGGAGCTATCCCGGTGTTCACATTGCACTGCATGCCGGAGAGCTGACGCCGGGACTGGTGCCGCCGGAAGGGTTGCGCTTCCATATTCGTGATTCGATTGCTATCGGGCACGCCGAACGCATAGGTCATGGTGTGGCGGTGATGCAGGAAGATGGGGCGCTGGCCCTGTTGCGCAAGATGGCGCGTGACAAGGTGCTGGTGGAGATCTGCCTGACCAGCAACGACGGAATTCTGGGAGTGCGTGGGGGGCGGCATCCGTTGAATGTGTATTTGAAACTGGGTGTTCCTCTCGCGCTCGCGACCGATGATGAAGGTGTTTCGCGATCAGAGATGACGCATGAGTATCTTAAGGCTGTGCAGGAACAGCATGTCGAATACCGGCAGTTAAAGGCGATGGCGAGAAATAGCTTGCAGTATTCCTTTGTGGAGGGCGCTTCGTTGTGGAAGGATTATGAGCGCCGCCGCCGGGTGGTGGACTGTTCAGGCGACAGTCTGACCGCAAAGTGTAGGGGGTATCTGGCGCGCCATACACGTGCCCGTCTTCAGTGGGCGCTGGAAGACGCTTTTACAGCATTCGAACGGAAGTATTAAATCGTCCAATTTGTCTGTATGGGCGTAGCTTCTTGTGGGCTGTGATTATTCTGACTGCTCGCTGGATATGTATAAGTCTTTGATGATGAAAGTAAATTTATCGCCTAGTGAATTGATGGTCAGGGTCATAGGCAGCGACAGATCGGCGCTGTGGTAAACCAGCCCGGCGATCTCGATGCCGCCCGGCGTGATCGTGTGTCTGTTCTTTAGCCAATATGAATCCGCCCAGTCAATTTTTTCCTTGGCGGAGCGATTGTTTTTGTCATGGACAACTGGGTGGCTTCCTTTGGCGGGTTGCTTTGCCATTTGTCCGGCCAGTTTGAGAAATTGCTTCTTCGTATAGCCACTGACACGCTGGCCTTTTTCATTTTGCAAAGATACTTTAGGCTTGATTACCGTGCTGCGCGCCTGAAGGTTTCTGAATATCAGGGTCAGCTGAATTAAGTAACCATCTGTGTTGTGCACTGTTTTTACGCTATAGCTGACAGACAGACCTGCCTTGTCGATGCTCTGGTTAGGCGTGATGACTTGTTGTGACTTGAACACATTGTTTTCGGTTGATTTATTGGCAGATTGACCATCCGCTGCCTTTTCTGTATGTGCCAGCGCCGTGCCGGCGGGTAACGCAGGGCGCTTGGTGCTGCATGAACACAATAGAAAAACCGCCAGCGCAGCGATGAGCTGTAAAGCGGCAGTAGAAAAATTTTTCATTGTAAATGGCATACCGAACTGTATATTTTGATCGCGCCGAACCCGCAGAACGGGCTGCTGCGTCAGGTCCGCTGCCCTATGTCTGTGGCGCATTATACCTGTTCAGACAGTCAGTTTGCAGGCGCATCGGCGGAAACAAAACCCTGCTCGAATTGCAATTTATAACAGATAACCCGGCTCTGGACTGTACCCAACCGATTGAGAATTTCAGTTGGCGAGATTTTTTACTGGGCGTTGTTGTCGTTCAATTGGGTGATGTGTGGTTCACAGACTCACCGAACGCATCCGGTCAATTTTCTCGATAGCCGCCTGGTAGAGATCATGGTCGGAATCGGGGTTATTGCGATCCGGATGGTGAGCGCTGCGGATCTTTTTTAGTTTAGTCATACAGTCCGGCAGGTCGTGCACCCTGGTCACCCGGTCACCGTTTTTTTCCATTTGGCGTTGAAGTTCGGCTTCTGCGCCTTCTCGTGTGTCATATAACTTCTTGCTGCCCAGACGCCAGCCATCCTGATTTTTGCGTGGCGATAGTTTTTCCTTGCCATCAAGCCAGATCCATTTTCCGGTATCGGGGTCCTGTTCAAATTGAATGGTGTTGATGGTGTAAGTGTAGACGGGCGGCTCGATTTCCCTGGCGAATAGATTGATGATCTTGCCGACTGTCCCCACCGTTACCAGGTAATACGCGCCTGTCTCATGCGGGCAGAATGCGCTGCCGGGCATAGGTTCAGGCCTGTTACTTGATGAATTCATCTGAGCCATGCGGCTGAGTGCTTTGCGTTGTGCGTTGGTCACTGGTATTGCTCCTTATATATTGGTTGAAACCCACTGGGTTCACCCCTCGCTGAAGGGATCACCCGCTGGACTCCCGGACTGCCAAAACAGCTGAGCAGCGGTCATGTCTTTAACCTGAGTCGTTCTTGAATACATCGTCGCTGGCGGTCAGTGACTTGGCCGCCCGAAAAAAAGCCACCGCAAAGGATGGCCTGATTGCTTGTTATGTCCGCCTCCCCGAATAGGCTTCGAAACTGCGATCTGCGAATTAAGGGGCGTATTTCCAGGCTGGCACTGGGGGTGAAAATAAATTAAATTAATAAAATCAACGGCATGATTATACTGCACCTGATGTAAGTGTGCAGCATATTGCTGAGTCTCGAATTTGGAGAAAATCAACGTGAAACTCGCGCAGCGACGAACCGTATCTGTGCCGGTTCGTCTGCTTAATTCCCGTGCCTCGTGCGGGGCTAGTGTGTAGAATAGCCGGCTGACTGGAGGCATGCATTGGAAAACCTATACAACATCCTGGGAGTCGCTCCGAATGCGACGCCGGACGAGATTAAGAAATCGTATCGCGCGCTGGCCATGCGCTACCATCCGGACAGAAATACCCATCCCGGTGCGGAAAGCCGGTTTAATTCCGTCAAAAATGCCTACGAGGTACTTTCCGACGACAAAAAAAGAAGTGAATATAATCAAACTATTACAAATAGGATAGTAATTGATCCTGACGAGGAGGCGCGCGCTTTGTGGCTTTCTTTGTTTGGCCGCTGCGGCATCATGCTGTAACGCGACCCATTATTGTTGAACTGAAATCATATGAAAAAAATACACCCTGAATTTGCCTACCAGTCCCGTGAGCTGGGCATTCAAATAGAAGATACCCTGGGAGATCCGCCTGACCGGAAATATCATGCAAAAGTCGTCAAGTCACTGATCGACGAGTTTGCGCAAGGTTCGCAGATCGACGATGTGAATCTGTTGAGTTTTGCGATCGCAGGGTATTTGCAGTTTAACGATCCCGCAGGTTTGCTGGTGCAAAGTCAGCAGTATGATCAGGGTGACGCTGCTGCAACGCTGGCGATGGTGTCATGCGCTGATGCGGCGGCCAGCGCATTGATCAGGGTGGCAGGCGGTAATCCTGAACTGGCGCGACGCGCGATCGTGACTGCTTTCTTGTTCAAGAACCCTAAACGCTGGACAGAAGAGGATCACTCGCTCGACACGCTGCAAAAGAGCGAAGGCGGTGACGATGAGGAAGATCAGCTCGATGCAGGCCACAACATAGAGCACCTGTTCGATGCAAACGGAGACAAGAATGATTGAAAAAACCAATTATCCGGCGATTAGCCGGCAAGTCACCACACTGGTGCTGGCCGGATCAACAGATCAGGCAGAAGAGGCTTTTAGCGAACTGGCTGAAGAGCATGGCGATCTGGCGATCGTCGAAGTGCTGGATGCGATGGAGCCTCAGGTCGCCTCCATGCATCTGGCTGCTTTCGACGGTGGTAAGCTGTCCTTAGCGACCCTGTTGATTTCGCCTCAGGCGTGGTCTGAGAGCCTGGCTTTCTTCGCCGCAATATGGGATGAGGAGATGATAGAGGATGAACCGGAGTTTCTTGCCGAAGCATTGTTTGCCCATATCCACGGGGTGCTGTTTGCCAGCGATGATCTGGACCGGCGCGGCGCGCTGATTTATCACGCCTTGTCCACCGACTGGGGAACGACGGCGTTTGCCGTGCTGTTTTCCACCGCGATTACCGAGATTATCGAGTTGGCCAACGAGATCCACTCGCGCGGCGTACATAACAGCGGGCAGACTTCCTCTGATCACGACATCATTCCGCTGGCGCTGGCGATTGCCCGTACCGATTCCGATGCCTGGGACAGGGTGTTGCTGGAACTCTTTCCAGACTGGCAACCGGGAGAGAATGAATTGCACGCGAGGCCCGAAGAGGAAGAGGACGAAGAGTACGGTTACGAATACGCAACACCGCGCAGCACGCGGGAATTGCTGATTCGTTTGCGCAAACAGGTGCCGGGCAAGGTCGCCAGTGTACCGAAAACCGGTGCTCGCCCCAGTATGGGCGAGGATATCTTTGCTTAATTCTCTTTCGTTGAGCTGAACATGCCTCTTGCAAGCATTATCACGCGCACTCCCCATTTGGTGCAGACGCTGGAAAAACTTGCGCAACGTGCCAACCACAGTGCAGAGGCGGAGAATTTGCTGAATGAACTGGCCGGTATCACTGTGCTGGTTGCGCGAAAATTCACCAATGAAAAAACCGCTGACGGCGTGCTGGAGGCGTTTTATCTGACGACGGGCTGTGTTTCGCTGGGGCTGAATCAGGCGCTGGCTGTCGATGAGTTGTCTTTCTTGCTGCAGCACGGTGCCGAACAGGTGTTCCAGAAGGGGTTTCGCCTGATCAGGGAATTGTCGGCGTTGCCGGCTCAGACGCTGTTGATGGAATTTGATCGTGATCCACTGATACAACAACGCGATGTGAAGGCGCTGTTTGTGGCGATCTGCCGCGCGCATCCTGATATGACCTGGACTGGTGATGAACTCTACAGGAAGGCCTTGCTGGAACGGCAGGCAAATCAACGTATCATCGAGTGTGCAAAATGGCTGAGGCAGCAGCATTTCGCAGGGCCGGTTAAAGACGGTGATCTGGATGCCAATGCGGTGATATCCATTGCGGTGATTTTTGCAATTTCCGGTGAAAAACGTATTGTCGCACGCATCAGGCAAAAGGATCTGGAACAGCTGATACGTGCTGTACGGAAATCGAAACCGGATGTCGAGGCGGGGTGGCGTGTGCTGTTGCAGCAAACACCGCACGCATATCATGAGATACTGAACAGCCGTATGGATGAAGCCAGAAATTCCATTGTCAGAAAAATTTTGTCAAAAAACAGCTTGGTCAAAGTAGTCGCCGAGATACAGAACTGTTACGCGGGTTGTGAGCAAGATGTCGATTATTAATTTTTTTTGTCTTTGGCTTATCAATCTTCCCTGCCGTTAATCAGGTTTCGAAAATGACGGGGGTTGAATCCCCGCGTAACGTCGTGCATAGGCAGCACACCGGTGTTTACAGATAATTTCCGCGCCTGTCTATTGGCCTCATCAATCTTGTAGAGCTCGCTTGCTGGCAGGTAATCAGCAAGATTGATCGGCAGGTCTGTGCCATTGCAGAATCCCCCCCCCGATTTCACTATAGGCAAATCAGAATTGCCTGATATTTTTTTAATGTCTGTTCTGCCAGAGTGGCTGGCGCTAAAAGCGCCATACGCAGTCCGCCAATCTTTTGTTACTTGCTCAACCGGGCCAAATTTATGATAGGCGGGGTGTCAGGTTTCGTTCTGACTGTTCTGTATGTGCGTAAGCCACTTTCATGGCTCTGTCGCAGTTGGTTGTTGATAATTGCCATTTACATGAAGAAGCGATTTCACGCGGATAACCAGCGAGTTAGCGGGCGTTGTTTGGCCGCTTAGTCGAATGGCTAGTTGTTTCATCAGATGCAAAGGTCGCGGAGCGGAGCAAAGCAAAACAAAACCAAATTTGAGAAAAACAAGTCATTAATCGGTATATGTCGTTTTGGTTGTTAGCAGCTGTTCCGGTTTTTGATTCGGTTTTCTCCACGTTCTCCGCGTGAGTATGGTTTTGAATTTTCCTCTGATTGAGTTTCAACAGTTAATTGCTACATAGCCATTTTCATCACCCTGTTAATCCGGATCAGGTGCAGTCCGTAATTTTCTTTCATAAGTACACTGAAAAGGTGAGGTTAAGTTGATAATCAACTGGAATATCCCGCTGGTCGTGTTGTCCGTGCTGGTTGCAATGATCGGCTCTTTCACGACACTTATCCATGCTCAGCGGATGCGTGAGAGCAGCGGGTATTCAAAGTGGGTATGGATGGTGGCCGGCGGTGCCACACTGGGCTTAACGATATGGTCCATGCATTTCATCGGCATGCTGGCCTTCCATCTGTCCATTCCTATTAGCTATGATTTGCTGCTGACCCTGCTTTCTGCCTTGCCCGCAATTGCTGCTGCGCTGCTCGGTTTTTATGTGCTGCGCGAATCAAATATCAGCCTTATGCGCATCGTCGTTAGCGGTCTGTTGATGGGCACTGGCATCAGTCTCATGCACTACACCGGGATGGCGGCCCTTAAGATGTCGCCGCCGATCAGCTACAACCCATTGATCTTTATCTCGTCCGTAGCCATTGCGGTCATCGCTTCATGGGCCGCGTTACTGATAATGTATCAGGGTGAGCGCGTAAGAATAACCATGCTGCCGCGCTTCGTGCTGGGTAGCGTGATTATGGGCCTGGCGATTTCCGGTATGCACTACACTGCCATGCTGGGTGCGCAAATCCAGCCGGGCAGTGTTTGCCTGAGCTATACACCCGATGGCAGTAAACTTCCTGCAATGATGGTGACGCTGATTTCTCTGGTTTCTCTGCTTTGGTTCGGCGGCGGAATATTCGCTGTGTTGTTTGATCAGCGCATGGCGCGGCGGAATGCGCAGGCTTTGGCGCAACTTGAACAAACCCATAAGCAGGCGTTGAGGGATCTGGAGTATCAAAAATTTGCACTGGATCAGCACTCGATTGTGGCGGTGACCGATGTGCGTGGCACGATTACCTATGTTAATGAGAAATTCTGCGCCATCAGCCAGTATTCACGCGATGAGTTACTCGGGCAGAATCATCGTTTGATCAATTCCGGCACGCACCCAAGAGAATTTTTTCGCGAAATGTACCTGGTCATTGCTGCTGGCAAGGTGTGGCGCGGGGATTGTTGCAATCGCGCCAAGGATGGCAGCCTGTATTGGGTGGATACCACCATCGTGCCCAATATAGGCTGCGATGGAAAACCGTTTCAATATGTCGCAATACGAACGGATATCACCGAACGCAAACAGGCTGAGGATGCCTTGCGCGTAGCAGCAGTGGTTTTCGAGGTTCACGATGCGATCATGATCACTGATGCTGCTGGCGACATTGTCAGCGTCAACCGCGCCTTTACAGACACTACCGGCTACTCTGCGGAAGAGGTGCTGGGCAAGAATCCGCGCATGATGAGTTCGGGCAAACAAGACAGTGCTTTCTACGTCAACATGTGGCAGCAGTTACTGCATACCGGTTTCTGGATCGGCGAAATATGGGATCGGCGTAAAAACGGCGAAATATACCCGAAATGGCTTACTGTCACCGCCGTGAAGAATGAGCGGCAGGAAACCTTACGCTATGTCGCCATTTTTAGTGACATCACCGAGCGCAAGCTCGCTGAAGAAGAAATGCGTAACATGGCGTTTTATGACGCATTGACGAAATTACCCAACCGCCGCCTGTTAATGGATCGTATGCTGCAGGCTCTCGCCGTTAGCGCACGAAGTGAACAGCACGGTGCGGTGATGTTTCTGGATATGGATCACTTCAAAATGCTCAACGATACCAAGGGGCATGATGTTGGCGATATGTTGCTGATAGAAGTTGCCAAACGACTGCATGACTGTGTGCGAGACGTCGATACCGTTGCGCGATTGGGCGGTGATGAGTTCGTCGTGTTGCTGGAGGCATTGGGTAATTCAGGTGTTGAGGCGACTATCGCAGCCGAACTGGTCGCAGAAAAAATTCGTACCGCGTTGAGCCAGCCGTATCAATTCCATGAATATGAGTACCACACTACCGCGAGTGTGGGTGTCAGCATGTTTTACGGTAATCGGCAAAGCGTCAATGATCTGCTCAAATGTGCAGACCAGGCGATGTACCAAGCCAAGATGGCGGGGCGCAATGCCATTCATTCCTGAATTTTAAAGGAAAAGCGTCTACGTTATGCTGGACAACTCGTTGCAGACTAAATTATTGACGCAGCTGGTGAGTCGTTATCAGGACGACAATCCTGCGCGGTTTTATGCGGGACGAGGGGCGGATAAAAAACAAATCAACACGATATGCGGTGATGTGATCGACTGGTTGGATGAGGCGGATAGCATCATCAGGATTATCTGGCATTGATAGAAACCTTGCGTATGGGGCTCAATCGCGCGCTTTATCTGGGGTTGTTCGATTACGAAAGCCACTATGCCATCTATGGGGCCGGTGCGGGATATACAAAACATTCCGATGTGCCGGTTGGCAAAAAAATCGGATACTGACTACGGTGTTGTACTTGAATGAAGACTGGCAGGCCGACGACGGGGGCGAATTGCAGATATTTGAGCCTACGGGTGTTTCTGTCATCGTTACGGAGCGTCCTAAATTTGGTACGATGAACATCTTTTTGAGCGAGATGTTCCCGCACGAAGTGCTGATATCTCACAACACCAGACGCAGCATTGCAGGATGGTTTCGTGTCAGCGGCAGTTTATCCTGCGTTATAAATCATCCGTTCGTTCTGAACTGGTCGAAGGGTAGTGTAACAAACTGATTCATATTGTTTTATTATTTATAGGCCTTGCGGTAAAGTGGCGGCGTGCGGCTTATAAAGCTTGATATGCTATGGCAGAGGGAATTGCGGTGTCAAAAGAAGAAAGTGTCACCATTCAGACCCGGCAGTTGCAACTCGGGATGTATGTCTACATCGATCTCGGGTGGATGGATCATCCTTTTCCGCTCAATCGCTTCAAGATCAAGTCTGAAGATCAGATCAAAACCATACGCGCGCTGGGAATAGAGCACATACGCTACAGTCCTGCCAACAGCGATGTGCCGCCGCTGCAGGCTGAACCCTCTGTGGATGTCGTCGCCGTTAAGCCTGTGATTTCTCCTGAAGTCGAAGCCATGCTGCTGGAAAAACATGAGCGCAAAATACGCCTGGAGGAACATAGGGCCAAGGTCAGGGAATGCGAGCGGGTGATCGCCAATGCGGCTAAACTGGTGCGCAATCTCAATGCCGATATCTTCTCCAAACCGACCGCCTGCATCGCCTCGGCACACCAGTTGATGAACAGTTTTCTGGAGATATTGCTGGCTGGCAACGGCACGGTGTTGTTCGCGCTGAACGACAAACTGGCCGGTGAAGAGATTTATGTTCACTCGGTGAATGTCTCGGTGCTGGCAACCATGATCGCCAAGGAATTGAAGGTGCCGGCCGCTGACATCAAGATGATAGGGCTAGGCTGTCTGTTTCACGATATCGGCAAGCTGGAAATCCCCACCAAGGTGACCCTGAAAATTGACACGCTTACCTCGGCGGAAAAATCATTTTTGCAGGAACACGTCAGCTATGGTGAAAAAATCGCTATAAACGCCATGCTGGATCCGGCGGCCCTGGCGATCGTGGCGCAACATCATGAATACATCGACGGCAGCGGCTATCCGCGCAAGTTAAAACAAGAGCAGATTTCCATCCTGGCGCAACTGGTTGCCATCATCAACCTGTACGACAACCTGTGCAATCCGGTCAATCCTGCGCTGGCGCTGACTCCGCACGAGGCTCTGTCCACCCTGTATTCGCACTACCGCACCAAGCTAAACAGCAAGATGCTCCAGGTGTTTATACGCTTTATGGGCGTTTATCCGCCCGGCAGTATTGTCAGTCTGTCTGACGGTACGATAGGGATCGTGGTGTCGGTGACATCGGGAAAGACTTTGCGTCCGACTCTGCTGGTCTATGATCCGGATGTACCCAAGGAGGAGGCCATTTTGCTGGATTTGGAGACGCTGCCGGATGTGAATATCAGCAAGGCTATACGCCCGGCTCTGCTGGCCCCGGAAATTTTTGCTTATCTGAGCCCGAGGAAGCGCGCCACTTACTTCTTTGATGCTACAAAGAATTGAGATGCACATGAAAGAATCTCTCGATCTTCTGCTGGCAAAACAACTGATCGACCATTGTGACGAAATGATGCTCGCGGTTGATGCGACCAGCATGACAGTCGTGGCGGCGAATGCGCGCGCCTGCCGTTTGCTGGGTTATCCGCTCGATGTGATGACCGGCATCAATATTGAGCTGATTGAGGCCGGGCTGGCCGGCATGTTTTACTGGCAGGATGTGGCGGCAGGTAATATTCAAACGCTGGAGAATGCCGAGAGTGAATTTCAGCGTTCCGACGGTTCTTCTATCACGGTCGAAAAAGCTGTCTCTCGTTGTAGTCTGAGGGGGCATCAGTATGTGCTGATTGCCGCCAGTGACATCACACACAGACTCGATGCTGAAAGCGTGCTCGCCAGCATGTCGGCGCGTTTGAAATCCACCCTGGAGTCTACGGCAGACGGCATACTCGCTATCTCCGGTGTGGGAAATATCGAGGGGATGAACCGTCGCTTTTCTCTGATGTGGGATATTCCCGAGGCGCTGCTGTCTGCCGGAAACGACAAGGCGGTGTTGGCGCATCTTTTTAACTCGGTCAGCTCCCCGGATGCACTGAGCGAATTTTTCGCCGATACAGGGGATGGTGAGCACGATGTCAGCGTCACGCTTAGCAACGGTAAGATATTTGAGCTCAAATCCTGTCCGCAGCAGGCCACGATGGGACGGGTGTTTTCGTGTAACGACGTGACGGCACGGGTTCGGGCTGAGCGCGAGGCAATCGCGGCCCGCGCCGAGGCCGAACGCGCCAACCAGGCCAAAGGAACCTTTCTGGCCAGCATGTCACACGAAATACGTACGCCGATGAATGCCATCATAGGCCTGTCGCAACTGGCGCTCAACAGGCATGTGTCCGATGAAGTGCGCGATTATCTGGAAAAGATCAACACCTCATCCGAGAGTCTGCTGGGCATACTGAACGACATCCTCGATTTTTCCAAGATAGAAGCAGGCATGCTCAGTATAGAGCATGCCGAGTTTAATCTGGAGACGGTGCTCGACAATCTGCAAGACATGTTTTCGGCGCGTGCAGGGGAAAAAAATCTGGAATTGGTGGTCGATATTCCGTCCGATATGCCTGTACACCTGATGGGAGATGCGCTGCGGATTCAGCAGGTACTCTCAAATCTGGTCGGCAATGCGATTAAGTTTACCGCTGCGGGGCAGGTGAGCGTGCAGTTGCAGTTGCGGGCCCTTTCACCGTCTGAGGCGCGCATACGCTTTAGCGTCAGGGATACCGGTATCGGCATGTCCGAGGCGGAGCAGCTCACCCTGTTCAAGCCGTTTAGTCAGGCCGACACCTCGATCACGCGCCGTTTTGGCGGCACGGGACTGGGGCTGGCGATCAGCCACAAGCTGGTGCAACTGATGGGCGGTGAATTTCAGGTCGAGAGCAGGACAGGGCAGGGCACGACTTTCAGTTTCGAGCTGGAGATGGGGGTGACTTCGCTGGAGACGCGCCGCGAGGGCGGTCGCCGCACGGTCAGTCGCAAGGCGGGCGATCTGGGTAAAACCTTGCGTGATCAGGGGGGGCTGCTCGCCGGCGTGCGGATTCTGGTCGCTGAGGACAATCCGGTTAACCAGCAGGTCGTCAGCGAGTTTTTACAGCTCTCCGGTGTGGTCGTGGACATTGCCGGCAATGGTCAGGAGGCGCTGGACAGGCTGGAGAAGAAAGCCTATGGTGCCGTGTTGATGGATGTGAATATGCCGGTGATGGGCGGCGTGGAAGCGACCCGAATTCTGCGCAGCCAAAGCTGTTTTGCTGCGCTGCCGGTGATTGCGCTGACTGCCGGGGTGACTCAGCAGGAGCGTGATAACTGCCTGGTCTGCGGCATGAACGATTTTGTCACCAAACCGATCAATCCGCGCGAGCTGATTTCCGTGCTGTGCCGCTGGGTCAAGCCGGATGCCATGCGCGCCGTGCTGTCGAGCCCTGGTGCGGGGCAGGATTTGCCCGGTTTCGACATGACACAGTTAAGAGACCTGCTGGAGGGCAATGAAGAGATGATCGGCGAACTTCTGCTCACTTTTCGAGACGGCTTGGCTACCAGTCGGGCGGATATCGATGCCTGTCTTGAACGAAATGACTATACGGGCGCGCATGCGCACACGCACAGCATCAAGGGGATGAGCGGCAGCATGGGTGCGACCGAGTTGTTTCTGGCTGCCACCGCACTGGACAATCTGATGGTGTCCGGCGTATCGGATCAGGCTGTCATCGACCACTTCAGGCAAGTTTTACAGCAAACACAGGACGTGCTTGCAGGCTTGTAGCACTACGCTCCACCGCACTCAAGGAACGCTATGAATATCGCAGAAATTGCCAGCCGACTGGAAGACCCCGGCTATATCGTGCTGGACAACGCCTTGCCGCATGAATTGTTGCAGCGTCTGGTAACACGTTGTCAGGATGACGATCCGGGGCGCTTTTACGCGGCTCATATCGGACGAGGTGCGGACAAGAAACAAATCAACACGATACGCGGCGATGTGATCGACTGGCTGGATGAGACTGACAGCATCGATCGGGACTATCTTGTGCTGATGGAAACCTTGCGTATGGGGCTCAATCGCGCGCTTTATCTGGGTTTGTTCGATTACGAAAGCCACTATGCGATTTACGGCGCGGGTGCAGGCTACGCGAAGCATTCCGATGTGCTGATCGGGAAAAAGAACCGGATCCTGACCACCGTGCTGTATTTAAATGAGGATTGGCACAGCAGCGACGGGGGGGAATTGCAGATATTCGATCCCGCAGGTGTTGCGGTTATCGCTACGGTGCTGCCGAAATTTGGTACGATGGTCATCTTTTTGAGCGAGCTGTTCCCGCATGAGGTGCTGATCTCACACCACACCCGGCGCAGCATCGCCGGATGGTTTCGTGTCAGCGGCAGTTGAACTGCGTCATCTATTTTGAAAGTTCCTGATTAGCCACAATGTTCAGCCGCGCGAATAAACCGCTCTGGATGGGGCGAAGTGAGAGTCGAAGCTCGAAGCAGTCTAACCAGAATGACTGACAGGTCGAAGCGCCGATTGAATCGATATTGGA
>Ga0208863_1000559_pt1 | contig 33282 bp, 24 predicted proteins | sample RifOxyD3_FD_184040 | JGI IMG/M metagenome (GOLD analysis project Ga0208863, IMG submission 184040) | Soil microbial communities from Rifle, Colorado - Rifle Oxygen_injection D3 (SPAdes) | ecosystem: Environmental > Terrestrial > Deep subsurface > Rock core/Sediment | place: Rifle, Colorado...
ACTCGACCTCGAAGACAATACTGCGCCTGTGCAGCTCGTGGTTGTTTCAAATGGCGATACCGCAATTTTCCAGAAAATGAGCACATGGGCTCTGTACCAGATAGGTGAAACAAACGGTTCAGTCGAACCTAAAATAAACCAAGTCATCATGTTCAATGGTACGGCAACGTCGACACTGAAACGTATGAATGCCACCGCAAACACCTCTCCGGCAATCAGCCTTTTCGTTGTCAGCAAGTACCTAACACAAGGGACCGGCGCTTTCAAGCTGAACGTAGGCACTCTTACCGAATACTTGGTCTATTCCGACATACTCGTCAGGGCAGCTGATTCGAATAAAGCGGCAAATCTGACGCCCGCATTCCTGTTTAGCACCTCTGTGGACAGTTTCGCCTTTGTTTCCTACGATGCTAGCACTACGCCGCCCACAGGCACAGGTGAATACCGTCACGATTCCATTTCCACCTGGACCGATTCTTCATGGGTAGTCACGACCCGCTATCTCTATATTTCAGGCCTTTCCGGCGGAACCGACACCTTCTATTTTTTGGATACTATCCAGGTCCAGACTTCTGACCCCTATTCGCCCAACTATGTTTCACCTGCATGCCAGATCAGTGTCGAAGGCCACGGCGACGCAGGCATAATAGAGATGGCCATTGCCAATTTCCCCAACCCCTTTAACCCATCCACCATCATTGCCTATGAAATACCAGGGCAAAAAACGGTCCAGGCATACACCATCGGCATTTATAATATCAAAGGCCAGCTGGTGCGCACTCTGGTAAAGGGCAAGGTGAAAAACGGCTACAGAAACAAGGTTGTCTGGAATGGCATGGACAATACAGGCGCAATGGTCGCATCAGGCCTCTATTTCTACAGGCTCTCTTGCGGAAATCTGGTGAAAAAAGGATCAATGGTCATTGTTAAATAGCAGTATTTTTTATCCACCCAAGTTACTGCTTTTTAGCTAGCGGACAGGCGGCGTATCTGCGCCGCCCTGTCCTTTATTCATCCAGATCTAACGGAAACATGCAGTCTAGGTTGGGGATGGTAAGCAGTCTCTGGATCCGTTCAGCGCAGTGTTCAAGCGATGCCTTCACCTTGTCTTTGCCGCGTATGGGGAAACCGTGGCCGGGCAACATAATATCCGCGTTGCACGCCCTTATCCGTTCTATGCTTTTCAATAAATGTTTGGGATTTGAATGCCAGTGGCCGTCGAGCCATCCGGTTACCCCCAACGCATCTCCCTGGTCGCCGATGGCTGTATCGCCGGTAAAAAGGATCCGTACGCCTTCGATTTTTCCAAACAGGGTGATTGAACCGGGAATATGTCCTGGTGTGAGCATGACCGAAAAATTATAGGGGCCTAACTTGACGATGTCACCTTCGGTCAGGCGTTTGGCAATTGGCAGGGGTTCGTATTCCTGCTGCATAAAGAGGTGGTTCCTGCTCTTTTCATCGCCTTCCATGGCCTTTGCCACAATGGTGCTTGCGGCAATGTTCGCTCTGGTTCGCTTGACCAGCATGCCGGCTCCGGTGACGTGATCTGCGTGAGAATGCGTTAGGACAATGCGGCGTATGTTTTGGGGCCGGATGTTAACGCTCTCAAGGTTGTGCAGCAAGGGTTTGACAGCATGGGCTGTGCCCGCATCGACCAGCGCCCAATCCTCCTTTGCGCCCACGCAAAAGACATTACCGCTTCCTTCAGCCGAGATGATTTTGGTTAAACCGCCCCAGCTTCCGCAGCCAACCCAATAGACACCTTCGATGATTTTCGGGATATTTCTTGTTTTCATATTTCTATTTAAAAGAAAATCGCCAGAACGGTGATGAGGCAGACCAGCCAGATTACGGTCAGGATTTTCAGCCGTTTTGCAGCATAGGGCGGTTCGTCTGCATAGTCACCCATGTCGTGGGTTACCTGGTTGGCTGCGTCTGGCTCGGGTTGGGGAGCCGAGAGGTGGGTGAAGATGAGAAAAATGATTCCTGAAACAATGAAATGGAAAAAGCACCCGTACATGAAATTAATTCCAGTGAGCCAGGAAGGAAGGGTGTGGTGCAGGGCGAGCAGGGCGTCGCGAACCGCGGGTATGCCATTGAAGGTTGCGGTGGCAAGGTTCTGGAGGCTGGTAATGAAAAACATGCCCAGGCCAATGGCTTCACCAATAATCAGCGTTGCCATGGCACCGGTTTTGTTTGCCCGTTTGTAGAAAAATCCGGCCAGGTAACAGATGAATATGGGCGCGGCTATATATGATCCCAGGGTCTGCAGATAGACGTATAGAAAACCGAACGAAGCGATGATGGGGGTCCATAGTATGGCAAAGAGTAGAATGACTGCCATGGTCAGCCTTCCCACGCGCACGATTTTTTTCTCGTCAATGGGAACGCTTTTTTTCACGTAAAAATCAACGGTGAACAGTGAGGAGCAGGCCGTGAGAGTTGAGCTGACCGTTGACCCCACAGCGGCAATGAGGGCTGAGAGCACCAGTCCGGTTGCGCCAATGGGCAGCACTTTCATTATAAGTGCGGCATAGGCTTGGTCGGGCGCGATGTTTTCGCCCTGTAGAATATATGCGCCGATGACGCAGGGCATGCCAATCATGAAGACCGCAAAAATTTTCAGCAGACTGGCAAAGAGCGCGCCCATTTTCGCATGGTACAGGTTTTTTGCGCCAAGGCCGCGCTGCACATAGTCGTGGTCGGTCGCATGGCCGTACAGTGCTACGATAAAGGCGCCGGTAAGCACTCCCATCCAGGGAATGACCGGATGGTCAGCAGGCCGTACCCAGCTCCATTTGCTGAAAGTCCTGCCGTCGGGCAGGGTTTCGATCAGGTTTTTGAGGCCGGAAAGGCCTTCGGGCATGTTTGAGGCAAAATACAGGCAGAAGCAGAGCGTTGCAAAACCGCCCAGGATCATGATGATATTCTGGATAAAATCGGCAACAGCCACGGACTTCAGCCCTCCGGTAAACGCGTACAGGCCGAAGAGAGCGGCAATGATCACCACGCCCGTATAAAGGGATGTCTGTGATTGAAAGCCCAGGACCTTCTGCATGACTATGGATCCGGAATAGAGCACCCCGGAAAGACTTGTTGTGGCAAGCATGAAAATATTGGTTCCCGAGAGAAAAAGGCGGATTTCCCTGCCAAACCTGTCTTCCATGAACTGCGGCAGAGTGAAGAGCCGTCTGCGGAGATACATGGGGAGCAGGATGAGGCCAAAGACCATGATGGCGATTGATCCGACGAGTTGAAAAATGACCGCGCCAATGCCAAGGGAAAAAGCAAGGCCTCCTTGTCCCACAAACTGCTGGCTCGAAATATTCGCTGCAAAAAGTGAAGCGCCGATGAGTGGCCAGGTGAGAGAGCGTCCGGCAAGAAAGAACTCTTCCTTGTTGTCGCCCGCATGCCGCGAATACCAGAGTCCCATGAACACGGTAAAGCCCAGAGAGAGGGCTATGACTGCCAGGTCTATTGCATGAAGGTTGAAATGCATGGTTATCTAAAAATAACAAACAAGACATGTGCCGGGTAAGAAGAAAGAGCGAACATGATCAGGCGTTGCGCGCTTTTTCCATCAATTCCTCGTACAAAGCGTCACCCACGCATTCGCGTGCGTATCTGCACCATTTAATGCACGATTCAATGTCGTTGTAAATTTCAAACCCGCATTTGGCGCACTTGGTCTTGATCTCGTTTGAAAAAAGTTCGACCTCGGTCCCGCATTCGGGGCATTGTTTTACCTTGAGCGTAGGGGTCCGGATATTTGCCGAACCAGGACATTTGTCGAGCATATGTCTTGATGCCTCTATATTGTGAGAAGGGGGCGGGTTTCAAACCCGCCCCCTTACTTTCATTGGGGGAATCTGGCGACCTTTGTTTTCACCGTAATCAAAGGGGCGGGTTTTAAACCCGCCCCTTACATTACCCTTGCCAGTGCAGCAAGATGTGCAGGGGAGGTGCCGCAGCAGCCGCCCACTACATTTGCACCGAGCTTCACTATTTCGAGCGCGTGCCGGGCAAATTCATCAGGACCCATTTTATAGACGGTCTTTCCTTCCACAACCTCGGGAAGACCCGCATTGCCCTTGATCCAGATGGGTTTTTTCCAGAGACGTTTGAATTCTTTGCAGATATTGACGAAATTATTAATCCCTGTGCCGCAATTGGCGCCGATCATGTCAGCATTGACTTCGGTGCAGAGGGTGACCGCGTCCTCGGCTGACACGCCCATCATGGTGTGGGTCTTGTGTTCACCAGAATCAAAACTCATGCTTGCCACGGCAAAAAGGCCGGTTTTCTTTATGGCAAGAATTGCCTGTTTTACCTCAGGCGCATCGCTCATGGTTTCTGCGACCACGCCGTCTGCGCCCGCTTCTTTAAACGCCTGGGCCTGTTCCAGGAACGCGGCATAAGCGTCCTCTTCTGAAATCTCGCCCATGGAAACCAGTTTTCCAACAGGTCCCATGGAGGCAAATACCAGGGCTTTGCCTGCAGCGGCTTTTTTTGAAATTTCCACGGCCTTCATGTTTATCTCTTTAAGCTTGCTGTCCAGATTGTATTCCTTGAGTCTGAAGCGGTTGCCGGAGAAGCTGTTGGTGAGGATGATCTGGCTGCCTGCGTCAATGTAGCTCTTAGCGACTTTTTCCACATTTTCCGGTTTCTTTAGATTCCAGATCTCCGCGCACATGCCGCCCAGGGATCCAAGTTTGGCAAATTCAGTGCCCCATGCGCCATCGCTGATATGGGCGGACTGGGTGGTGATGTCGGCTATTGAAATGGCCATTGCGGTCTCCTTTGATGAATTTGTGGATAAGTATGTTTTAAAAGATACTATACATTTTTTAGGAAATACATTTTTTTCAATGATTACTGCAAGGATGCTTGTTTCTCAGTCCAGCAACAAGTCTCTGATTCGAGAGAGAGTTTCCGGGGCAACGCCGCAGGCTTCGCTCAGATAGTGCTCTACTGATTCATGTCTTTCCAGGATGCTCCTAAACGCTTCTTCGAGATATTCGGTACGTGCCTCTAAAACAGGGCGCATGCGTTCAGGGGAAAAACCAAAGAGATTCATCCAACGTGAGCGGCGGATGAAACGGCTGACATAGGGCGCCATACGCTGGTTTGTGAGAAGGTAGTCGTGCATGATATCATTGTGAGAGACACCCGTGAGTGATTGCAGCAGGGCGGCCATGAAGCCGGTGCGGTCTTTTCCGCCATTGCAGTGAATGAGAACTGGCAGATTCTCCTTATCCGAGACAAGCGTTATGAGTGACCCCACCTGCGACGCATGGTCAAAGGCGATACGCAGATACAGTTCCTTGGCGAACTGCTCAAAATCCACGCGCCGGTATTTTCCAGAAATAAGCCAGAAGAGACTTTTCAGACGACTAGGATCTTCAAGCGTGGGGTATATGGGAATTGAGACAGCGCGAATGGCCTGGTTGCCAGGAATCCGGTCTCTTTTTGCCTTCTGTTCGTTGGGTGTTCTCAGGTCTATAATTGTCCTGAGGTGCAGGGATGAAATTTTCTCCAGGTCCTGGTCTGAAAGCCTTGCCAGGTTGTCTGACCGGAAAAAAAGGCCTTTTTTCATGCGTCGGCCAGCAGTGGTCGCCTGGCCCCCTATGTCGCGGAAATTGTATGCGCCTTCCAGGGATATGGAACGGTCGCTGTCTGGCATGGTCATATTATGCTCCTGAAAAATATTTCTGCAATTTTTTGTTTTCTGTCTGGAATTTCTTTGGTGTGACACCAGCGATAATTTTAAAAATCTTTGTAAAATAACTCTGGTCCGAGAAACCAACGCGAAACGCTATTTCTGTGGCGGTCAGGTCCGAGTTGACCAGCAGCTTGCGGGCGAGGCTGATACGCTGGTTGGTTACATAGTCCACAAAGGTAGTTCCCATGATTTCCCTGAAAAGATGGGCGAGCCGGAAAGGGCCAATGCCCGCCTGCCTGGCAACCGCTCCAAGGGTCAGTTTTTCCTCAAGATGCGAATGGATATAGGAAAGCGCCAACTGCAGGGAGCGGTTTTTCAGTTTGGATTGACCAGATACCGACAGGTCGAGGTATTTTTCGAGCGTACGGGCCACGTAAAGGCATATCTGCTCAAGATTATCGGATCCGGTTATTTTTTCCATGGATTCCCGGTTTATCTCAAAGAGCCGGTCCTGCTCCGCATTGGTTTCAGCAACAGCCCGGGAAAGCACCACGACCAGTTCGAGCATGCGTGATTTGATGACAGCCATATTTCCCGGATCTTTGAAGAGGATGCTGGCAAGTACCTCATTTAATGCTTTGATCGCCTCTATCCTGTTGCCCTCTGCCACCATGGCCGAGAGGCTCTTTTCAAGCGCATAGGGGTAGCCGGGTTGCTGGTTCCGCACCTTGTGTTCGTGGATTATCTCCGCAATGCGCGACTGTTGGTCAGCGGTAATGTATTTTTCGCGAAGAGCCGTGGTGTCGTGTTTAATATGTGTTTTTATCAGTGCGACAAAATAATCCACAGCCTTTTGAAACTCTTCGGGCGTGACCATGATAGTTCTGTTCCATGCTTTTTCCGCTTTTTTCAGGTTGGAAAGGCCTGATTTCACTGTGTCGGGCATGGGGACGCTGGTGTCGCTGTCGGACCTAACACGCACTTTGCCCATGAAGAGCCCGCCCGCGCATTCATTGTCGCGCAGGAGCGGATAGACACAGCAGATAAGCCCGCGGTGGCAGAGAAAAATGTTTTCCCTGCCGGTCTGGACAGCGGTTTCAAGGGCGCGGCGGCGGATGTCGAGGCAGTTCCGATGTTCTTGGCGCGTATACACAACTTTGCAGAATGGGGGGAAAAAGGACGCGGCCGCCTTGAACTCGCATCCGTGTCCGGTAATTTCTATGGGAAGCGCAAACTGCGCCTTGAATTTTTGTCTTACCGTATCCAGTCCTGGAACGTTCATGTTTTATAAAATAGCAAGATAGTACCTAAAAAACAACTTAAATTACAAAGATAATAAGCCAGCCATTAGCTATATTATACGTATCCGAAAAGGAGAAGAGCATGAAGATCGCGGTATCTGGCAAGGGCGGGGTGGGCAAAACAACGCTGGCAGCAAGCCTGGCCCTGCTTATGGCGCGCCAGGGAAAGAAAGTGCTGGCGCTTGATGCTGATCCTGACGCGAACCTTGCCTCTGCCCTTGGAATTTCCGCTGAAGAACAGCGCACGATTATACCTATTTCCCAACACAAGGCCCTTGTTGAGGAGCGGACCGGCGCAAAAGTTAAACAGTATGGACAGATATTCAAGTTGAATCCCGAGGTTTCAGACATTGCCGAGAAGTTCGCTTACACGCACAATGGCGTTGGACTGCTGGTGCTTGGCGCTGTCAAAGATGGTGGTTCGGGATGCGCATGTCCTGAGAATGTGCTGATCAAGGCGCTGGTCACAGATTTGGTGTTGCACAAGGATGAATCCCTGGTCATGGACATGGAGGCGGGCATCGAACATCTTGGCCGCGCAACCGCCAAAGGGGTGGATATACTGGTTATTGTGGTTGAACCTGGCCAACGCTCAATTAATGCTGCTTGCCGTATTGTGCCCATGGCTCGCAGAATAGGAATCAAAGACATCTGTGTGGTGGCCAACAAGGTCGCTTCTGCCGCTGATGCCCGCTATATCGAACAACATCTGTCTGGTGCGGATCTTATCGGCAGCATCCCGTTCACCGAGGAAATACGGGGCGCGGACAGGGACGCCACCTCAGTACTTTCAGGCATGGCCCCGGCCCTGGTAAAACAGTTTGAAACCATTCTTTCAACACTTTTGTCCCGGAGGCAGTAGCAATGGCTGATATTACGCGCGAGAGATACCAGAAGCTTATGCAGGAGATCGATGAGCTTGAGGAACGGGTTGCTGATCTTGAAGAGCAGATAGAAGATCCGGACAATGCAGAGGAAACTGGTTTTATTCAAGCAGAACTTGCTGATATCAGGCAGTCTCTGGCTGGGAAACGCAATGAATTGTCCCGTCTCAGTGACGGCTGTGGCAAGCCGCATCCAATAAACTATACTCCACCCCGTTCCCTCCCCTTGTAAATACTAGGGGAAGGGCTAGGGGAGGGGTTCACAAAGGAGACCATACATGTCTTTCAAACCAAAATGTCTCGCAACCGCAATCGGCAGCCTGCCCCATGCAGACCCTGACAAGGCGGTCTCTGTTGTTTTGTCAGCTATTCCCTACGCGCCCATCTGGCCGCAGCTGCCTGCATTTGGCCTGCACGAGCAGATGGAAATACAATATTCCGAGGGCATGCCCTCCGCGGTAATTGACGAGGCGAAAAAACGCATGTATTTTGACACTGCCGTTGATTCTTCAGAGCAGTTTGCCGGGTTCTACGAATCCTATATGGCTGCCATGGACCCTGAGACCGGAACCGGCGATTGCTCGGCCCTGGCCATTGGCCCAGATTTTTCTAAAGGCATCTATGCGCTCGAAAAACGGTTGACCTCTACGGGTGGTACACGGCCTTTTATAAAGGTACAGACCACGGGTCCCTGCAGCTTCGCCCTTACCATTACCGATGAAAACAAGCGCGCCATGTGGTACAACGATGAATTCAGAGACCTGATCATCAAAGCGCTTGCCATGAAGTGCCGCTGGCAGATCCAGAAGTTCAAGCCCTTTGCGCAGAGAATCATCTGTTTTATCGACGAACCCATCCTTTCGGCATTCGGCAGCTCCACCTATGTTTCGGTGAAACGCGAGGACGTTGTCGCGGCCATCAACGAATTGGTCCAGGCCATTCATTCCGAAGGCGCTCTTGCGGGCGTGCACTGCTGCGGCAATACGGAATGGAGCATTCTGATCGATGCTGAGGTCGATATTGTCAATTTTGACGCATTTGGTTTTGGCGAAACCATTGCCATGTACCCCGAGGCTGTCAAAAACCACCTGCAGAAAGGCGGTGCGCTTGCCTGGGGTGTTGTCCCCACTTCAGCCGCAATCCGCGACCAGAGTGTGGAAACGCTTGTCGCTCAATTCGAAAAGGTTGTGGACAATCTGGCGGCCAAGGGCATCGATAAACAGCTCATACTCGAACAGGCCGTGATAACACCTTCGTGCGGCACTGGATCGCTTCCTGTCGAAGACGCGGAGCGGGTGTTCAAGCTTCTGGGCGAACTGTCCATTGCATTGAAAAAGAAATACGGGTTCTGATCCCCCCTTTCCCCCCTTACAAAGGGGGGAGTTTTATGAGGGAATAAAAATCTTATGAGCTATATCATTGCAGTGACGGGAAAAGGCGGGGTGGGGAAGACGACCATCTCAAGCCTTATTATTTCACGGCTGGTGGCCGCAGGAAAAACACCGGTGCTGGCAGTGGATGCTGACCCAAATTCGTGTCTCGATGCAGCGCTTGGCGTTTCCATAACAAAAACCGTAGGCAGCGCGCGCGAGGAGACGAAAAAGGCGGCTGGTTCGGGTGCGGTACAGGGCGTTTCCAAACAGCAGATGCTTGAAATGAAGATTGAGGAGAGCCTTGTTGAATCAGATGGTTTTGATCTTATTGCCATGGGCCGGCCTGAAGGCCCGGGTTGCTACTGCTATGCCAACAATGTTTTGAGGTCAGTGATCAAGGCCATTGCGGACAACTATCCCTTTGTGGTCATCGACAATGAAGCCGGACTCGAGAATCTGTCGCGGCGTATTGTGCAGAAGGTCGATCTGCTGGTCATGGTCTCTGACGCGTCTGCGCGGGGATTGGACACTGTGACGCGTCTCCATGGTCTCACGCATGAAATGGAGATAGAGTACAAAAAGTTGGCTGTGGTGGTGAACCGATCCCAGAGCGGGGTTACTCCCCAGGCAGCGGAGCGAGTTAAAGAAGTAACGCAGGCTGATCTCCTGATGTGTATTGCAAATGATCCGGAAGTTGCCGGTCTGAGCGAAGCAGGGGAGAGTGTTAATAAATTGTCCGGGCAGAATCAGACAGTACAATGCATTGATACATTATTGACTCATATACCTGGAGAATCCACATGAGTGAAACAAACGTCCCTCGGGAAAAAAAGGCCATGGACCAGGCATCGCTTCAGATGATTGAGCGTGCAGAAAAGCTTGGCGCAAGCACCACGTTTTCTCGATACGAAACGCAGAAGGTGCAATGCGGATTCGGGAAAAGCGGCGTCTGCTGCCGCATATGCCACATGGGCCCCTGCCGTATTACTGCAAAAGCGCCGCTGGGCATTTGTGGTGCTGATGCAGATACCATTGTGGCCCGTAACTATCTGCGCGAAGTTGCAGGGGGTACTGCGGCCCATTCAGACCATGGCCGACACCTGGTACTGCTGCTCAAGAGTGTGGCAGAGGGCAAGGGCGGGCAATACGCAATAAAGGACGAAAAGGTGTTGCGCAGAGCAGCGCGCAAATTCGGCATTATTGATGCTGATAAAACAAAAAAGCAGGTCGCTGGTGAACTTGCGGATATTTTTCTCAAAGAATTCACCTCCCAGGAAGAGCATCTTAAAACTTTGTCCCTTGCTCCGCTGAAGCGTCAGGCAGTGTGGAAACGGCAGAACATTGAACCAGCCGGCATAGACCGGATGCTGGTCGAGGCGCTGCACCGTACCACCATGGGCGTTGACCATGATTATAAAAACATTCTCATGCACGCGTTCCGGACAGCGCTTTCAGACGGCTGGGGCGGGTCGCGCGTTGCAAGCATTGTTTCAGACATTATTTTTGGCACGCCCATCCCGATTGCTAGCAATGCAAACCTGGGGGTGCTGGGCGAAAAGACAGTGAACATTCTGGTTCATGGTCACGAACCCGCACTTTCTGAAATGCTGGCAATTGCGGTTTCTGACCCTGAGATGGTGAAAGCGGCCAAAGAGGCAGGAGCAGAGGGCATTACCCTTGCCGGCATCTGCTGCACTGCCAATGAAATTTTAATGCGCCACGGCATTCCCCTTGCAGGTAATTTTCTTCAGCAGGAGCTTGCCCTGCTCACTGGCGCAGTGGAAGTGATGATTACTGATGTGCAGTGCTGCATGCCGAGTCTGCCTGAGATCGCAAAGGCCTATCATACGCAAATAGTCTCAACAAGCGATATTGCCCAGACGATTGGCGCAGTGCACGAGGCCTTTGACGAGCAACATGCGCTTGAAAGCGCCAAAGGACTTGTCCGCCGGGCAATCGAAAATTACAAACGCAGAGACCCGGCCAAGGTCTGCATTCCTTTGGCAAAGCGGGCGCTTGTGGCTGGTTTCTCAGTTGAATCCATCAGATACATGTTGGGCGGCACGTTTAGGAGTACTTTCCGGCCTCTCAACGATGCGATTATCCAGGGACGTATCAAGGGTGTGGCGGGCATTGTGGGATGCAACAATCCCAAGATCAGGATGGATTCCTATATGATCACACTTACACGCGAACTCATCAAGCGCGATGTGTTGGTGCTCAACACGGGCTGCGCGGCAATTGCCTCGGCAAAAGAGGGGCTGCTGACTCCCGAGGCCGCGCTTGAACTTGCGGGTCCGGGACTTCGCGAAGTGTGCGAGGCCGTTGGCATCCCACCGGTGCTGCATATGGGCAGCTGTGTCGACAATGCGCGTATTCTCGAGGCAGCGACTGAGATTGTCCTTGAAGGAGGTCTGGGGGACGATCTGTCCGATGTTCCGGCCGTGGGAATTGCGCCTGAATGGATGAGCGAGAAGGCCGTTGCCATTGGCACCTATTGCGTTGCATCGGGTATCGATGTTGTGCTGGGACTGCCGTTTCACATTTCCGGTTCCGAGAAGGTGACCAATTTTCTCAACAAGGGAACACACGAGCTCTTTGGCGCCTCGTTTCACGTATGCCCCGATCCGCACGAGGCCGCAACGCTTGTCATGGACCTGATAAACGCCAAACGCGACAAACTGAATATCAACAAAAAGAGTGAGCGCACGCTTCTTGATATGAAACAGAGGAGAGAGGCCCATGTCTAAACACATCAGCACACAGGCCATTGACGGTGCCATCGAATGGGTGGCGCGCGCCGAGGCAAAACTCGACCAGGCCATTGCGGCCAAGGGCGAATCGTGTACCATTGGTTTTCCGGACACAGCCTATTTTCTGCCCATCATTTATTCTCTTACCGCTGAGAAGATGCAGACGCTTGCTGACCTGCGCTGCATTCTCAAACGTGCAAAAGCGCTGGTTCCGGCCCGGCCCGCGGGTTCGGTCTGGCTGCCCTATCTTGGCAATACGCTCGATGCGGGTGTTGCCTCGCTTTTTGCCTGTGAAGTCATTGAGGCGTGCAAATATCTCATTGGCCCAAATCCGGCTGAAGGAATCTGGCTGGGCGCTGCAAACGATATTATCATGCGTGAGCGGGGAATAGAATTTGTCGACGGTACAGCGCCGGGGTTTGCGGCCATCACGGGTGCAGCGCCTACGACCGAGATTGCGGTGGCCATTGCGCGCGAACTTCAGGAAAAGAACCTCTATGTGTTCATGGCCGGTTCGACCAATGGCAAACAGTTTGCCGAGCAGCTCCACGAGGCGGGCGTGCAATTGGGATGGGAGACGCGGCTGGTCCCGTTTGGCAGGGATGTCTCGGCCCTGGTATATGCGCTTGGATTTGCCAACCGGGCCGCGCTTTCGTTTGGTGCGGTAAAACCCGGGGATTTCGCGGCCAACCTTCAGTACAATAAAAACCGGGTTTTTGCCTTTGTTTTGGCCTTTGGCGAAGTTGACAAGGAAAAATACGCGGCCGCTGCCGGCGCAATCAACTACGGCTTTCCGGTCATCGCAGACACAGATATTCCTCAGATTCTTCCCACGGGAATCTGCACCTATGAGCATGTTGTGTCAAACGTATCCCATGCGGTCATGGTTGAAAAAGCGCTCGAAGTACGCGGGTGCAAGGTCAAGATAACCAAGGTGCCGGTACCCGTGCCTTATGGTCCTGCGTTCGAAGGCGAGCGCATCCGCAAGGCAGACACCCAGGCCGAATTCGGCGGCAACAAGACCACGGCCTTTGAATTTGTCACCTCGCGCGAACTTGAGGAAGTGGTCGATGGAAAGATCGATGTTATTGGTCCGGACATTGACCAAATTCCTGAGGGCGAATGCATGCCTCTTGCCATCTGGGTCGAGGTGGCGGGCCGAAAAATGCAGTCTGATTTTGAGCCCATACTTGAACGCCAGATACATCATATGCTCAACGGCGCCGAAGGCCTGTGGCACATGGGCCAGCGCGATATTATCTGGACGCGTGTGTCAAAGGCCGGTTTTGCCAAGGGACTGCGGCTCAAACACTATGGCGAAATCATCCATGCTAAATTTCTGTCAGACTATCCGGCCATTGTCGATAAAGTCCAGGTCACTATGATCACTGACAGGGACGAAGTTGAGAAGCGCATTGTCATAGCACGAAAGGTCTATAACGAGCGCAACAGGCGCATGGAATCCATGACTGACGAAGCAGTGGACACTTTTTATTCATGTTTGCTTTGTCAGTCTTTTGCCCCAAACCATGTGTGCATTATAACGCCTGAACGGTTGGGCCTGTGCGGTGCGTATAACTGGCTCGATGGCAAGGCAGCATACGAAATAGACAACACCGGCCCCAACCAGCCGGTCATAAAAGGCGAGTGTGTTGACCCGGTCAGGGGAATTTGGAAAAACATCAATGACTATGTGTTTATCAATTCGCACAAGACCATTGAGACATTTTCCGCATACTCGATCATGGATCATCCCATGACCTCGTGCGGGTGTTTCGAGGTTATCTGCGGCTATGTTCCCGAATGCAACGGGGTCATGGTGGTCAACCGCGAGTTTACCGGCGATACGCCAAGCGGCATGATCTTTTCAACGCTTGCCGGCTCGGTGGGCGGCGGCCAGCAGACCCCTGGTTTCATGGGCTGCGGCAAGGTCTTTCTGACCTCCCGCAAGTTTCTTAAGGCAGACGGCGGTTTTAAAAGACTGGTCTGGATGCCAAAAGAATTAAAAGAACTCCTGAAAGAAGATCTGGTAAAGCGTTTTGAGGAGCAGGGAGTTCCGGGTCTTCTGGATCAGATCGCGGACGAGACCGTGGCAACGGACGCCAAACAGATACGTATGCACATGGAAAAAGTAGGTCATCCAGCGCTTGGAATGGACGACATGAGTGTATCGACGCAGGTCGCTGCGAAGCAGGAAGAGGTCAAGCCAGAGCCAGTCAAGGTTGAGGTCAAGGCTGAGGCTCATGCTGAGGTCAGGGACAAGAAGACCGAAATAACCCCTGAACTTATTGAAGAAATAACAAACAAGCTTACCGAAAAGGTCAGGAAAGACTTCAAGGCGCGGGTAACCGAAGAAATCGTCAAAGACATTATCAATACCTTAAGCGAAAAATTTCTGGGATTAAAAGCCGCTGTTCAATCCATACCGGAAAGGCCCAGGCCTCTTCCGGTAAAACCATCAATAAAACCGGCTGTGTCACAAGGACCCAGGGCATTGGACCGGATTGCGGGAATTACGGCTTTCAACGTTAAAAAAGATACAGGGACAATCCCGGTGAATACAGTCACGCTGGGCGCAACGCGCGAGCAAGGCGGGACCAGAGGAAAGGTCTGCCAGATTGGCGGAGCAACGGCAATGCCGTTTCATCTCTGGGAAGGCGTTATGCCAAACAAACCCCTTGTTGCCATGGAGGTCTTTGATGTTGTGGGGCCAAAGTACCCGGCAGTGCTCAGAGAAATCTACGGCGACCTGCTGAACCATCCTGCTGACATGGCAAAGGCCTGCGTTGAAAAATACGGTGCAGAGCTTATCTCCGTGCGGCTCGAAGGCACGCACCCGGAAAAAGGCGACCGTACGCCCGATCAGGCGGTCGAACTTGTCAAATCAGTGCTTGCGGCAGTGGATGTGCCCCTCATTATCACGGGCCACAGCAGTTTTGACCGGTGCAATGAGGTGATGAAGGCAGTGGCAGCCGCGTGCAAGGGCGAAAATCTTCTGTTAAACTGGGTCGAATCCGATAATTACCGTACCATTGCGGGCGCAGCGCTGGCCTATGGCCATTCGGTTGTGGCCATGAGCCCCATTGACGTTAATATCGGCAAGCAGCTCAATATTCTGTTGTCGAACATGGACGTAAAACCTGGCCAGATTGTCATGGATGCAATGACCGGCGCCATGGGATACGGCATAGAATACACCTATTCGGTCATGGAGCGGATACGGCTAACCGGCCTTGGCGGCGATGCCATGCTCGCGTTTCCCATTATTGTGTCGCCCGGACAGGAGTGCGCGAAGATCAAGGAACTCAAGTCCAGTGAAAAAGAGTTTCCCGCCTGGGGCGAGCTTAAAAAACGCGCCGCCCTCTGGGAACTCACCACTGCGACCAGTCTGCTCTATGCTGGCGCGGATGTTTTTATCATGTATCACCCGGATGCTGTGCAGGGTTTAAAAAACACCATTGAACAGCTCATGGACGGGAAAGGAAAGGCATAACATGGCAGCATTAACCGGACTCCAGATACAGAAACTTCTTCCCAAAACAAACTGCAAGGAATGCGGTTCAAACACCTGTCTGGCCTTTGCCATGAAGCTGGCGGCCAAGAAGACGGAACTGTCCGAATGCCCCTACGCGTCGGACGAGGCAAAGCGCGTTTTGGGCGCTGCGTCCGAACCGCCGGTGAAGTGCGTTGACATTGGACCCGGACGGACATTGAAAATTGGCGGTGAAACAGTCCTGTATCGTCATGAAAAAACCTTTGCGCATCAGACGCTTTTAGCGGTCAATGTCAGCGACACGGACAGCATCGAAACCGCTGATACGATTCTGAAAACCGTTCGAGACTATGTGCTCGAACGGGTGGGAGAGCGGCTGGTCATTGACATGGTAAGCGTGACCCAGAAAGGCACGGACGCCTCAGCCTTTGTTTCGCTGGCAACCAAAGCGTGGGAAATGACGAAGAAACCCCTTGTTCTGAACAGTCCGGATCTGAAGGCCTTGGTTTCGGCCGCTGCCGCTGTCAAAGGTTCGCGGAGCATCATAGCATCCGCCACTCCCGGAACCGCTGACCAGCTTTGGCCTGTGGCAAAGGAAAACGACCATGCGCTGGCGCTTACCGCGGAAAGCCTGGACGATCTTGTTCCGCTTGCCGCGCGGGTCAAGGACGCGGGGTTCAATGATCTTCTTCTGCAGTTTTCCACCCATTCGCTGGCCGAGCTTTTTCAGACCAATACCATTGCGCGGCGGACCGCGCTCAAGGATTCCTACAAACCGCTCGGGTATCCGACGCTCCGGTTTGTTGAGACAGGCGGCCTGATGGCCGATACTGCCGAAGCAATAAATGAAATCTGCAAGTTCGGCGGCGTGTGCGTGCTTCCGGGATTTGATGCTGCGCAGATGGCGTCGCTCATGACCCTGCGCCTGAACGTCTATACCGATCCGCAAAAGCCCATTCAGGTAGAACCAAAGGTTTATCCTGTGGGCGAACCCAAGGCCGATTCGCCTGTTTTTGTAACAACGAATTTTTCACTCACCTATTTCATGGTATCAGGTGAAATTGAGAACAGCGGCCTATCCGCCTGGCTGGTAGTGCCTGAATGTGAAGGCATGAGCGTACTTACTGCCTGGGCAGCGGGAAAATTTTCGGGCAGTACTATTGCCAAATTTATCAAGGAAATCGGTTTTGAGCAACAGGTCACTTGCCGCAACATTGTCATACCCGGCTATGTGGCCCAGATATCAGGCGAACTTGAGGAAAATCTGCCGGGCTGGAAGGTGCTGGTGGGCCCGCAGGAGGCCGCGGATATCGAGAGTTTTGTAAAGGCTAGGATATGACCTCACCCCGCTGGACTTTCCAGGCCAGTCGATCCTCTCCTGCAAGGAGAGGGTAAAAGAAAAAAAGAAAAATATCATGCCTGTCATTGAATTTCTTCCCTCGAAGAAGACCATACACGTTGCGGCTGGCGCGCTGCTGCATGATGCTGCGCGCAAAGCGGGCGTGGAAATCGACGTGCCGTGCGGGGGAAAAGGCACCTGCGGCAAGTGCGTGGTCAAAATCAAATCAGGGCAGGTTGATACCGAGAGTTTTGGCATGCTGCCGCCCGAGGCTGCGACCGAGGGCATTGTGCTTGCCTGCCGCACCAGGGTGCTTGACGAGTGCGTGGTGGTGGAAGTACCTGACCGCAAGGGGTATGAAGGCGGTAAATTTTCAGACGAGGACGAGACCTATCTTGTCCGTGGCGAGCTGCTGCCCCAGAAGTGGCAGTACGATCCCCTGGCTGTCAAATGGCTTCTCCAGGTGCCGGGACCAAAACTGGGCGACGGCCTCTCGGACCTCGACCGTCTTACCCGTGCCATCCAGCAATGGTGGGGGAAAATAGAGATCGTCTACCCGCTCTCTGTCATCCGGGACACTGCAGAAGCCCTGCGCTCTGAAGACGGCCAGGTCACCATCACCTTTGTGCGCGACCAGGAGCGCGTGCATGCCATTCGCATAGAAAAAGGCGATACCACGCTGCGCCATTTTGCCATTGCCGTTGACGTGGGCACTACTACCATTGCGGTGCAGCTTATAAATCTGGGACAGGCCAATATTCTCTGCACGCGCACTGATTATAACGGACAGATACCGTGCGGACTCGATGTTATTTCCCGGATCAACTATGCGGCACGGCCCGACCGACAGCAGGAGTTGCGCACGCGTGTACTCGATACCATAAACAAGCTCATCAAGCAAGCGGCCGAGAGCCACGGCGTGCAGCCCGAGGAGATCTGCAACGCGGTGATCTCGGGCAATACCACCATGACCCATCTGCTCCTTGGACTCAAACCCGAATACATCAGGCTCGATCCCTATACGCCAACAGTTCATGAAGTCCCGTATTTAAACGCAGCTGACACGGGCATCACGATCAACCCCGATTCCTGGATCTATTTTTCACCAAGCGTGGGCAGTTATGTGGGCGGCGATATTACCGCGGGCGTGCTCTGCACTGATCTGTCCACGCCTATTGATGAAATGAATCTCTTTATCGACATTGGAACAAACGGCGAAATTGTTCTTGGCAACAAAGATTTTCTTATGGCATGCGCCTGTTCGGCAGGGCCTGCTTTTGAGGGCAGCGGCATTGAATGCGGTATGCGGGCCGCGCTTGGCGCGGTTGAAAAGGTGAAGGTCGATCCCATCACAGGTATTGCCAGTTACTCGACCATCGGCGATGTGCGGCCTAAAGGCATTTGTGGATCGGGAATAATCGATCTATTGGCCGAATTGTTTATTACCGGATGGCTCGATTCTGCCGGCAAACTGAACCGAGTCAGAGAATGTGCTTGTATAAAAACAATTGGCAAGCGTACGTATTATATCATTGTACCCGAAACGCAGAGCGGCATCGATAAACCCATCATGATAAGCGAACTGGATATAGAGAATATTATCCGGGCAAAAGCAGCCATCTATTCGGCATGCACGCTCATGCTCAACCAGGCGGGCATGGATTTTAACGATCTGGCGCATATTTATATTGCCGGCGGTTTTGGCCGTTTCCTTGACCTTGAGAAGGCCAAAATCATCGGCCTTGTACCCGATGTGGCAAAGGAGAAATTCCATTATATCGGCAATGCGTCGCTCATGGGATCGTATATGGTGGTTGTGTCGCAGGAATACAAGGAGCATCAGCAGGAACTGGCGCGGCGCATGACCTATATGGAGCTCAGCTCAGACCCTGCATACATGGACCATTATACAGGGGCGCTGTTTTTACCCCATACTGATCCTTCGCGGTTTCCCTCTGTTTTGCACATGAAACAGCGTCTCTGAACAGGAATACCTCACTCAAACCGTTTGTCCGATCCCCATAGTGTTGTATGTTGCCGCGCGGCAGCAGCTCGGTCAGCACGGGCCTGCTCCAGATCATTTTTAATGGTCATGGCCAGGGGCAGAGCCACCACAAGCCCCATGACACCCAGAAGCGCTTCACCGACAAGCAGGGCAAGGAGCGTGACGAACATGGGCACATCGATAATGGTACCGATGATTTTGCTGTTCAGAAAGTATTCCAGCTTATGAACTCCCACAAGCAGGCCAAGGCATATCACGGCAGCCAGGGGGCCCACGGAAACCAGCGCTGTGATCGTAAGAATAGTGTTTGATATCAGGTTGCCTACCACGGGGATCAGCCCGCAGATGAATACGACAAATACCAGCGTGGTCTTGTGGGGAATGTCGAGGACAATGAGTACCACGGTGGTGATGGCGGTATTGATGAGCGAGATAAAAAGCTGTCCCATCATGACCTTGCGGAAATATCCGAAAAAGGTGTGTGTGCGGTTGACTACAAAAATGAATACATAGGACATTAAGCTGTCCTGCGTTCGTGTAAAAGTGGCGCTGATTCTGTCTCCTTCAAGGAACATGAGAAGATTCAGGACCGCCGCAAAAATGAAATATACCATTCCTTTGGAAACAACATTGAGGATGCCAAGGGTCTTGGAAAAGATATCGGAACTTTCAGAGACGGCATAATTCTTAATGATCGCGATATCGATCACAATACCATAGCGTGCGGAAATGCCGGCCAGAAAGCGCAGCGTGTCGCGCTGAATGGCGGTCCAGTAGCGTGCAAGGTCGGTCAGAAGCCGTGGGGCAACAACCATACAGCAGAAACCAATGGCTGTTACCAGGACTGCATAGAGAAACCAGAGCAGAATGCGACGCGGCATCCAGGGAATACGGCGACCAAGGCCATTGACGAAGATGTCGGTCACTAGATGGATGAAGAGCAGGAATACGCACAATGACAGCAGATGGAATTTAACAATCAGGACCACCAGGCCAACACATACCGCGTATCCCAGGAAGTCTTTTTTTAAATGATGGAGTATTTCTTCTATCATAGGGACCGGAAATATATAATAAATATCAATGCTATAGAAATGATGGTACGGTGTTATAGTCCGGCGTGCTTTCCGGCCCATTCGCCGGGCGCCTTGCCGAACTTTTTCTTGAATATATGCTGGAAATTCGGCGCATCCTCAAAACCAACCATTTCCCCGACTTCCTGGATTTTATACTTGCCGCTTTTTAATAAGATGCGGGCTTCCTTGAGTTTCCATTCCATCTGGTATGCTTTAGGGGTGAATTTATACAGGTCGTTGAATTGACCCGTAAAGAGCTTATAGCTTATGCCGCATTGCCGCGCCAGGTGCGGGAAATCGATCTTTCTAAAATAATTTTTCTGTATATAATCCCGCGCTTCTTCAATAAGCGTGATGGTTGTACTTTTCCTGTTGCTCTGGAGCAGTACCGGAATATGCTCAAAGGTTATCGCATACATCAATGACTGTATATACCTGATTGGCTCAGACCGGAACCGGTAGAGTTTTTCAGGGGTCGTTTTAAAGGCGATCAATTGTTCGCTGGCGATTGTATCCATGTCCAGCTCAGAAGGCCGCGTACTTATGGTCATTTTTTTCAGAGAGAATATGCCCTGCCAGAAATACATATACAGGTGAGATGTGTATGTTCCAAAAAGCGGAGACGTGTCCGGATACTCGAGTATCCGTTTATCACCGATTTCGAGGGTCATATGGGCGCCAATTCTTGTAAGGGTAAGAGTGAAGGGTGTGCCCGCTTCCACATGGTCAGCAATACCGCTTGCAAGGAGCGCGTTACGCCGCCTGAACTGGCAGACAAGCTTTTGTGAAAACCGCAGGTCAAATTGGTAACCAAGGTCGAACAAAAACGACCTGCTTCCTGAAAAGGGCCTTCCAAAGCCAATGGTGACTTCGCAGTTGTGCTCGAACACGCATATGCATTCGATGCGCAGGTCCTGGTTGGGGAAATTTACGGCCTTGGAATAAATCATATAGCTTGTTCCCGCTCCAATACCCGGACACAAGGCCACGGTATCCGGTAATGGCCGGGAAATACAGACCCTGTCCATGACAAACCGTGCTTTAAGGGACTGGAGAAGGCCGCTTTTGGTGAAAAGGTCAAAGTTTTGTTCCCATGGGTTTCCGGGTTTTTCAGACAAACTTTTTATATAGCGTACTTTCTCGTCGTTTAGGAAGGGGTTTGGGTGCTGGTATTGTTCTTCAATGAATGAAAAGAGGGATGAACCCGCGATTTTTGATTCCTCAAAGAAATTGAGGAGCGTGAGAAATTCGGTATTATAGGTGTGTATCCTGAAATCACAATGGGTTAAAACCATGGGCTGGCTCAGCCTGCGATAGAGGCACATAAGCCACTGGGCAATGGGTGAATTAAACCGCTGCGGCGCAAGGCTTATTCGAATAGATTTCCCGGCATTGTCTTTGAACCAACTAGTGTAGGAAAACTGGAAAATCCCGGTATTGCTTTCCCTGAGTATCGACGGATGCTGTGATTTGATAAAAAGATTGTCCGGACAAACTGGGTTTTTACGGATGAAATCAAGATCCAGAAAATCCTGGTCCATGGGTTCAAGGATCGTGAAAAGGTCTGAAAGCTTTTTTCCCAAGACCTCTTTTCGGTCCCAAAACGCCAGATAGGGTATATTGCCGGAGGCCTCGCAGATGCAGCCGGTATTATCGATTATCAGTTCTAATAGATTGGGATTATTGAGGGTTACGAGTTGTTTCATATCACTTTAAGCGTTAAAATACATCAAAATCGGCTTAAATTACCAATTTATTTTCTGTTTATACCATTTAAATACATCAATAAATAAAGTATAATAATTTAAGTAAGACAATGAACGATTTAAAGGAGGTTCTATGGCAATGAAGATTTTCTTTCTTATTTCCATGCTCTGCATGGCTCTTACAGCAGCAACAATCGTCGAGTCCATACCTGGTACCACCCAGCATAGTTGGACCGCAATGCAGGAATATACACGGCCAATCATAAGGGAAGATGGCATAACAACTATCAATCTGCATTTCAGGGTGTACCGTTATGGCAGCGCAACGGCCAATCTTCCTTTTGTGGTCCAGGTCCACGAATGGGGCGGCGGTTGGGATACCATGGAACCTAAATACTATTATATGCCCAATGGCTTGTCCTTTGCCGCAATCAATTTCCAGTTCGAGAACTCATCGGACAATACCTGGAACTGGTGGTATGGAAACGTCAACCTTTCCACGTCCAGGACCATACCATGGATCCACAATGCTATTATCTCCATTATACACGAATGCGAGACTACGGACCTTGTCCAGACCGCCGTGGGAGCAACAATCGATACCAACCGCATCTATATTACCGGCGGCAGCATCGGCGGAACAGGCACCCACCAGCTGGGCATGCGCCATCCGGAGATTTTTGCCGCATATTTCGCCATGTCAGGATGGTCGCGGTTTGACGATGAAGGCGGCGTGTGCGGGGCAAACGCTTTTCAATCCTCATTTCTAAAGATTATCGGTTCGTGCGAAGGTTGCGACAGGGGGTATCCCATCAAATATCCGGACAGGGACACGGTGTATATCAAGGTAAATGCTGACCAGACGCATCTTCCGTTGGGTCCGGAATTGCGCGCAATGGATTATACAAACCTGGCCTATTACCTGGACCAAGTTCGTGATCCTTCCTGGCCAGCGCCTTTTGCCATGTTTTCAGGCAATGTACCGCCGGTATATGGCCACAATGATCTCAATCATATGGGGGACAATCTTTGGCCAGTGCTGGAAGCCCAAAAGCGGGGATATGTATATTTACGAGGTAATAGTTTTAATCTTTTCAATGGTGGCATGCAGTATATGCAGAATTTCCGGCGCAACCAGAGCTTTCTGGCGTTCACGAATCGTAATTACGGCCTGAACGACTGCCTTTACCTCGATGGATGCACCACGACCGGCCGTTTCAATGACATTGCCGTACATGGGTGGGACCATACCACCATAGTCGATGAAACGAACCATTATTATGTAAAACTGACCGGCGCGGGAACCGCTGATGTCACGTTGCGCAGGCTCCAGCAGCTTGTTCATACTCCTGGCACTGTGTATGATCTGAAGATCAATAATACGGCATCCGGCCAGATTACCGCTGACCAGTACGGGCTTGTCACCATCCCGCAGGTGGCCGACGCCGCGTCAATCGACCTGGTTGTCCATGGGTCAGGCGTGGATCAGGGTACAGACCTGCAGGCCTCGGATGTTGTGATTGCGCCGAATCCGTTTAATCCGGCCGTTACGATTTCCGTAGGGGCGTCACGCATCATTGAGAGCAGCCGTGCGAGCGTGACTCCCTTACATTTGGCCATATACAACGCCAACGGCCGGTTTGTCACGGATTTAACATCACATATCATCAACGGGTCTGTTTCCTGGGACGCATCCAACCAGCCCAGCGGCATTTATATCATTAAGGTCCGTATGGGACATAGGGAGATAATCAAACGGGCAACATTGCTGAAATAAATTAATCGTATAATAAAGGGGTTGTATGTTTCGAGAAATCGGTTTATTGAAATGTATTTTTGCCATTGGTTTTCTGTCCTTTTCAGCATATTGCCAGGCCCCGTACATTATCCCGCAACCCCGGGAAATGCGCATAGACGCCGGATCCTTCACAATTAATGGATCAACGGCAATAGTCACGTCCGATACGTTCCTGGGAATCGGTCAGTATCTTTCAGATTTTCTGGCAATACCAACCGGATTCAGCCTGCCAGTAAGCGGTATAAGCGGCGCATATCCGGTCCACAGCATTGTGATTGACACAGTACACGATAGTGCGCTTGGCACTGAAGGATACAGCCTGCAGGTATTGCCGGACAAGATCATCATACGGGCGCAGGGAGGCGCGGGCGCTTTTTACGCCTGCCAAACGCTGCGGCAGATGCTGCCATTATGCATTGAAAGTCAGACAGCCATGGCGGACACACAATGGACTGTTCCTTGCGCTGCCATACGGGATTGGCCCTGTTTTCCCTGGCGCGGCTGCCTGCTCGATGTTGGCCGTCATTTCCGGTCAAAGGCGTACGTTAAAAAATATATCGACCTTTTGTCATACCATAAAATGAACCGTTTTCACTGGCATCTTACAGAGGACCAGGGATGGCGCATTGAAATTCTTGGCAAACCGAAACTGACGCAGATAGGCGCCTGGCGGGAAGACGGCAGCGGTGGCACATACGGGGGCTATTACTCCCAGGATGATGTCCGCGAGATTGTCGCCTATGCGCAGAGCAAATTCGTGGAGATTGTTCCGGAAATAGAGATGCCAGGCCATTGCATGGCAGCGCTGGCTTCGTATCCGGAACTGTCGTGCACGGGCGGTCCTTTTGTGGTGCCAACCAGCTGGGGTATCAAAGAGGACGTCTATTGCGCGGGCAACGACAGCGTGTTCACCTTTCTCGAAGATGTGCTTGATGAGGTTGTTTCTTTGTTCCCTTCACAGTGGATCCATATCGGCGGTGATGAATGCCCCAAGGCCCGCTGGCAGGCATGTCCCAAATGCCAGGCCCGTATGGTCGCAGAGGGCTTGGCCGATGAGAACGAGTTGCAAAGCTACTTTATCCAGCGCATAGAAAACTATTTGCAGACTAAAAACAAACGGATTATAGGATGGGACGAAATTCTGGCTGGCGGGCTTGCGCAAAACGCCACAGTCCAATCATGGCGCGGTGAAACCGGCGGCATTAGCGCGGCCGCTGCGGGACACGACGCGATAATGTCGCCTCAAAGCCATTGTTACCTTGATTACAGCTACTCATCGATCAGCATGCTGCAGGCATTGTCGTACAATCCCATACCGGCAACGCTCCCTGACAGCGCAAAAAAGTATATACTGGGCCTTGAAGGGTGCATGTGGGGAGAATCTACACCGACCGACAGCATTGTGGACCGCCAGACCTTCCCGCGCCTATGCGCGCTCGCCGAGGCAGCGTGGCTGCCCGATTCAGCAAAGGACTGGAACAGCTTCAGGGACAGGATAGGCGTGCATGGGATCCGGCTCGATTACCTGGGAGTCAAATTCTACCACGCATTGGAGATCTATTGGGGCATGCCGCTTCCCAAAGACGAGGTCATTCCCCAGGCCGGATGGAGCCTTCAGTATGTTGACTCAGAGGAACATACAGCCGAGAACGGAAGTGCGGCCAATGCATTTGACGGGGACTATGCCACGATCTGGCATACGGCCTACACCGACAGCCAGCCTGTTCCACCCCATGAAATCCAGATAAATCTCGGGGCGGACTACACCATATGCGCTTTTGATTATCTTCCGCGTCAGACAGGCAGCCAGAACGGCCAGATACAGAATTACGAATTCTATACAAGCATGGATGGGGCTGCCTGGGGAACTCCAGTTGCGCAGGGGACATTGGATATCAGTACGCGGCTGGGGCAAAAGATCACGTTTCAGCCCGTTATTGCCCGCTATATACGCCTGGTCGCGCTCTCGGGGGTCGGTATATGGACCACTGTCGCCGAGATCAACCTGCTCGAATACCAGGGATCAAAGGCCGCGCCGGTCAACACACGGGTAGAAACGCACACGTCTCTCAATGCCTGGCCCAATCCTTTTAATCCTTCGGTAACAGTATCTGTGAGCGGGTATGCAAGTGGGGACAAACTGAAGATCGAGATATTCGACATGTCTGGCAGGCTTGTCACCATAGTGAACGCGCCTGCGCATGGCGCCTATGCTTCTTGGGATGGCACCAACGCTGTTGGCAAACACGTTTCCTCGGGATTGTATTTTATCCGCGCGAGGATTGACGGTAAGTTTATTTGTAAAACAATACTGCTCAGCAAATAAATTCATCCAACAGGGGGTGATGATGACAACCGTACTTTATTTTTTTCTGGCAGTTGTTTTAATCAGCTGTTCCCTTGCAACAGCGGCAATCCTTGATTCCAGCGATTTTGAATACCAGGGCGTATTTACACTGCCGGGGGATAGCGCGAATGTCATGTGGGGATTCACCACTGGAGCGCTTGCGGGAAGACGCGTGGGCGGACAAATCCATCTTTTCATCACAGGGAAAGGCATCTACCAGGCGAGGACCCCTCCTCATCAACCGCACGAGGTGTACGAGATCAATTATCCCGGAGTTGGCGCGGATGTGAATACAGCGCCCCGGGCGGCCCTTGTCCGCGCCTGGGGCGACATATATCAGGACCGGCTTATTACGCGTAATAATGCGGGCGGCGTTGTCAGGGGATTGCTATGGCATGCGGACAAGCTTTGGTGGGCCTATGGCGACTATTACAATACCGCAGGATACCACGATCCGTCTATTGGCTGCACAATTCTCAATGACAGCGCAGGTACTTTTAAAAGTTTTGGTCCCTGGCGTACGGAAGCGCATAGCCAAATGACGAGGGGTTATATGATGGAGATCCCCCAATGGTTTGCAGACCAGTATGTTAATGGCCATACTCTGGGGACCGGTGGTTCCATAGCTGCGGGCAATGCGAACTCTCCTTGGGGTGCAGTGACCTTTGCTTCCCCTGTTGTAGATACGGGTACGCCCGCGGATGACACAACCAATACGCATATAAGCATTGCCTGTTCAACCCTGATACAGCACACCCTCAGCCACAAGCAATACCGTTCCCCGGACTATGTCAGTTGCGGATGGGACGTTATAGCGGGATACGATTGCGCAAATGGTTCGTGGGAGCGGCCCGCGGATACGGTATTCGCTGGACTTGATATGATAAGCGCCGCAACGTGGATCGACCTGCCGGACAAGCAGGGAGTGGTGTATTTCGGCCAACTTATCACTCCGGCCCACGCTGGTGATCCCCTGCCGCACTATTGGTATGGACCCGAAACCTGCTGCCATGGTTTTTCCGATCCCTTCTTTTCGGGCAAAGGCGATGCCGCATCATCGCGGGTGCCGCATTGGTTTATCTATGATCCCGCTGATTTTGTCAAAGTACTCGAGGGAACCAGTCAGCCATGGGGGCTTACGCCAGCGCACCTTGTCCGCATGAGCGGCGTGAATGTATTCTGGGAAAACGTGGCTACGGCCCATCATGGCGGCGTGTATTTTGATTCGACAAGCAGGCTCCTGTTTATCTCGTCGATTGCCGAGGACCGCATTACCAACAGTTACGAACCCCGGCCGCTGGTCCATGTATGGCATATAAAAAATGGGCCCGTGCACAGTGAGAAGACCGTTAAAAAAGACCCGGACGCGGCCATCAGTGTTTCACCGAATCCCTTTAATCCACGGACAAAAATAACCATTACGAATTTAAAATTATCCGCTTCGCCCGCGAATCGAGGCGAGCGAATTACGAATTACGAATTAGAAATTTTCAATATCCAGGGAAAGATCGTTATGCAATTTACCCCTGACATTCATAATTCCTTTTCCTGGGATGCGTCCGCCTGCCCGTCAGGTATATATATTGTCAATTTCAGGATGGGTAAACAGGTTTTGGCAAAGGCGATAACATTGATGAAATAACGCTTACTTTCCAAAGAAAGTTTTTGTATTGTTTCCACGGTGTGGAAGGGTTATTTTTTTGCTATCAGGCTCAAAAAAAAAGTATTCATGGGTACATTTAAAATAAAACGATTTTCTTTTTTGTTTGCTGTTTTTTTTACCCAGACAGTTTTTACCTCTGACTTCCTTTCAGAGGACTTTGAATCGCCGCAGACTCTGAACACATGGGACATGCGAGGGGACGATTCGGCCAATGTTCCGGTATTAGTGGACCGTTCGTTTGCGTTCCAAGGCAACGGCGGACTGCGTATCAGCGCTGGTCATTATCTTTCCCGCAATATGCGGATACCCATTGATTCAGGCCTTTTCGGACATGGGTTCTACTGCACATGGTATTTCAGGCTCTTCTATTCCGATACTATATGTCCCAATACAGACAAGGTGTTTACCGCGATGCTCAGGTTCATTATTGTCTCCGCCTCAGGAGAAAACCTCAGTAACCCCACAGTTATTATCAGTAAAAAAGAAGATGGGAATAACCACCTCCAAGTGCTCATGCGGTCGCGTAAAGGCGATCAACCGCTGCATGTTCCGACTAGGTTCCTGTGTCCGCTTCAACAGGATACTTGGTACAAGGCGCGGTTTTTTGTGCGCATACGGAATGATACCCTCACCGATTCAATGTATATCAATGATTCGCTCTTTATGACCGGGTCGCGAGCTTTGGCGGTAAGGCTGGGTATATTCCACAGTTGGAACCTCGGCCTGTCCAATTGCTCAAAAACCCATATCGCTGCAATGGACGTCGATAACATCAGCATTGTTCAGGCTTCAACCATTGAGGGCAATGAAATCCCCATTGAAGCGCCCGCAATGGCATTCCCACCAGCCTTCGGATACCTTAATAACATGCAGCCCGAATTTATACTCCTTTCAGGCCCAGCCGCGACAGCCCTGACTCCCTATGTGTGGATAGCCGTTGATTCCGCGGGCCGTACTCTTGCCGAAAGCCTCTTTACCGCTGACCAACAACTTCGTTTTTCACGAAAATTTATTACGGGTGTTTCCTATACTTATCGGACTGGGTTTGCGGACAGTAGCGGGAATATCAGAATCCGTGGAAATGATAAGCCGTTCCATATTGGGATGCAACAAGGGTTTTCTTCCTCTATGGATCCCAAGGTCTTCCGTATGTCGCTTGAGCCTTCTGCAGAGGGTAGCAATGAATTTCATTCTGGCGACACTGTTAAACTTCAATTCCATTGTAACCCAAGCTGGAAAGATTGGTATATTGACCTCAATTTGAGCGCCGAATCCTATGCGGGCCAGCGGAATGACCAGTTTGGCGCATTTGATCCTGGGGCAAACATCACGTATAGCATTGATCATTCCAGCGGCGTTTATTTCAAGTATCCCGAGGGGAGCAATTTCTGGCACAGTCTCGCACAAACAACAGACAGCGCCTTATTTCCCCTGCAAATTCTTTTAATCGAAAAGGTTGTTGTTCAACGTGAGTTTGGAGAGATGCGGATTGCATTCAGGATGCACAAAGCTATGCGGAAAGGCTTGTGGACAGTCAATGCATACATAGTGTCTGATAAGCAGGCGCGTATGGTATCATTTTCCCCGCTGTATATCACAATTACAGAGTCAAGCCATTGGCGTATAGCGGTTTATATTGGAAGCGCCATATTGGTTCTTTGCACAGCTCTCGCAGTCCGCGCATACATCAGGCACGAACAGCATTCTCCGGGATGGACCGTTATTGCAAGACAAGTGGAGCAGTTCCTGAAAGACCATTATGGAGAGCAGGAACTCGACAGCCAGAAAATAGCGGCAACAGTCCGTTTGAGCGAGAGGCGCCTCAGTACCATCTACCAGGCAATACAGGGCAGATCTCCGGTCCAGCACCTGCGCGAAATGCGGATTGAAAAGGCGCGCGAGCTCCTCAAGACCACGCGGCAGACAGTGTCGGAAATCGGCTATATAGTTGGTTTTTCTGATCCTGTCATATTCCAGCGCAATTTTAAGAACCAGACAGGCCTGACCCCCAGGCAGTTTAGGGAAAAACAAGCCTGAAAATATAAAAGGATAGAGGAATTGAATGAAAACGGTTATTATTCCCGTGTTTGTTTTTGTTGCGGCTTTGCCGGTCTTTTCCCAATTTTCTTTTGGCCCTGGTGATTATAATTTCTCCATTCAGCAGGACACGCTGGAACGTATATATAAAGTTCATGTCCCGTCTTCTTATGATTCAACGATGCCTATGCCGTTGGTCTTGGCTTTTCACGGAGGCGGCGGGGACGCTGAAGGTAGTATCAAGTTTTTCAAACTGAATGGAAAAGCGGATACATCGGATTTCATAGTGGCCTATCCGCAAGGAACCGGCAAAACCGTACTTGGCAAATTATATGGATCATGGAACGCGGGCAGGTGCTGTCCGCCTGCCACGGAAAATAATATTGATGACGTTGCCTTTATTGATACATTAATAGATCAGATGGAGGATGATTTTAATATTGATCCTCAAAGAATTTTTGCCCTTGGCATGTCGAATGGCGCGCTAATGGCCTACAGGCTCGCGTGCGAACTTTCACGCATGATTACTATGCGTGTCTTGGATTAGGTGAAATCGAAGTAAATCAATGGGCGTGCCGGCCTGTTCCAGACTACATTGAGGAATGGAAGACCATAAACGGCTGTGATGATCATACGGTCATCACATACCAGAATGGCAGAGCCGTCTGCGTCACGTTTGACCAATGCCTCAATGGTTCCGCGGTCACGCTTTGCACCATCGACAGCATGGGTCATACATGGGCCGGACATGACTACGGCCTGGATGCCTGCATCACACGTCCGAAAGGAACTCTGTGTACTTGTTATGTGGCCATGGCCGGGGATACGTGTTCGGATATGGATGCAAACAACGCCATGTGGGAGTTTTTCAACCAGCATCCCATGTCCAGTATTATTTCTGAACCGCTAAGCCGGTCCAGGTCATGTGGATTGGTCGTTTTTCAGAACTACCCGAATCCATTCAATCAAACCACCAACATGGTTTTTCACATATTTGAGAACCAAAAAATAACTGCGCGCATTTTTGATTTGCAGGGAAAAATCGTCAAGAAGTTGATTAATGGCAGGGTGAATGCCGGAAGGCATACGATAACCTGGGACGGCATGGATGAAGAAAAATATAAAGTACCAAGCGGAATATATTTGATCAAATTTAAAGCGAACAATTACGAGCGGACAAATCAAATATTATTGGTGAGATAAGGTTTTTAGCGCAACAACTTTTCGAAATAGTCGGATAAAATCCCCAGCCAATTTAAAGAAAAATAAGCCTGAAAACAGAGCTATTTCCGGAAAAATCCCTGGTTTTCCGGAAAAGTAGTCGTTTTTCTGGTTTAATCTGCATTTTCAGACAGCTATAGTTTCTAAAAAACAACCAATATACGTTATATTTTATAATACCCGACATCATGTGATAATGGCTTATGAAACAATGGATTACAACAAATAAAGGGGGACAGTATGCATAGGGAACTTTTTTTAAATCGTTTTCTTTTTCTGGCTGTGTGCGTCACGATATTAATATTAAATGCGCCAACCTCGTCCGCGACCCCTGCCAATCTTACCGCGCTGCATAAACATGGACAGACATTTCTAACATGGAATGATGTGAGTGGTGCAACAAAATACCGGATTTACCGGTCAACATCCATGTTAGCAGCTTCAGATCTGACGCCAGCGCACAGGATAGCTGAAATAGATAGTGGATCATCATATATGAAATATTGGGCTGATCTAAGCGGCCTCAGGGGAAGTTTTAAAGACGCTGTGGGAACCGGTTATTTCCGGATCACTGATTTGGGCGCCCCTCTGGGAGGCTCGGATGAATTATTTGTATGGACCTGCCAGGAAAACGGCGGTGGAAATTTTTATTATGCGGTAACCGCCGTATCGGGCAGCAGTGAAGACGCCTCAGCGGCTTCCGGCAATACCACAGGTCCGGTCTCGGAAGAGCAGTGTACTATGATCTATCCCGTTGAACAGGTCTGCACTTCCGACAGTTCCGGCCACGTTTTTGTGCAATGGATGCCCTATGATAAATGGAATACCCAATTGGAAGGCTATGCCTACCCTTTTTATTTAGCGGCAAAAAAAGAGTTTAAGGGATTGACCAAAAAAATTTCAGTGAATGTGCATGGACGCGGGGCCTACTTTAACTCCTGGATGTCCGACGGACCAACGCTTCGAACAGCCGAAGCAGCCTATAACAGCACTACCCTGGGACTGTTTTGCGACGATCCCAGAACTACCTGGCATTACGGTTTTGCCGATCAACTGGAGTTTGGAGGGCCAAAACCAATGGCCATGAACGGAAGTACTGTGAAAAACTTTACAGAGTACCGTAACTGGTGCCCCTTGCGGTGGCTTCTTTCCGGAAACGCCCCATGGCGCGCGGATCGTAACGACATGTACATAGCTGGTCATTCCATGGGCGGTACGGGTTCCATGACCTGGTCCATCCACCATCCTGAATTGTTTGCCTATAACGAATCCTCCGAAGGCATTAACAGCTGGCCAAGCGCCGGTACCCAGGGTGGCACCTACTGGGCTGAATCTTCCCAATGGGGTTCCACATCAGCCGGCGTATATAAAAACCTGGCATGCCACGACCTTATCCCGCTCCAATCCAACATTCTTATCGATGACCGGAACGTGGGCTTCTCCATAGCTGGATGGATGGATGTACGGGACAGCGTGCTTCCAACGATTGCGCAGCGGACCGACCTTCCCTTTCTTAATTTTTCCCATGGGACTCAGGACGGTACAATTGAATGGCCGACACAGGGCAGGCCTGTGTGGTCAGACCATGCAAACAACAAGTTTGCCGCCAATAAAATCCCCTATTCCGGAGCATGGATTGATGTGGGTCATACTAATTCCCAGAAAGGGCATAACCCTTGCGGAAAAGTGCCCAAAACCCATTTTGTTTTGGCCGTGGCCAGTGCGACGAGTGATGAAGAATTGGCCCAAGCCTGCCTGACAGGCTTTTGCAATGATGACGGGCAGTTCAACGCCAGGGTATTTTGGTCCACGACGTATAGCGTTATCAACAAAGCACCAGTTGATTCGCCTGAATTGTTCGAAACTACAATTAAACTCAAGACTGCGGTAACATGGGGCATCCCGAATTATACGGGCAGCGGAACGGAACATGCCAATATTACACCCAGGCGCCTCCAGCGGTTTCCCCGGTACGCACACGGGACATATCATTGGGTAAATACCCAGATAAGCGGAGCAGTGGTTGCGTCGGGCAACGTGACTGCCGATGAAAACGGGATATTCACCGTAGGAAATTTTGAATATAATGCCGTGGGAAATGTTTTAAGCGTCACTGTTGCCGATACGGGTGACGGGCTGGTTGCTTCGATCAATACTACCAGGTCATTAGCCGGTCAAACCAATCTGAGCGTTTTCCCCAATCCGTTTAATCCAAGCACGACCATCACTCTGACCGCGCCCGCAGACCTGGCTGTGCGGCAACATTCCTTTGAAATTTATACTGTCGCTGGAAAGCTGATTATGCGTCATGTATTTCCCGGGATAAACAGTTCCCGCTATACGTATTCCTGGAACGCGGCACAGTTACCGTCAGGAGTCTATATAATCAAAGCTATTTCCGGAAACCACACAGTCAGCAAGCATATTTCTCTTATCAAATAAGGGGCGAATATTATGAGTGCGTCAAGAATAAACTGTCCTGTGCAAGTTGAACAATTCAACCCGGTCAAAGGCTAACCACCAGACCGGTACGGAACCCCGCATGGACTGGCGGTAACGCCTACCATGGTGCCGGGGGAAAGGAGACTGCCAGCCGTAATCCGTTGTGCGCAAACGGGTGA
>Ga0208863_1000560_pt1 | contig 33276 bp, 36 predicted proteins | sample RifOxyD3_FD_184040 | JGI IMG/M metagenome (GOLD analysis project Ga0208863, IMG submission 184040) | Soil microbial communities from Rifle, Colorado - Rifle Oxygen_injection D3 (SPAdes) | ecosystem: Environmental > Terrestrial > Deep subsurface > Rock core/Sediment | place: Rifle, Colorado...
CGGGTGCGGACCCGCATGCCCGGTGGTGTGGGGGCCGGGGGAGAAAATCCCCCGGCTACCCGATTGGGCATTTTTACCGTTTTAGTTTTGCTTTAGTTTATATAATAATTCTGTCCCGTTATGCTTGGACCCGCTACCCACTTCTAGGCCCCCTCTATAGTTCTATTTGCTTGAATCTCCTTATAACCAGGTTTTTCAGTACCCGTATGAGTATCTGAAATTCTGCGCTATCCTCGTCCTTCAACTCCAATCCGCTATGAAGAAGGTAACCCTTGTTATATTGAACAAGGCAAAGAGGGTAGCTAACGTCTCCTTTTTCTCGAATAATTGGCAAGCAGTCGGGTGTTAGCGGCATAATGGCCCTCCATCTGTTTAGCTTTGTTTGGCCGTTCAATAAATCACTCACGATCTGCTGATCCGTGTTTCGCTGATAGACTTCTATTTCCAGGGGTTCATCTTTTGCCATCGTAACTGATATCCCTAAACTCCTGAAACAGAGTCCATCTGTCATGCTTTGAAAACCGTCCTGCGTTCTGACTACAGACCAGTGTCCGTCTATATCCGTAACTGTGTTCTGGTGATGCCAAAACGGAGCACCTGAAGCGAAGAAGACACCCCCATTGCTCATGTATGAACGGATGCTTTGAAACGTGGCGTGAAGATCGGTGTCGCTTTCTGGATAGTTTTCTCCATAAGGATTTATGATCAAAGCAAATGAAGTGTCAATGTCCTCAACATATAGTTTTCTGATTCTCTTAAACCACATCCCCTTCAAAGCTTTCCTCAACTCTCTTTCCCACATAATGCCAGATATATTTGCGAACTTTGGAACACATTTGTGTTCTTTACTAGCATCTCTGATGTATCCGTTGAGAATACCGATTTTGGGCACGAAAGCGTTGAACTTGTTTTTGGCAGCAGTTACCAGCCAAAGCAGTGACGGAACTACTATGAAATAAAAAGAAAGTAGTACCCCAACTAATGCCAGGTAGTCTTCGGGCCGAATCAGGCCCAAGCGATCCCTAAAGAAAGTGAAGAGTAAGAAGGTAGTTGCTGTCAGCAAGAACCGTTCGATCACATCTTTAATCCTCAAGAATCCTCCTCTACCTTTCCATGCAGTTCACTGCAACATAAAACGACTATTTTGCGAACGCACAAACAGTACTAATTCATTCCTCAAAGCACCTAACTTTGTTCATGTTTCGTCCTTGGTTCAACACGGCTAACCTGGCGAGCCAATAACCTTTTTCGCGTAGCGCCGGCCGTGCTATTCGAACACAAGGTAGCCGGTATTGGGCGTTTTTTTTGCCGCTTGATGTTGTTTTGATCTATAAATTTTTTGCCCCCATTTATTTCATGCTGTTTGACTGTTGGCTACCGTATTTTGACTACGCTTCTGTGTTAAACGGCACCAGACGACTTCTTACGGAACATTTGAAGATATTGATTTAGCCTTCTGTTCAGCAATTTCCTGCTCCAGTTTCAAGATTTTTAGACGCTGCGATAGTAATTGTTCCTGTGTATTGAGAGCTTCAAGTTCCACCTCGGCTGCAGTTGCAGTACCTGTTCGGACAGCATCGAGCCGCTGCTGATCACGCAGTAACTGCAATTGAGCAGAAACCAATGACTGCTGTAATTCTGCCTCTGTCTTTGCAACCGTCGCCTCAGCCTGAACCTTGGACAGTGCCAGATCAGATTGCGCCTTTCCAAGAGTAACTTGTCCTGTAGCTTGGTCGAGCAAGGCCTTATTTGTATAAATCTGATCGTCTCGCTTGTCTTTTTGCAACTGCAGATACATGCCAGCTGCATCTCGCACAGTCGCGGAGGCCGCTTCGGCCTTCGACTTTGATCGGAATGTCAGCTTACTCGGTGCCCCTGTAACTCCGTTAAATACCAATTCAACCAAGTTGTCATCAAACATATTATTATCTAAATTGATTGAACCAATTGGACCAAACTGCGGAACTTGAGTTGACTTTTCTACCAGCAATATTGGTGATTGATTATTCCCATTCGGTTGGCAATATACTTTGGCAACAGCCGCGACTGGGATTCGATAAGCAATGCCAATTTTTTTTGCCTCTGGAATCTTGTTTTCATCACTTATATTGATTTCCAGTTTCTCAACCGTCATTGTGACAACCGGTAGTTTTATTTGATTAGCTTCCAGTCGATCAGCAAACAGCTTTTTCAGATCTGTACTTGATACTGGCACCTCAACAGACCTAGAACTGACGCTCGGAAGAAATTCTTTCGAACCGACAACAGTAAGTTTATTTTTCGCATCAGAGATTTCTTTTAATATTTTATCGGTTTTAGATTCACCCAAGGTCTTTAAAGCCGCTTCTGCTTCCTCCTTGTTCTTTTCCTGTAACTGTACTCGCTTGAGTAATTTTCCTTTTTCTTCTTCATCGCCCAACTTTTCATATATTGTGACTAAATCATTAAGTGTCTTAATTTGAAGAGCAGAATCCCTAATTTTCTGTTCTGATTTCGCTCTGTCCTTGTCACTTTCTTTCTCTTTTTCTAAATCACCTTCAGCTTTTTTCTTGGCGTCAAGGGCCTCAGTGACCGATGCACATGGATTCTGTGCTTCCTGTTTAATTTGGTTTAAAATCTTTTGCAATTGACTGTCAACCTGTTTTCCATCAAGCGCATTGAGTTGATTGAGTATAGATGGACTGCTTTTGAACAATTTAGATAGGCCCTTAGAATCAACAGTATCACCGACTGAAAAACCTAACGACTTCAAATTACTTACATTATTTTTAAAATTATTAGTCCCAAATGTTGGTATTGATGGCAATGCAACAGCTCTGACAACACTAGCGGCAGCTGTAACTGAATTTTGAATAACAGAACCTGACTGATCCGCAATTGAAGCGTTTACACCAGTGAGCAAACCCGTTTCAGATAGCTGAAATTCGGTATTAGTCACTTTAGTCCATGCATTCAATTGCTGATAGTCGATTGTATACGCCTCGGCACCAATGAGCGATTCAGTAAGTATAGCGCTGACATTCGCCTCAATATCGGCATCGGTTTCTCGCGCGTTACATCCTGTGATCTCATAGGTAGCTTTGATTGAAAATTGTTTCGCAGGTAGGCGATAAGTCAAGCCTGACGAAATATTAGGTTGATCAAGTAGTTTTTTGCTGCTAAGCGATGTGCATCCAGAAGCACTGATGATGCAAAGGGCAGCAATGCCAAACATAATTTTCCAGTCCATTTATTTCCTCCCTTATTTATCTGCGTAGTGCATAACAGTATTTTAACCGGGCCAGCCTGAAGCTGACCCGAAACTGACCGGCGGTCCCTGGATCCGGTTGAAAATTTGGTTATCTGGATTGGAGGTGAAAGATGAAATTACTTGCCATAATGTTATTTAGTGCCGCCACTGGCATAATCTCTGCCTATTGCGGCCTTTTGGTCGTTCATGAACCGGTAAAGTATCTGTTGATCAATATGCCCTTAATCGCATGTTTTGCGGTGGTAGTTCCTTTGCTGCCGGTAAGATAACGTTGCCGGTAACTTGCCGGCCAAGGAAGATGCCGCGTAGCGCCACCGCGCTTCTTCCGGTCAAGTTCAGTGGCCTTGTTATGGTGTTTTTATGCCAAATAAAAAATCTTTTTTTGAGCAGTGTTTAGACAAAAGCAACGAGTTTAAGCCTTTCGTGGCCACCACGATAAAAAAAATATCTAAAGGTCTAGAAGATGGGACAGTGACGATCCGCAAACCGGTTGAGTTTGTTACACGCAATAAATCAGACTGAACCATAACAAGTTATTAACTAGTTTCTGGATATCTCCGAAAATCACCCATTTCCAAAAACATATTTAACAAAGAATATGTGAATATGTATGCTTTTGCTAACCGTATAACATTACAAAATGAACGATTCACCTTAAAACTATATAACCCCGAAATGATTGCCTTGCCGCCGGAACTGCCCATTCGATTTCCTGAAATACACTTCCTCCTTAGCAAACATTAAGCCGATGCGTAACTGTCTGTAAATAACCTGCCTATTCTATGGACTGGAATAGTAGATACAACGCAAAGAATATCAGGTCAAGAAATTTGTTTGGTGATTGCCAGGAGTTGTTGAGCCCGGAAACAGCAATGCCGGAGCCCCTTTAATCAGCGGCATCCGGCATTGCTTAACAAAAAAATTTACTGATGTATATGTACCACTCTTCCGCTTTCAGTCGGACATGAGCGGCGAAGGAAGCGTTTCCAGGACAGGAAAGCCCGATTGATTTATTCTGTCCCGGCTACTCTCTGCGCCGCCGGCCTGCTGCCAGCAAACCGAAAAGTCCTGTGCCCAACAGGAGAAGAGTGCCCGGTTCCGGTACCGGTGTCACCTCGTATCCGATGTCAACAAATGACATCCTGGTGGTATTGCTTAAAAAAGTTGGATAGTCCAACCAACCGGTCATCAGTTCAGCACCCATTTCGTCCTCATCCCAGTGCCCACCGGCCGTGCCGACACCACCGGACATCTCTACCGGAACGTAGGCGGCCAGCTGATCAAACTCGGCCTGATAAGCTTCCAGAGCATTAGCGCCGATATATTGACCGGAGTTGTTCAGTACATCATTGTAGATGGAGCCGTTATAGGAAACATCCCAGAGGGTGCCGAAGCCGATCACGTGAGCCATCTCATGCAGAATCACGTCGTACAGCGAAGCTCCGAGACCCGAGATATCGGCACTATCGAATGTCATCACCCCTTGGGAGGCATAGAGATAAGGGGCCGTCAAGGTCGGCGGCGCCCATATATAGGTCACCCCGGCCTGGCCGAGAATTTTGCCTGGGCCATCAATGGCGGAAACCGAGGCATTGATGGTGATGCCGGTCTGGCCTTTGTCAACCTTATAACCGCTGATCACCCCTTCCCATCGAGACTCTGCCTGAGCAAAGTAGGAAGAATATTGTGAGTCGCCGGAATAGTTGATGGTCAGAAGATCGAAAGAGGTTGCCCGGGCAGGCAGGGCAGTGACCAGCAGCAAAGAGGCGGCAAGCAGCCATATTCTAATATTATTCCGGTTCTTCATCAAATCTTCCCCCTGAGACAGAAAACACTTCTGGTATGCAGCAGCATCAAAATCTTAATCTATCTTGTAATGCACAAAATATACCAAGAGAGGGAAAAATAGAAAAATCAATTTTTATATTGTACATTCGGTGAGTTATGCACGGCAGCCGTAAACCGGCGCATTGAGCTGGTCGACCGTTATTTCACATTTTCAAAAGAATTAATCCGGTTTTCCGGAAAATCGGACGCAGATCAGAGAGATAACAAATCGGCTGACGAAGTTGTCATTACGAGGAGGAGTGACAAAAAAACGGTAATTAAAAATTATTCAACCTTGAAAAAATCGAGCGCTTGTCGTTGCTTGGCAAACAACTCCTTGATCTTATTCTGGTTGTTGTCCGCGATGGCCTGCTCTAATTCCGTGTTTGTCTTTTTGATTCCGGTCAGACTATCTTTCAATGAGAAGACGGTAGAATTAACGGTTGTGACAAAATCGGTCAGGATATCGTTTTTTCTAAGATGAATTTCCAGGGTGAGATCTCCATCCCTGACCGCCTGCAGATCCGTTTCGATCCTGTATATCGGGCCGGCAATCTTCTGGGGCAGAAACAGGGCCAACAACATGCCGCTGATCAGGCTGATAAATGAGCCGGCCAGCACCACGGGCAGCAGAAGATCGCTTACCCGCCTGATCTTGATATGGGCATCATAATAGGAGTCGGTGATCTCACGGTAGGAATAGAAATAGAGGATCAAAGCGGCCAGCAACGAAGATAACACGACTACTCCGAGGATCCTGGCCAGCAACCACTTCTGAAAATCCCTCTTTACCTTGAGATTAAGCTTTTTTCTTTTATAATAGGCCATGTGGTTTTCTCCATCTATCTTGCAGTTAACCTCAAAACAGCCGTTTCACACCATATCTTTATGGCAGCCCGTACAAAGAGCCTTTTTAGAGAACTTCAATAACCGGAATTCAATATTTTCGGCATGAGCAGTGTGACAGGAGATACATGATATATTGCCGTTCGGCAGGACTGGATACTCCTGAGGAATAACCATCCCGGGCTTTGGCCCGACATTCACGGGATGAGTGGCAATTTTGTTATAGTCTTTATGACATTCGTAGCAAACATCGATATCGGTCTCAATCGGCTTTTTAAGCGGGAGATGGTCTGCTACTCGTTCTTCTTTGGGTGGTTTATGTGTTTTTTTGGCAACAATTGCATGTTGCGCTCCGACAGCAAGCTTGAAGGGACGATCTGCAGCAATTCTGGCCAGATATCTGTTGTCAATTTTATACAGCTCACTGGTGAATGAAAGCTCCGGTACTGCAACTGCCAATGGTTGATCAGGCTCGCTATTGAGCTTAGAAAAATTACTTTTTGTCGAGACCCTCAGCGGATTCGAAACAGTCTCATTACCATATGGATCTTTTGATACTGCTTGAACGGCATACAGCTTATTTGCCAGCAGATCATTGAGCGTAACCCGATGCTCACGGCTCAGTTCGTCGATATCCGCCAGAGTGGCTTTCCTGCCTCCCACACTATATATCACCTGAGAACTGGCTACCTTGTCGGTTTTCCAGGCTATCGTGGCTGAATTACTAATCCCAAGCTGAACTTCCAACAGCTTGAATTCCGTTATCTTGGGCGGCCGATTATCATTAGGTATAAACGTCAATGTCTCCAGCTCCGGCAGCACTATTTTGTTTTTATATACTTTGCGGCCCTGGCTGGCTTCAATATGGAGCACTTTTTCAAGGCCTTCAGCCGAAAAATCGAACCAATGCTCAACAGCCGGAGAATTACACCTGACAATCCATCGCGCTGTCGGCGCCGTATCGGTATCAGCTTTTTTCTCAAGAACCGATCCGAGTTCGACGATATGACAGATCTCACATTTCATCGAACTGAAGGGTTCATGAATGACCGACTTGTTCATCGCCTCGTTAAACATCGAGCTATGGCACTCTATGCAAGTTTCAGCACTCTGCGCCACATTGCAGCAAAGCCCAACCATAAACAGGGCAATAGAAAAAATTACGCCGACTTTGCCTCTGGGTTGAACCAGGTTCTGAATACCCGGGCTGTCAGCCTCTAAGCTGCCGGCAAAATGCCGGAGATATTTTGTATGGCCACGCATAATTTATTCCCGAATAATCTTATATATTCTGCCGTTTCACCTGAGTAGACCCCAAAAACCTTGGTCAATTAATTATCCGGTTGGATAAAAACCAGCCCAGCCGGTGTCGTATCCAGAAAGACGTAATCGACCTTCTTTTCAGACGTAACATCTATGACGGTCAGCCCGCCGGGCTCCTCATCACCAACGTACAACCAGCGGCGGTCTTTAGAAAATGCCAACTCTAAAGGACGGCCACCGACTTGGATCTCTCTTTTTACACTGTTAATTCCCGGCAACAGCATCGAAATTGAGTCACTCAGATAATTGGTCACGAAAATTCGCGAATCACTCATCCCAAAACGCCTCGGTGAAAATCCAACATTAATCTGCTTCAGAATTCTTCTCTCCGCAAGATCATAAATCGTCACCATATTGGTCGAACTTCCTGCGATATACAGCTTGCCATCCTTGGCAATAAGACCATTCGGAGATGTTGCAACAGGGATGGTTTCAATGGTTGCCAGCGTCACGGCATCAAGCAATAAAACAGATTGCGAGAGCGCGACAGAGACTGCAAGTTTTCCCTGATCCTGCATATAGAGAAGATGTTGAGGACGATCACTTATGCGGACCCTGGCTGAAAGATTTCCGGAAGGCAGATGCATCCTGGTCAGGAAGTCGGACCTACTATCGATAAAATAGGCCCATTCACCATTGGGAGTAACAGTCATGAATGTCGGCTCCATACTCATGGGGATTTGGATTCTATCAATAAGTCGGCCGGATGATATTTCAATTACCTTAAGCATTGCCTCATCTGTGGCTAGAACATAAAGACGATTTTCAGCAATGTTAGCAGAAAGGTAAGTAGGCCTGCCCGATACAGCTATGGAGCCATACACCCAGTTATTATCAGTCCTGATAAAATAGAGGGTATTAATGTTCGGACATGCAACAAAGGCCAAATCTTTCAGCAGGATATTTTTGGGAGAGACCCCAACAGAAAACCGCGGCTGAAAAGATTTGTGCCCACTTATCGATGCACTCGCATCAAAGCCGATAAAAACTGACTGACTATCGCCATTGCCTAAATGCATCGGCTCCTCAAGTTGCAGCTCGATATTTTCTAATGGCAATTTCAGTGGTATTGTCTTGGCCTCGTCCAGCAAATCGGCCTGCTTGATCAGCACCCTGAAACGTTGATAGTTGCCTGGAGTTAAGGGCCGTCTGAGCAAGAGCATCTGGCCATTGCCGATTTTTTTGGTTTCTATTACAATTGGTTGGCCATTAAGTGAAAGCCATTGGCTGTCTACCATTACATCAATAGATAGAATGGTAATTACCATCGACGGGGCATCTTTATTGGCCAGATTTAAAAAAACTGATAGTTTTGAGGCATTAGCCTCCTCCCTGGAATATTTTTTCCCACCCTGCCCACTACTCTCAAGAGCGGCACAACCAGTAAAAGCAAGGATAATAATAAAGGAAAACAGGCAACTGTTGTATCTGCCCAGCCGAATAAAATTATTATACAACCCATTTAATTTTGAGCGCATTCACCCCTCCGATCGGATAAACAAGACCAGTTAATTTAATCTGATAAATTAAATTTTATTCGAGCCAAGAGATTTAATCTAGAGAATTAAGTAAGAAATAACTAATCAGACAAAAATCTTTTTAATCTCCAGCGCCAGTTCCTTGCCGATCCCTGACACCTCTTCCAGTTCGGCAACTGTGGCCTCCCGCACCTTCTTTATACTGCCAAATTTTATCAGTAAGGCCTTTTTTTTGATTGGGCCAATGCCGGGGACCCGGTCCAACACCGACTGCAGGGTATTTTTCCCGCGCAAGCGTCGATGAAATGTGATCCCGAACCGATGGGCCTCATCCCGAATCCGCATACAATACAAGAGGACCGGTGAATGCAAAGGCAAAACAATCGGGTTCTTGCGACCAGGCCGAAAAAGCCGATCGTTCTCCCCTTCTCCACCTTTAGCTATGGCTACCAGCTCCGGTCCCTTCTCTTTACCAAGCGTTGCAAGGACACTGAGACCGACATTCAGCTGCCCCTTGCCGCCATCAAGCACGAGCAGATCAGGACAAGGCAGGATTGCGGATCCGGCAGGTTCAGCAAAACGCCTGGTCAACACCTCGGACATCATGGCATAGTCGTCCGGGCCTTTTACCTGGTGAATCCGGTAGTGCCGATAGCCTCTCTTCTCAGGCTGACCGTCAATAAAACAGACGAGAGAACCAACAGCCAGTTCGCCGCCGATATTCGATATATCCAGACACTCCACCCGACCAGGCAGCCCGGCAAGTTGCAGCTCATGCATAATGCCGGCAGCCAGGGTGTCCCACGCCTGCCCCTGGTTGATCTTTTCCAGCAATACCTGCCGGGCATTCTCAACCGCCATACTCACCAACCTGACCCCCTCTCCACGTCGAGGAATCTCAATCCTCACCCTGGTTGTCCCCTTAAGATCAGAGAGCCACTCAGCCAGCAACTCGGCCCCTTCAGGAGCAAAAGGCAGGACAATTTCTGGTGGTACCGGCTGCCCATCTCCATAAAAGCGTTCAACCACTTCGGTCAATAAGATGCTATCCGATTCGAGCGCTTCAGGGAGAAAAAAGGAGAGCTGACCGTTGATAACGCCCTCACGGACGAACAGGACAGATACCGCAGCCGTTCCCTGCTGCCGAGTCAGGCCGAAGACATCCTGATCCTTAAAATGAGCCGCCACCACCACCTGTCTCTCCAGGGTTTTGCTGATTGCCCTGATCTGATCCCGACACCGGGCAGCTGTCTCAAACTCCAATGATTCGGAAGCCTGCGTCATCCTGCTGGTCAATTCCTGCAGCAGGCGACGGTTCCGGCCTTCAAGCGCCAGCAGCAAATCCCCCACCATCTCCCGGTATTTCTTCGAATCAACCGGACCGGCGCACGGCCCCGGACATCTGCCCATCTGCTGATTCAAACAAGGCCTTGTCCGCATCCGAAGTTCCCGAGTATTACAACGCCTGAGAGGGAAGAGCTTATTCAGATAGAGCAGGGTATCACGTAGGGCAAGGCCTGAAGAGTAGGGCCCGAAATAGCGGGAGCCGTCATTGGTCCGTCGCCTGCTCATCAGCAGTCTGGGCCATTGTTCAGCAACGGTCACCTTGAGATACGGATAATTTTTGTCATCCCGCAGAATCACATTATACCGAGGATGATGTTTTTTGATGAGCGAGGCTTCGAGGATCAGCGCCTCTTTCTCCGTATGGGTCAAGATAGTGTCAATAGAGGTAACCTTGGCAAGCATAACACCGGTCTTGGTAGTTGTCTCGCCAAGGCTCTTCTGATAGGAGGCCAGCCGCCGCTTCAGTTCACGCGCTTTGCCGACATAGAGCACCCGACCGGACTTATCTTTCATCAGGTAAGTCCCCGGTTTCATAGGGATCTCTTTGAGAAATTCCCTGGATAGTACCGCATGGCCCATAGTCGAACGATTATTTGCCGTCACTTCAAAACCATTCCCTTTGTTCCCTTTGACAGAAGCGGCTATTTTCCTGTATATGAGAGTGTCTGTTTTATTATCATCCCGTAACTATTTGAAGTGAGTATTTACTAAAAAACTGTAATAGGCAAGCGATGAAAGCCATTCTCGTGGTCAGTCCGGATCAACAGGCAGCAGAGACAATTCGCGCCTGTTTTCATAAGAACTATAATATACACAAAGCCGCCACCAGGGAAGCCGCTCTCGACTCTTTCAAGAAAAAACGTTACGATTTTCTCTTTATTGATCTCAAGGCCCTCATGGACGGCCTGGCCGACAACAACCATCATGCCGCCCTCCAGCCCTTCTGGTTGAGCGTTCCGACCATCGAAATCATTGTGATATCGTCACAGGAGATGATCCGCGATGCAGTGATGGCCGTCAAGGCTGGCGCCAGCAACTACCTCACCTACCCGATTAACAGCGATGAGGTCAAGTACGTTACCGAGAGCATCAAAGAATCAAACCTGGTGCAGTCTGAGCTTGACTACCTGCGCGACCAGTTCTGGCAGACTGATTCGCTGAAAGTGGTCCAGACCGACAGCCCGCTGATGCAAAAAGTTTTTGCCAAGATCCGTTCGGTTGCCCCCACTATCAGCACCGTGCTGCTCATGGGTGAAACCGGCACCGGCAAAGGGGTCATGGCAACCCTGATCCACAAACACAGTAACCGCAAGGATGCCCAGTTCATCAACGTTCACTGCGGCGCCATCCCGGACACACTTATCGAAAGCGAGCTGTTCGGCCATGAAAAAGGGGCATTCACCGGCGCCAGCCGCCGGAAACTCGGAAAATTCGAGATTGCCAAAGAAGGCACTATCTTTCTGGATGAGATCAGCACAATCACGCCGGCCGCCCAGATAAAACTCCTGCAGATCCTCCAGGAGAAGACTTTTTGCCGGGTGGGCGGCGAAGAGATGATTGATGCAAACGTCAGGATTATCGCTGCAACCAATCTTGATCTTGCCAAGATGTGTGACGAGGGGCTGTTCCGCAAAGATCTCTACTATCGACTCAATGTTTTTCCGCTTGAGATCCCATCATTGCGGGAGCGACGGGAAGATATCCCGCTGCTGGTCGAGGTCTTCCTTGAAAAGCTGAACCGATTCCACTCTAAAGACATCCACGGTGTTCATCCCGAGGTTATGGAGGTTCTGGAGAACTACGAATGGCCCGGCAATATCCGGGAGCTCGAAAACCTGCTCGAACGTGCCTATATCCTGGAGACCTCCTCCATCCTCAGCCAGGAGAGTTTCCCAAGCGAACTCTTTACTGCCCAGGACTACCGACCGCTCGTCCAGTTCGACACCTCATTAAGCCTGGCCGAGGTGCGCCGCCGGGGTGTGGAGCAGATTGAACAATACTATCTGAAAGAGCTTTTAAGTGCCCACCAGGGAAGGATCAGCGGCTCTGCTCAGGCTGCCGGCATCACCAGCCGCCAGCTTCACAAACTGATGAAGAAGCACAATCTCCACAAGGAGGAGTTCAAGTAGGGGCGCACCTCTGTGTGCGCCCTTGTGGGCAGACCGGACAGACATTCAGTTCAATCCCCCCTGAAGCAGTAGGACATGGGGCCGCCCCTATAGCACCATTTTCACATAAGGATTGCTCTTGAGTGCCTGAAAAATCTGATTGCGTTCATCCTCAGACCGGACGACAATTTCAAGGTTAAGACAGTGGTATCTGCCGGTATTGCTGCTGTTGGAATGAGAGATAAGACAATCAGCCCCCTTTAGCACATCGGCAATAGCAGCGCGAATCTCCCCAGAATCCGAACCAATTATTTTGTAGTGCCATGGGCAGGGATATTCAAGCTCCACAGGCATACACCTCTTCTGATTTTTCATAGCACTCTTCAGCTGTGATAATTTGAGACTATTATCGTTAACTAATTGATATTATTTCTGCACTGTATTGAGTTTATCGACTCGTTGCCGAACCAGATCACTTATGTCGGTAGACATGTCGGCATATACCAGACCGGTCTTGGAGCGCAATCCGCTCATAGTATAATCGAAAATCAGCACATAGCCCTTCTCCTTGCCCAGTGCCTCAATAACATCGTTAATATCCTTCAGCAAGGGCTCCATGACCTTCTTCTCAAGCTGCTTCAATTCGTACTGGGCCTCTTCCGTCTTGCCCCCGAACTCCCTCATCCTCCGTTCGTACTCCCTCTCCTTTTCGGCCTTAACCTCCTCGGTCCAGACTGAACTTTTCTTCTCTATATCTGACTTCAGGGCATTCAAGGCCTCTTCTTCCGGCTGGAACTTGGCCTTCAATTCAGCCACCCTGCTCTCCAGCACCTTCTGAGCAGCCATTCCAGCCATTGACTTCTGCAGGATCTCCTTCATGTTGATGGTGGCAATCTTAATCTGGTCCTGGGCTGCAACACCTTGATTCTGATCAACAAATAAGAGCGCCATAAAAATAGTGAACAACACGGATAACGTTTTCAGCATAGCGAAGTATCTCCAATAAAAGTTGTGCGAAAAGAGCTCTCGCAATTTTTTAATCTTGTCCGGTGAGGTTAATTCACTACCATGAAATCCCCCCGACGATTCAGCGCCCAGGCGGCTTCATCATGACCAAGGGTTAATGGCCGCTCCTCGCCATAACTCAGAGTTTCAAGTCGGGTTTCATCGATACCCAGGTCGACCATATATTTCTTGAGACTTATGGCTCGCCGTTCTCCAAGAGCCATGTTATATTCATTGGTGCCGCGTTCGTCGCAGTTCCCTTCTATTCTTATCTTGATGGCGGCTTGTTTCTTCATAAGGGCAGCATTACTCTCTACCCGGGTCGTCTGGTCGTCCTTGATACTCGCTCGATCGAAATCAAAAAATACAGGCACAAGTGTACCGGTACTCCGGCCGGCAGTGGTCTCGATATCGTGAACAGCTATCTCATTCACGGAAGTTGGGGAATTTTGGGCAACAATAATCGCCGGCGCTGTATCCAGAGGCTCAACCTGTGGTCGTGACTCTTCAACAACACTCGCAACAGCAGGTAATTCCTTTACCTGGGGTATAGGACGCTGCTCGGCAACTGATCTCTCAACAACCGGTGGCACTGTTACAGGCACAGGTGCAGGTGCTGATGCGGGCGGCGAGTCCAATTCAGTTTTGACGGTCTTTTGAGAACATGCACTGATCAATAACAACGCAGATACTATCCACATCATGACCAATAAACAGGAAATTACCTTTTTCATATCGCCTCCCCCTAACTATAATTTGTAAGATATTGGCTAAAATATTAATCAATATTGAAATTCAGTAGGTAAATAATCGCAAGTAGCATCCCGAATTAATTTAAAATATTATATAGCAAACCGAATGTTGTCGGCAATCTGCCACCTTATCCAACAAATAACATGTATGTAACTGAACTGCAAGTTATCAGACTTTTACTCTTTTTTGCAGGATAAAAAAAAGATTTTTGAAATTCAACTTTTTTTGAACTACGATAGTTAATTACGGATATTGAAATAATCTAATTTCTATCCAACAATAAATTCTACCAACAATCTGCCAAAAGGAAATTTTTCTTAACCCAAACACTATTATGAAGAAAAAATCATACTCATTAGTTGATAAAGATAAAGCGCTCCGAAATATGCTGGCTTCCAACTCGCTCGGTGATTTTTTTGGTGTCACCAAGGAGACCTTGGATTTAGTCTGGAGCTATCTCACCTCACCGTCCGGCAACTCCGTCACCTATGTCTCTATGGAAATCGGCGCGGACCTCGACGTATATAATCCGGTAAAACGGCACCTGTTGTCACTCGGCGTCACCGGCAGCACAAATCCTAAACTTGCCTATCACGCCAAACGCTTTCTTTTCGGCCCTGAAAAAATCCCGAATTACAGCGGCGGTCTTGGGGTCCTTGCCGGTGACAGCCTAAAAAGTTTTGCTGACTGTAAAATACCGGTAGCAGCCATCTCCCTGCTCTATCGCAAGGGCTATTTTTCCCAGCTGGTCGATTCTAAAATAGGCCAGATCAACTGGTCTTCAGAGTGGCGTCCTGAAGAGACCGCGACGCTTTATCTTCTTAAAGATCCCCAGGAACCGGATATCCCGCTTGAGATCGAAATCCCTTTTTTTGAACTCTCCGACAAAGTAGTAATGGCCTATGCCCGGATCTGGATTAATATGGAGATCAATGACAACATGGATTTTTTCGTTCCCGAGATCCTGCTCGATTATGGCACGCCCTCTTCACCGGAGTGGATCAGAAATGCCGCGCAACAGCTCTATGACAGCAGCTCGGAAAAAGCCAAGGCTCTCCAGCGTCGTCTGCTGGGCGCCGGCGTCTTACCGGCAATGAACGCCCTCGGCATTACCTCAAGAACCATCCATTTAAACGAACAGCATGGAGTCAGCTTAGTCCTGCACATGATCGCTGAAAGACTTAAAGAACAATTAGGGGATGATTACCAGATGCTGGCATCCGAAGCTGATATCTCCGCAGCTGCCGCAATCGTTGCCAAGCACTTGGTCTACACCATTCACACCCCGGTTAAGGCCGGTCATGACCTATTCAACAGGAACATCTATAAGGAGATCGGCCATTCGTTCTGCCAAAGAATTCTCCTCCAGTTAGCCGATGACCAAGACAATCCCGCCTCCTTTAATTTCACGAATCTGGCAATGCGGGTCAACCGCGCCACCAACAGCGTCAGTCGACTACATAAAGAGGTGACAAAACGGCAATTCCCGCAATACGCCCAAAAAATCACCGCGATTACCAACGGCGTCCACCATCCGACCTGGATCAGCGACGCCAAAGCAGAGGTCTACGACAGCTTCCCTGAGCTGGAAAACTGGCGGCAGGATCCCAGTGTTTTCGCTAATGCTGAACTTCTATTGCACAACAAAAAATTCCGCACCTATTTGGAAGAGGCTTGGGCGACCGACAACCATATCCTGATCCGCTATATCAACCAGATGCTGATCAATCACCGTTCGCAGAAGCTGACCACCTGGATAGATCCACCCAACTTTCTCTCTCATCTTGACGATGAACAAGGCATGTTATACCCAGGCGCTTTTACTATCGGCTTTGCCCGGCGATTTTCCACCTATAAACGGGCCGATCTGATTTTTGAGGATATTGACGCCTTGACCGGCATAATCAATGAGTTCCAACAACCGGTCAACTTCGTCTATGCCGGCAAGGCACATCCCTCTGACGAACCGGGTAAAGCCCTGATCAAACTCATCCTGGATTGTCAGGTCGAACTCTATGAGAAGAGTCATGGTTTGGCGAAACTGATTTTTATTCCCGGTTACGACATGAGTATTGCCAAAATGATGGTGGCAGGAGTGCATGCCTGGCTGAACAGCCCTAAACGTCCCCTTGAGGCAAGTGGGACAAGTGGCATGAAGGCAGCCATGAACGCTATCCCCAACATCAGTATAATAGATGGCTGGTGGGCCGAAGGCTACAATGATGGCCTGACTGGCTGGAAATTCGGTTATGAACTGCCGGTGGATGATATAAATGCTTTAAGTGAACACCCGAACACCCTGCTCTACGCCGAGGATTCAATCTCGTTTTACAAGGTGTTTAAAGAGATTCTTGCTACTTTTATCAACCCGGATCTTCGGAGTAACTACATCGATAAATGCATCAGGAACATATCGATAAATTGTCCCAGATTCAGTACGCACCGGATGGTGGCGGAGTATGCCCTGCGATATGATCTCGAACTGCCCCCCTCCGTCGAAAGAAAGCTAGAAAAATTTCGCAGCCTATATCAAAGTGAAATATGATGGATTGAATGTAGGGGCGTATAGCATACGCCCTTACCCCCCCCGAAACCACGCGGGCAACACAGCCTGCCAACCCACCGGATAATTGTGAGACACGGATATGGCACCGATAAAAAAAGGTAATCGAGTTAAGGTCTATTATACGGGAAAACATAAGGACGGCATGGTATTTGAGACAAATATCGGCCAACCGGCCCTTGAGTTTATTGTCGGCAAGGGCAAAGTTATCAAGGGTTTTGAGAATGCGGTTATCGGCATGGAACTGGGGCAGACTAAAACAGTTACCTTTAAACCAGCCGATGCTTACGGCGCCAAGGATCCTGCTCTGATCCTGGTCCTCTCAGCCGGCGAGTTCCCCGCGGGCATGACAATTGCGCAGGGAATAGATATATCCTTAACAAGAGCTGACGGAACACCGGTAGAAGGCCGGGTCACCAAAATAGAAGGAGAGCAGATAACCGTGGATGGCAATCATCCTCTGGCTGGACGCAGCCTCACTTTTGATATTAAAATTGTCGGGATAGGCTGATTGATCCCAAAAAACCGAATGCAGGCAAAATGGCCTTTCCTTAAATAATCAGTCAAAAGAACAGATATATTCTGTAATTCCCGCCGGCACTTCAATTTCGAAAAATGAGTGCCCGGGAACGTCAAACCACTCTCCAGCACTGTAGTTGGTCCACTCAACTTGTCCGGAAATCCTTACCCGGCATTCACCTGCAATAATGTCCATCCGTTCAGGAGCTCCGGTATCAAACTTGTAGAGACCGGCATATATCAACCCAATAGTTTTACGTCGATTATCGGAAAAAGTAATGGAATGGCTGACCACTCTGCCTGAAAAATAGATGTTCGCCTTGCATGTAACTGTAACATTACCGAATTTTTCCGAGATGTTATTACTCATAATATTTTCCCTTTACGATTTAATCTTCAACTCCAAATTTTATTTCAGCCGTAGCAAAACGCGGTGGAAATGCTTCTATAGGCGCTACTGATATGCTCAGTTATCCCCCAGACGAATTGAAGCGGCTGTCTTCAGGCAATCACTTCTTGAATTCAATAAGGATATAAGGTTCTCATTATCAAAAGCCTTAAGCAACACATAACAGATCTCTGACATATCTATAGTGCTATCATAACGCCTTCCCAGGACACTGTCATAAATTTCGGCATCAATCTTCCCTGATGCAATCCCGATAGGAGTTTTATAAATTCTCTCATAGATTACGTGTTTATATTTATTTAGAATACTGACCGTCTTATACTCCATCCTCACTTCAATTTTTTGTTTTGCAGCCAGGGAGTATCTATTTTCATCAGGCTGATAATCTTCAATTTTCTCAACAATCTTATACTCGAGATGCATTTGCCCGTAATGTTCATAAATGCTCGGGTCAATTAATAGAGCTTTAATCTGCATTGCCTCCTTATCAGTAGAGACACCTTCAAGAGTCAACAGAGCTTTTATAGCTTCTTTTCTAACAATATCGTTGGTATCATTCTGGGCAATCCTGGTAAGTGTATCCTGGTTAGTAATTTTCCAGATTGCCGCTGTCCGGACAAATGGCACAGGATCAGAGAGCCCTATCTGCGCAACCACATTCGCGTTGGCTATCTTATCGATAGCAGCTGAACGGACAGCGGGATCTCCCATTACATCTTGGGCAATTGCCACAAGCAGGTCCTGATCCTGCAGATTTTTAAAGGTAATTTCCCGCACCTTCCAATCCAATGTATTAGTAGCTATCCGAGCTAAAATTTTCTGATCGGTTATGGAATTCATGGCTGCTTCCCGGACAATCCAGGCAGAATCGTTTAAAGCAACCTTGGCCAGAATCTCCTGATTGGTAATTTGCGCTACGGCTCTCTCTCTGAGTTTCCAATCAGAGCTGGTCAAGGCGAGCTGGGCGAGCTGGGCTTGGTCTTGAGGCAGGGCAATCTCGTTCTTTTGGGAGTCAACCTTGTCTGAGGATGACAGGTTGGAGTTAGAAGCCGGCAGGCATGAACATAGCTGAGAGAGGAGAAAAAAATAAAAAACGTAATAAATAGTTAGGTTCGTCAACTTGTTGTGCATAAGTATGATCCCTTCATTAAAAAGGTCAAGATATGTTAAAATAAGTTACGAACTGTAATTTATTGCACAAACAGAAGATTATTTTTAATAAAATACAATACGTTAGACTACATGTCAAGTTTCTGATCCCGGAGCAGTCCGGAAAATCATTTTTTTATTCCAAAGAAAATATTCACATGGAAGAATCCGCTTTATCTATAAGATTAATCAACAAATATTCTAACCGACTATTAGTCTCAAGCATAAAAAATATTTCCTTGCTCAACAAAACAAGGTATAAAAATTATTTTTTCTTGCGGTATCAGAAACACTATGAATTACAGGTAACGGGTAAAGTTCATGAAATACACCAGTATGGCGCAACGCCCCAGAGAGGAGTGCGGAGTCTGTGGAATTTTTGGTCATCAAGACTCTGCGAAGCTGACCTATTTCGGCTTATATGCTCTCCAACATCGAGGCCAGGAAAGTGCCGGGATTGTCACTTCAGACGGCCATCAAATAATCCAGCACAAGGCAATGGGACTGGTATCGGAAGTATTCAGCGAAAAAATCCTGCAAAGCCTGAAAGGCCATATTGCCCTGGGTCATGTCCGTTATTCCACCACTGGGGCATCAACTATAGAAAACGCTCAACCTTTTACCGCAACCCATCGGGGCAACACCATGTCGGTCGCCCACAACGGCAATCTCGTCAACATCAGAGCGCTGCGGGATGAGCTGGAAAAACAAGGATCAATTTTCCAATCGACCATGGACAGTGAGGTTTTTGTCCACCTCATGGCCAGATATTCGCACCTCCCATTTGAAGAAGCCCTTCAAGAGACCATTGCCAAGATGCAGGGCGCCTTTTCCCTGCTGCTCATGACCAAAGACAAACTTATAGCCGTACGCGATTCCCTGGGCTTCCGGCCCCTTTGTTTAGGCAAAATAAACGGCGGCGCATACATGGTTGCTTCCGAGACTTGTGCCTTGGACCTGGTAGAGGCCCAATATATCCGCGACATTGAACCTGGTGAGATCCTGATCATAGATGCCAATGGTTTAACATCCTTTCTCCCTGAGAAAAAGGGCCGCCAAAGTTTCTGTATCTTTGAGCAAGTCTATTTCGCCCGACCGGACAGCGATATCTTTGGCATTAATGTTTATGCGAGCCGCAAACGCATGGGAGAGATACTTGCCGATGAGTGCCGGCTTGAGGCAGACTTTGTCATGCCTTTTCCAGACTCAGGGAACTATGCCGCAATCGGCTACTCCCAGGCATCCGGCATCCCACTCGAGATGGGGATGATCCGTAATCATTATATTGGTCGAACCTTTATCCAGCCCACCCAATCCATGCGTGATTTCTCCGTCCGCGTCAAGTTGAACCCTGTTCGTTCTCTGCTCCAGGGTAAACGCGTTATCATCATAGAAGACTCCATCATCAGGGGCACCACCGGCCGGAGCCGGGTCCGCTCGCTGCGAGCCGCCGGCGTCAAGGAAGTGCATATGTTGATCAGCTGCCCGCCAACCCGTTTTCCTTGTTACTACGGGATAGACTTCCCATCGGGCGGCGAATTGATTGCCGCCTCCAAATCGGTCAATGAAATCAGAGACTATCTTGGGCTGGACACCCTCTACTATCTCAGTCTGGCCGGACTGGTTCGCGCCACCGGCAATCATGCGGAATCCTTCTGCCTGGCCTGTTTTGACGGTGTCTATCCTGTACCGCCTGATCCACAGTTTCACAAACTGGCTTTGACCTAATTAACGCTGTTTTGGAACCCGCCATGTCCATTGAACAAGCAAAGGAAGTTCTGAAAATTGAGGCTGAGGGGATACTGTCCCTGATTGATAATATCGGACCCGAGTTTGATGAGGCGGTCTCCCTGATCATCAAATGCCCAACCCGAGTAATTATTTCCGGGATAGGCAAATCCGGCATCATCGGCCAGAAAATTGCAGCCACCCTGAACAGCACCGGCACTACCTCTTTTTTTCTTCATCCGGTTGAAGCCATGCACGGCGATCTCGGGATTGTCGACCCAAGGGATGTCCTGCTTGCCATCTCATACAGCGGTGACACTGCCGAACTGGAACTGCTGGTCTTAAGCCTGAAAAAGCGCGGCACAAAAATTATTGTCATGACCGGCAAGATCACATCCCGGCTGGCGCGACTGGCAGATGTGGTCCTTAATGTTGCCGTGCTGAAGGAAGCTTGTCCGCTTGGCCTCGCCCCCACGACCAGCACAACGGCCACCCTGGCAATGGGGGACGCCTTAGCTGTCGTGCTCCTGCAAAAGAAGCAATTCAAAGAGAGCGATTTCCGGAGGAACCATCCCGGCGGCAGCCTGGGCGACCGGCTTAAGGTCAACGTTTCGGAAATCATGCTTACCGGAGAGAAGATCCCGCTGGTCCGCGACAGTGTCTCTTTACTGGATGCGGTGGTTGTGCTTAATCAAAAAAATCTAGGTGCGGTACTTGTTGTTGCTGAGGACCTTCACCTTGTCGGAATTTTAACCGATGGCGATATTAGAAGGCTGGTAAACCGTTATCAGGATCTGAGCACCAAAAATATTCGTGAGATGATGACGAAGGCTCCCAAAAGCATCAGCCAGGATCTTCTGGCCGCTGATGCCGTAAGCATCATGCAGCGCTATGAAGTCACGGTTCTGCCGGTAACGACAACCGACGGTAAACCTGTCGGCATACTGCATCTTCAAGATCTGCTGGGCAAGGGCGAGTTCAGATTCCTGCTCTGAGCAACCGGCAAGCATCTAATTAAACAAAACGCGTATTGTTGACAAATGATTTAGTTTTGGGTACCATCGCCGGTTCACGCTGTATCGATACAAAGCCTGTTCGTATCTAACTTATTCATACTCAGATGAAGCGTTCACAGTACCGCTAAAGGGTAGTTATGGGAATTACCAGCAAAGAGATAAATACGGCTTTTGGCGCTGAAGTTGCCGCCATCCCTGGTGGTGAACATCTAAACCGCTGCTTCTCCTGCGGCGCCTGTAGTGGAGTCTGCCCAGTAAGTCAGGCCATACCCGAGTTTGATCCACGCAAGATCATTCACATGGTCCGCATGGGACTTAAAGATAAACTGCTCGGCTCTGATATTCTCTGGTACTGCTCGAAATGCCGAAGCTGCATCTTTGTCTGTCCTCAGGATGTACGTTTCACCGACATCATGACCACACTTCGGACAATTGCTCTGCAACAGGGGTATGTCACCACGCAAGACCTGCTCGACAAAGGCAAAGCAGCCTGGGTTGAGAGGGACCAGTGCGCGGCATGTCTTACATGTGTTCGGATCTGTCCCTGGCGTATTCCCAAAATTGATGATAGCGGTGTGGCGCGAATTGACCCAACCCTCTGCCGAGCTTGCGGAATCTGCGTAGCAGAATGTCCTGCTCAGGCAATTACCCTCAATCAATCTCAGGACGAACAGCTAGTGGCCGCTTGCGGTCGATAAAGCTGAGTTGAGCAGCTGCCTGCTCATACGAAACTTATGCCCTTGCGGTATAAAACGGAGAGACAAATGAGTGACTTTACTCCTGACATAAAGGTATTTTGTTGTCATTACACCTCACAACAGGCCTGCGCCGAAGGCACAGACGGCTTATCCAAAGAGGGATTTCCCGCAAACATCACCATCAACAGGCTGGTATGTTCAGGCAAACTGCAAGTAAGCATGCTCCTTGCCGCTTTTGAGGAAGGCGCAGACGCGGTCTATGTAGTTGGCTGTCCAGCTAATAAATGTCATAACCTGATGGGCAGTCAACGGGCGGCAAAACGGGTTGGCGCAGTTAAAAAAGCCCTGACTGAATTAGCAGTTGAACCGGAACGGATCGAGATGTTCCATCTAGAAAGAGGCTTTCATCCTGAGTTTGTCCAGGTGGCCAAAGAGATGAACCAACGGATCAGTCAACTTGGCCCCTGTGCTTTGAGAGGAGAATAACCATGATTGTAGCAGAACGAAAACCTGTAGAAGAGATATTGGGCATGATCCGCGAAGCCAAACGTATTCTGGTTTTGGGTTGTAAGGGTTGTGTGACGATCTGTTCCACGGGCGGTGAGCGTGAAGTGGCAATACTTGCCTCAATGATCCGTCTTGGTAGAAAAAAAGAGCATAACCCGGTAGAAATCATTGAAGCTGCACTAGTACGGCAGTGCGACAAAGAATATATTGATTCATTGGACCGTTTTGATGGCCAATACGATGCCATTGTTTCCATGGCCTGCGGAGTCGGAGTAAACTTTATTGCTAATCTAAGACCGGAAGCGGTTATCTATCCGGCAGTAAATACAAGTTTTTTTGGAGGCTCACCTCAGCAGGGGGTCTGGACTGAACAGTGCGCCGGCTGCGGGAACTGCATCCTGCATCTGACCGCAGGACTTTGTCCGGTGGCACGATGTGCCAAAAGCCTTATGAACGGCCCCTGCGGCGGCTCCCAAAACGGTACCTGCGAAATCAACAAAGAGGTCCCCTGTATCTGGCAAGCTATCCACGACCGCTTACATCGGATTGGCAAAAAAGAGTCCCTGTCTCATATTGCGCCTATCCGCGATTGGAGTACAGCTGGACATGGTGGACCACGCAAGATAATCCGTGATGACCTGACAGTCTGATATGTGATGACAACTAATTTCCGAAAAGGTTAAACATCTCCGAAATTATTATAAATACCAGAGTAGTAAGCGGAATGGCCATAATACTTATAAACTGTCGTTGCAAAGGGATGTTAAAATCGAAGAGATGAATACATATTATGGCTGCGGTCAGGATCTCAAACGGCACTAATGCAACAACACCTAACTCACTCCAAAGATTTTGTTGTTGATTAATCCAGATAATCATCACCAGAACCGATAGAAAAGCAATTCCAATCTTACAGATCTCAAGCAAAATTTTGCTAAAAACATACATCAACCCATAAAAATTCAGCACCCGCATCAAAAAAGAAAGACCAATAAGAGTTAGAGATGCCAAGGTACAATAAGTTAGCAAAGAGAAGCCATATTCCGGGATGCCAACCCTGATCATCTCATAAATACTATAAAAATCAATGGCTCCTAAGAAAGCACCTCCTCCCCAGAACAATAGAGCCATAAAAATATATTTAATCATTATGAGTTGCCTGTAATCATAGAGTTAATTCAAGTTGACGGTCTCTGTGGTCACGCTGTTTGTCAAATACACCTATTGGCCTTTACCTGCTGATATCATAGAAAACCGACTGCACGGCCAATACTGTGCAAAAAGGCAAAACCCTTCCCCTTTTCATCCAATCTGGCAGCCTTGACAACAGCTTCAAAGACGATGTCGGTCTGTTCCCCTTTGGTAATGATTAAAATTATCTCCTTTTCCGGCTTGATAAAACGGCCCTTAAAACCAAGAATTTCCCTAATTCCAGTACCTCTGCCATAATAAATTGTTGCACCTTCAGCTCCAGCAGCCTTGGCTGCCTCTACGACCTTATCAGCCTCTCCTCTTTGCACAATACATGTTATCATACTTGGATTTGAATTCGACATGGGTTAATCTCCATTAGCATTAATTGATTAATTACCAATAATCACAACAAAATACTCATTGCATTGGTGTGCTACCAATGCCCAAACCTGATTCAACAAAGTTAGATAGTTGCGTACGCATCATGTCCGATAAATTTCGGAACTCACACCCAAAGCCGACATGCTTCATCAATTGATAATCGAGTACCCATTTTATCTCAACTTCAATATCGGAAACAATCTGCAAAGGAGAGTTGCCCATGAGTTTTGTCAGTATCAAGCGATCCCCAATTTTAAGTGAAATCAGCTCATTCCGTTTTATCGTAAAGTGCAAGCCGCCGACACTTATATTCATTATATGCGCTACCAGTATTTCTTGATCATCCCCCGGAAAAACAAAAAAGCCAATCATCCGATCTTCGGCAGAGTAAAATACACGTTTATAACGTCTTCTCTTCGAGCCTTCAATATCCTTGTTTGTCTCGATTACCATCTGCTGGACCTCCAATAGAATATTTCACACAAACAAGATACGTGCCGAATGTCTCAAAGTATAGTAAGGATATAAAAAACAACTTAGGGAGAACCAAATGAATGCAGAAATCTCAGAACTTACGGTTAATTTCGAAGAAGATGGAATCGTTCTAGTAAAAGAAATTGACAAAGTCATCCTCTCCAAAGGTGCTTGGACCACCATTATTTTCCGTTACCAGCAGTGGGATAAAAAGACCAGTCAATTTTCGCCCGACCGATTTACTATCCGCAGATATAAAAAAATAAAAAATGCGTACAGCCAACAATCTAAATTCAACATCTCAAGTCGAGAACAGGCGGAAAAAATTGTGCAGGCACTGCAGTTATGGTTAAAGGATTAACAATATTTACTAACACTGAACAGACCATTCAACTGAAGAGGGTACGCCTGGATCTGCACCCCACCTGCCTATTTCTTAGCCGGAAGGGCGACTTTGTCACTTTTCTTCCGTTTGGCAATCGCTTTTTTGAGGTTATCGGGAAGCCCTCTCGCTTTACCAGCTTTTTTACGATGTTCGGATAGCGATTTTGCACAAAGAGGTTGCCGCAAAGAAAACCCCCATTTGGACCGATACTCTCTACCATTCAATCCATGAGATTTAAGGTGTTTGGGAGAAAGCATCCTGAATTCCTGACCACATTCAAGGCAGACTATCTTGTTTTTCAATATAGACTTATCTGGATTCATTGCAGTAAAATCATTCAGAGCAGGAACTCCTTCTTGAACTCCAAAGCCCTGAGCACTCTTCGCCTCATTAAATTGCAGGTCATAAAGAGCCTTGAAAGTACTTTGTAATGCGAAAGATAATTCCTCAGTAGTCATGCTTTTTGTAGCACACTGTGACTGAACGAGATCAGCTGCCATTTCTACCAAAGTTTTACTCATGATGCATCCCCTCCATATTTATTATCTTATAAAGATATACAAACTATATCATTCAATTATCGTAAATATAATCATAAGGCAAGTATTTTTAACAATTAGGGGATAAACACCAAGATTTTTTGTTATGTCAGAACGACAACCTCAGATAACAACACATTGATTTACAAATAAACGGTCAAAAGGCACCGCTCACATCAAAGCTATATTATATTTGCAACTAGTAATATTGTTGATCATCATGAAGCCATTTATTCCAATATGACCTGCTGAAAACAAGAGAGCACAATTCAACAAACTACCATAAAACAGGACAAAATTTAATTACGCCTGTCGATAACATAATTACTCCCCATGAGACTCTTAACATAACTTTTCAACTGAGATGCTGCTTCTGACACCTCGCCGTAATGCTTGAACTTTCGCGTACTGCTGTTCACCACAACTGCTATAGAGATACTAAGCAAATCAAAGCGCTCCTTACGACCTTGCCTGTCCTTTCCAAAAATTCCACCGGCCGCAATATCTGCCTTGTCGATAAACATATTCTTCACTGTTTCAAAATTGCCCAGCAATTTTTCACAGACCGCCTTTATCCGTTCCTCTCTTACTATGAACACAAAATCATCACCACCCACATGACCGACAAAACTACCTTCCCTGCCATACTCATCAACCACATTGACGATAAGACGAGCCGTCATGATCAGTACTTCGTCACCTCGAAAAAAACCATAATGATCGTTATACGGCTTAAAATTATCGAGATCGAGATAGCAGATACCGTACCCCTCCTGAGATATTATGGTTTTCTGAATCGCCCGCAAAATCGAGGTGTTGCCGGGCAACTTACTCAACGGATTGTTATCAAAAACCCGATTCATTCTGGCCTCGGCCAAACTAATCCTCGCAAGTAATATAGCTGATGAGAATGGCGGGACTATAATATCGTCAACCGGGTATTGCTGCCAGTCAAGCCTGATCGCCAACGGCTCAGGGGCAATCAAAAAAATCGGCATATTGGTCTTTTGCAGACAGGACTTGGCAGTTCTGATCAGTTCGACATCGCCTTTGCCGTCAAACCCGCTTTCCACTATTAAAAAATCAGGGGGATCTTCAAGAATCTGTGAGACAGCCTGAGCCAGCCTTGTCTGTGCTATAAGCTCAATTCCCTCACCTTCCAAAAGCAGACGAGTCTGCCCGGTCAGCAGCTCTGAATTGCCGGCAAAAAGGATTCGGGGCATCAGTTGCTCTCCAAGGCAGCAAAACACCCCAGACGCAATAACCTATTGATTCGTCTGAATATCAAGGCTGAAGCCCTTAACTTCCCAGAGTTTTTCTTCGATTTCCGGGAGGATCTGATCCATGTCCTCCGGAGAGAGATCAAGCAGACGCCATGCCCGTTTGCTTAACGATGGCACCCAGACGTCATCACCATGACCATAGCCGAGACCACGGATCATAATATCGCTGAAATGGACGATAGCGCTGGCCAGTTGTTCATCGGATGCCATGCGGGGATCATGATGAGAGGCCACCGGCTCAACAAGCTTTTTGGGAAGATTCCAACTTTTTGCTAGCCAGCCGCCGACCTCGGCATGCTCAAGGCCTAAAACTTCCAGCTCAGCGTCCCGCCGACTGATCTGCCGCTCCAAAACCAGCTGATTAATCAGCTCATTTTCCCGTGGAAGTTCCATTTGTATGGCAACCTTGCCGATATCATGAATAAGCCCTGCAGTACTGACTTCATCCGGGTCTTGCACACCCAGACGCTTAGCCAGAACGCTACATATTACCGCACAGCCCAATGAATGCTCCCAGAGCTCCACATCCTGTTTTTCCATAATATCGAAGATAGACGCACTAATGATCAAACTCTTGATAACATTAACACCCAACAGAATAATTGCGCTGCTTAACGAGCTGATCTTTTGTGGAAAACCATAAAATGCCGAATTGACCAACTTCAACAACTTAGCTGCCAGAATGTGATCCATACTGATCACCTTACCCATCTGTTCAGCAGTAGTTTCAGGATCATCCGCCATTTTGCTGAGCTTGATGATGACCCCTGGAAGAGTTGGCAGGTTTTTTATCTCCCGCAGGGCCTTTCTGAAATGACTTCGTTTGTCATCGTCCATTATTTTCTCCGGGCAATAATCATCTGTTCTGTAAGACGTTTTTTGAGAAACATCAAAGGTGGTGTATCCGAAACCCGACTGAACCGCTTTTCGATAGCCTGCAACTCCTCCTCAAGAGTTCTCTCTCCTTCAACAGTTACAGGATGCCCCTGCACTGCTACATGAGTAATTTCTATCTTCTTGAGCCGTTCGATAAGCGTATCCGTCAACTCGGTCCCTTTGCCACACAGAACCCGCCCATCCTGATTCGTAACATCCCTGGCCAACACCATGCCTTTATCAGCCTGATTGATAAGAATCTCCTGCACGGAATCCTCCTTAGACAGCTATAATTTGTACCGCCAAATCTTCACAAGATCGATAAGTTATCTTACCTTAACCCCGACAAGATGGATAGTTACCTTAGAAATAATTTTCTACAACGCTTTTCACAACCCACTTACTGGGCAAAACAGCACATAAAATCCTTGCACAGGTACTAATAATTCTTGTTTACATAAATGATTCGATTTCTGCAGCTAATATTTTTGCATACAACTTTGCAACATGAATTGCACATCACTATAAAAACATCAAATACACAAAACAAAACCTCTGATTTTTCCTGTTCCGCATTGACAGATCATCTGCACAGCATTACATTGCTGTCAGCAAAATTTAAAAATAGTTAATGTAATTTTGCTCACCTTAGTTACAATCATCTTGTTGGGAGGTTTTTAAGAAATGCCGATTTATGAGTACGAATGTCAGTCGTGCCATGCAGTTGTCGAAAGCTGGCAGAGCTATAAAGACGAACCGCTTACCACTTGCCCGGACTGTTCCGGGTCTCTCAAAAAAGTCATATCCGCAACATCCTTCACACTCAAAGGCGGCGGATGGTATGCCGATGGCTACAGCAGCAAATCAGCCAACAGCGCAAGTTCATCCTGTAAGAGTTCAAGCTGTACAGCAGACAGTTCCTGCAGTGCCGGCAAAAGCAATTCCAGTTGCGACCTCAAAAACAGTGCCGGCACCGGCAGTGTCAGCACTTCACCCAGCACTTCACCCAGCCCCTGACAACCGATCTGCAATCAATAAAAGTCAACGCCGCAGCACAACCATAGCATCACCATAGCTGTAAAAACGGTAAGCATGGTGCAAAGCGTGATTATAAGCAGCCATGATCCGCTCGCGACCGGCAAGAGCACTGACCATAAAAAGCAAGGATGAACCAGGCAGATGAAAATTGGTGATCAGATTGTCTACAACCCTGAAAACATAACCAGGATAGATATAGAGATCACACAAGCCGGTCATTGGTTCAACTAGACCGGAATCAGTCATAGCCCACTCCAGAGCTCTTACCGTTGTAGTCCCAACTGCCCAGATCCGACCCCGATCCGACCTTGTTGCATTAATCTGTCTGGCGGTCTCCTCCGAGATCTCTACATATTCTGCATGGATACGGTGATCCCGGATATCCTGGGCTCTGACCGGCGCAAAGGTGCCATACCCGACATGCAAGGTTACACTCGCAACCCCGACACTTTTTTCTTTGAGATCAGCCAAGAGCGCTGCCGTAAAATGAAGCCCGGCAGTGGGTGCAGCCACAGCGCCGGCCAGCCGGGCATAGACGGTCTGATACCGCTCCCGATCCAAGGGTTCCGCACCGCTCGCCCGATGGATATAGGGCGGCAGCGGCACCTGACCGTGTTCGGCAAGCAGGCTCGCCAGATCACCTTTGTAAAGGAGAGCAACTCGGACCTTGCCATCAGGCAGAAGATCTTCAACCCGGGCTGTAAGCTGCGTACCAAAAATAAGCAGGCTACCTTTGCGAGGCCTTTTCGAACTCTTGATCAGGCAGACAACACTCACCTGCCGGCCATCATCTCCACCCTGCATTTCTGAGTTATTATAATCCGCAGCGGATAATCGCGGATATTCGAGGATCAACAGCTCAACCCGACCGCCGCTCTCCTTTCGGCCTAACAACCTGGCTGGAAAAACTTTGGTATCGTTGACAACCAGCAGGTCTCCAGGCAGGAACAGTTCGCGAATATCGGTAAATTTCCGGTCTCGCAAACGATTTTCCCTGATATCAACCACCAGCAGTCGTGAATCATCACGCCTGGCGGTCGGTTTCTGGGCAATACGATCCTCAGGCAGATCATAGTGATACCCGGCAATATCATACAGCTGCGACTCAAAATCAGACATGCGACCTGCGTGAATTGGAGAAAAAAAGATAAATGTTCACTTAATTAAACCTGAACACTGGGCGAGATAACAGAGCAGAAGGCCGATACCAAGGGCAATCAGTCCAAAGACACGCAATGTTGTCGGTTGCATCTCAATAACCTGCCGCAACCAATCCCGCATCTTCTCAGGAAACGCCAGGTAGGGAAGGCCTTCAAAAACCAAAACAAGCCCAAGGAGGGAAACAAGAGTCTTCATGATGACCAATCTACCAGGATAGAACAGTTCTGACAATCCACTATTCTGCTCTACTCTTTCTATACAGGGAGATTTTATCTGCCGGCAAGTCGGCTGTTCCTGAAATAGAGCAGGATGTCGGTCAGAACCATAAGGCCGTTAGCAATATAGAGAAAAATCACTGCATCATAACTATAGAGTGTTTTATGAAGGATTCCAGCAATATATCCTACAAAAACCACGCAGAGAAAAAGCAGGCTTTTGCCGGCATTGGTGCGGCTCGTGTATGAGTGGTAGAGGGAGACGGGCCAGGCGGAACCAAAGCAGACCAGCATAAGTATTTCAAACAGGCTCATGGGTTAATCCTTAATGAGTGTTAAATCTTTTTCTAGCGCCAGACGTTCACGATGCGGTAGATTGACATCGTGACAAACAACAGCTTTACCCGATTCTATAACCATGAGCAACTCAAACCTCCGGATCTCTTAACTCAGCGACCAATGAACACCTGGAAACACCTTCTCAGCCGGAGTATTACCAGACCCGAGCAACTGCCGGCCTTCTTGCGGCGGAACAGCCCGAACCTGGCCAAGGTGATTGAGCGCTATCCCATGCGGATCAACCCCTACTACCTGAGCCTTATCCGCGCGCCGGGTGACCCGCTCTGGCTGCAGGCGGTGCCGGATGAACTGGAGATCAATGACCAGCTCTGTCCCGATGATCCACTGGCCGAGGAGAACTTGAGCCCGGTGCCCAATCTCGTCCACAAATATCCGGACAGGGCGCTCTTTCTAGTCTCCTCGGCCTGCGCCATGTACTGCCGCTTCTGTACCCGAAAGCGCAAGGTCGGCACCGGCAGACTTACTGTTACACCCGACACCATCCGGGCCGGACTCGACTATCTTATAAAAACCCCCATGATCCGGGATGTGCTGGTTTCAGGTGGCGACCCGCTGCTGCTCGATGACGAAGCACTTATTAACATCCTTGCATCCCTGCGTCGCATCCCAAGTATCGAGATCATTCGGATCGGCACCCGGATTCCCTGCACCCTGCCCATGCGGGTGACTGCTCGCCTCGCCGCCTTGCTCAAGAGATTTCACCCCATCTATGTCAACACCCATTTCAACCATCCGGATGAATTGACGCCCCAGGCAATGCTGGCCTTGGCAAGACTCGCAGACGCCGGAATTCCGCTAGGTTGCCAGACCGTTCTGCTGCGCGGGGTTAACGACAATCCGGAGGTTATGAAAAAATTACTACAGAAACTTTTGCTTAATCGCGTAAAACCGTATTATATTTTTCAAGGGGATCTGACAAAAGGCACTAACCATTTCCGGACATCGGTTGGCACAGGACTCGCCATTATGGATGAAGTGAACCGCCACTGTTCCGGTCTGGCCCAACCGACCTATGCGATCGATCTGCCTGGCGGCGGCGGCAAGGTAGCACTCCTGCCGCAACATGAGATGTATTGCCGGAGTTAATTTAAGGAGAGCCTTACCATGGAAAAAAAGATTTTGGTGGCAGTAGATGGCTCCCTATACAGCTTCAACGCCATCAACTACCTGAGCCGCCTGTTTACCGATCTTGAAAACGTGCACATCCATCTCTTCTGTGTTGTTTCGAACACCATGGGCCAGGCCGGCCGCGAGTGGCTGAACGAGGGCGAAATACTCTCCGTGGCCAGCCCGGAGACCCGTAAAAACCTCCAGACAGCCAAGAGATTCATGAACGAGGCAACCCTGCAGATGGCTCATCGCGGCATCGCACCCGAACAGGTGAGTACGACTGTGCAGTTCAACCGAATGAGCCCGGCCAAGGATATCATGCAAGAAGCGCGAAAAGGAATGTACGACGCCCTGGTCATTGGTCGCCGGGGTTTGGGCAGACTCGAGAAACTGATTGTCGGCAGTACCTCTGCCACCATCCTCGACATTTGTCATGATGTGCCGGTCTGGATCATTGATGGCCATGTCGATTCACGCAAAATCATCCTGCCGATCGACGGCTCGCCTAATTCCTTGCGGGCCGCGGATCACCTGGGATTCATCCTCGACGGCAACCCGCATGCCGAGATCACCCTGTTCAACTCCGAGGCCATGTTCGCCGGCAAGGACAAGATCAACCCCCAGGAATTCTATCAGCAGTGGGGAGAAGAGTGGTGTAACGACCACCTGATCCGACCGGACAGCCTCTTTCATGCCCCGGAGCAGATCCTCCTCGAGCATCATGTTCCGGCCGCCAAAATCCACCGGCTCAGTACCAAAAAGGGCTTCAACCCCAGCAGCCAGATCGTCCGTCAGGCCCTGATCGACGGCTTCGGCACCATTGTCATGGGCCGCCGGGGCGGCGAGATTGCCAAGGGTATCTTCAAGGGCGTTTCAGACCAGGTGATCGCCACAGCCGAGGACGTGGCCGTCTGGATCGTCGGCTGAAGGCCGAAACAACAGCGCCGGCCAGACATCGTCAAACATGAAAACAACTCCCCGTCTATCCCTCATCATCCGCGTTGCCGTCCTGATTCTCTGGGCAGGACTCTTTGGCCTGCTGCTAAAACGTGACTATTTTGTCAGAGCCCTTGATCTACGGGAAAGCCAGGTCATCAAACGGAGCCGCGAGGAGAGCTTTGCCGGCGTCTACTTCAAGGATCAGCGGATCGGCTTTGTCAAAAACCGGCTGACGCCCACCTCCGACAACACCTACGAACTCTTTCAGGAGGCCTATCTGCGCCTGAATATCCTCAAACAGAGCCACCCGGTCCGCCTGCGGATCAAGGCAGAAATGGCAAACGACCGCCTCCGCGATTTCACCTTCTCCTTAAGTTCGCCATTCTACACCATGGAGGCGCATGGCGTTGTTGAGCAAAACACAATCAAGCTCTCCCTGTTCACCGGCAAAGAGAGGATCGAGGAGGTTATCCGCCTTAAGGAGGCGCCATTCCTCGCCACCAACCAACGCGCCTACCTGCTGAAATCCGGACTTGCCATCGGCGACAAGATCAAGGTTCCCTACTTCGACCCCATATCTCTCTCAGCCAAAGATACGATCATGGAGTACCGCGGCCTCGAAAAAATCCTGCTGCAGAGCCGGATCTACAACCTGCACCACTTTATCGAAACCTTCTCCGGCATCCGGATCAACAGCTGGCTGAACGATCAGGGTAAAGTGATGCGGGAGGAGTCACCGGCCGGCTTCGTGTTCATCGCCGAGCCGGAGTTCAAGGCTACCGATATCGAGGTCCA
>Ga0208863_1000561_pt1 | contig 33247 bp, 29 predicted proteins | sample RifOxyD3_FD_184040 | JGI IMG/M metagenome (GOLD analysis project Ga0208863, IMG submission 184040) | Soil microbial communities from Rifle, Colorado - Rifle Oxygen_injection D3 (SPAdes) | ecosystem: Environmental > Terrestrial > Deep subsurface > Rock core/Sediment | place: Rifle, Colorado...
CTTGCAATTATAGTCGGCAAGCAGACGGTCCAGCAGTTCTTTTTCAATGGCCATATGAGCTCCTTTTTAAGAGTGGGGTCTTTGGGTACCCCTGAATGGCCATTTACACAAACTATTTTACACCCTCCAAAAAACAGTGATACTATGGGATCACTAATAATTCCAATTGCGACAAGAATTAGCCACCCCCCTATTCCATTAGACTTAGCATCCTCTGCTGCATTATTTGCATTAATTGATTCATCGTTAATCAAAGAATATTGCTGATTAACATCGGCGAATTGCTCTTGGGCTGGTTTATTGCTCTTGTTTCGAAAAGCCTCACGTATTCCTCGAACAACTGCGAATCCAGCAAAAGCTGCCGCTACACCAATTACTGTATTCCAATCCATAATGAAATCTCCTGTCTGTTTTGTTGAAAGTGCTCATGATTGCATTCTTTGCGAATCCCTAACGCTCCGCATAACCGGCTGGCAATGAAGCGCAGCGGAATTGCCAGTCCGAGTTGATGCGGTTGTTGGCTCTCTATCCTGGCAGCTTGTCGAGAACACCTGTAAATGTATGGGTGACAAAATTCTCAGTCCCCCCAAATAATATCTGCAAGAACTTTTCACGAACCATGTTTTCGGTAATAACGCCTGCTTCTATCTCTTCATAGATTTCAAAATATATATTTTCCATCATCTTCAATTGAGATACGCCAAAATCACTATTTGATAGTCTTTCCATTTCATTACCGCTACGTCGTGCCACAATGATTGAATAAACCAAAGGAATCTGCAGTACTGCTTTTGCCAATGGAGTTCTTGCATTATGCATCAGAACCTCAGTTGCGATGTCAACTGTACGTTGATCTAAGGCATGCTTACGGTGTTTTGTAAATTCACATGTTGTGCGGAACATATTTTTTGATCTTCATGTGGTATCCCCTGACGCCTGCCAGCAGCATCATATTGAGGGTAAATCAAAGGAACGCCCATTCGCGCAGTCGTTGCATCCCGCGGGTGCGCCATGGCTTCATATGCTTTGAGCTTTGAAACAACGAGCCTAATATTGATGGATGCCAGTCTCTCAAATGACAAATCAGGTGGCCAGTCAGTTACCATTGAGACAACCTCCTTTGTATCTGGGTCTGGGGCCATCTTGTTGGTCACGTCCTTTTCACTCAGGGCAACTGTTTTCTGTTCTTTCTTCGCAAATAATTTCTTGAGGAATCTCATTCTGGTTCATCCGCAGAATCTGTGGGTAACTCCCGGTTCAGGCAAATCGCCAAGTATATGATATAGCGCCAGCGTTATGACTTCAAAGCTTTCGAAACCGTAGGCTTTCTACGTGGTCACTTTCGCTTTGTTGTTGAGGCCTTCCACGGAACCCAAGGCAATCTTCTCTCTGGCCCGTGGGAGTAAGAGGGGACGTAGGTGCAAAACAACCTATTCTCCTTCCTCAACGATAGAATTCCGGGGGTATAAAACCTATTTATTGGTCTCTTCATCCGGCTCCATCACTTTGCCAGAACCAGTTTTATTGTCAAACAGTTTCAGCTTTTTTAGCTGAAATCGTCAATTATCTTCCCGATCCGCATATTTAAGTCGTCAGTTGAGGGCCTCCGGGTGATGCCGAGCATCTTTGCGGCAATGGCCTGGTTGATGGTTTCGAACACCAGCCGATAGTCAGCCTCTTGGATGGAAAGAAGCTGGGCAAGGACGGCGAAGAGTATGGGTTTCTATTTTCAGGGCATCTCCAGGCTGGGGGATATTTCGCTGAGTGCCCGGCGGAAGAGGATGCGCCTCGCCTCCCAAGGGGCCTCGGCGAAAGTCGATTTTTCCCCGGGGCTGCGGCCTTCGAGCTGGTAGCACCAGAAACCGTTGGCAACTCGCATGACTCGGCTGATTTCTCCGGGGGCCAGCCGGGTAAGCTCCTGATCCAAGGGGTTGAGCGGGTCGAGAAAGCGGGGGGCCAGCAGGGCGCCCATGGTTCTCGTGGTGTCCTGGGACATTTCCCTGGCCACCGTAGCCGGCTCTTCTCCAGCCAGCAGCCGTCGGCGGGCCTTTTCGCAGAGGGCTTCCTGTTCCTGCCGGTGGGCAGGGCTGTCCATGGGGTTGACGTAGCGGAAGATGCCGCTTAAGTGCAGATTCTCCGGTAGGGTGATCGGCCCGCCTGTCAACCGGCTGAGGGCCTGGGGAATGGCCTGCTGCCGGGCCTCGGCATATTCCCGCAGGCGGAGGGCCAACCGGGACTCCGGGGCCTGGGCCTGGGCTGCGCCGCTCAAGGCCTTGGCTACGATGCTTTTCAGGGCCGGTAAATCAGGGGGCAGAAGGACGGCGGGGGCTGCGGCGAGCGGCTCGATTCGGCCCGGCCCGGTCTCGGGGTGCTGTTTTCGGGGGGCGCGCACCGCCTCGACCGAGGCCGGGCCGGTGTTTTCCTTCATAAGCTGGCCCAGGCTGAAGACGGCGGCCCCCTGGTAGCCATACTCTCCGGCGAGCCGCGCTTCCTGGCTAAGCCTGGCCGGGCTTTTGCCGGAAGCACCCAGCCCGGCCCACAGGTCAACCTTATGGTTTCGAGGGGTGTTTGCGGCAATCTCCGCAAGCTGGCTGTCCACCCGGTCGAGGTCGCCGAAATAGGCCATGGGGTAGAGGGCGTCTACCAGCCCCTCTTCGGCCCAGGCCGGCCATTCCTGTCCGTTTTCCAGATAGGCGGCGGAGGCTTCGGGAAAGACTGCGGCTGAGAGGGTTGTTCTCGGCGCGCCGTTCTGGTCCACGGCCTGCCGTACCTCTTTGACAAGCCGACTGATCTGGCCGGCGCGGAACTCGTTCCAAAAAAACGCCGCCGTGGTAAGTATCCGGTCCGCCTGCGGCTGCGTCCCCTCAAGCCAGGCGGTCACGGTTTCGGCGGTAAGCCGCTCCGGCAGCAGCCTGGGGTCGAGCCCCCAGAGGCGGGCAAATTCTCCGGCCAGGGCCTCGCTTTTTCCATAGCCGGGGCCGGGGTAGCGGATAAAATCAAGATGGATTCCGGCCACCGGGTAGCGGGTCAGCAGCTCTTTGACCACTTCGACAAAGAGGGCCCGGTATTCCGCCGAGGCCGGGTCGGCATAGCTGCCTTCGATCCAGCCCAACCGTTTTTCCCGGGTGGAATAGGTGGAAACCGGTCGGCCGTTGTTGTCGGCGAGGATCCAGAGCTGATCGGTGTGTCCGGGGTGCCTGGGGTCGTCCGGCGGGGCATTGCCACCCCAGAGGTAATAGACATTGAGCCAGGCATGGAGGGGCAGGGGAGCGCATTCCGTGAGCAGCTGCGCCAGGGGGTCAAAGTCGACCGGAGCCGCGGCCAGGTTTAAGGCCCGTGGCGCGATCTCGCTTCGGTAATGGGCGTCGGCCCGGCCCCGGACCTGAACCAGCAGTTCGTCAAAGCCCGCCCGCTTAGCCTCCGAGCAAACCGAGGCAACCTTCGCCGGGCTGTCCAGATCGAAACGGACTACCCAGGCCGCGCTCTTAAGCGGCGGGGCGCAGGCCGAGGTCAGAAATAGCAGGGATAGAGCAAGAAGCAGAGAGCGTAGGGAACAAGGCTGTCGCTGGAGGGACATTTGCACTTTCCTTGAGGGTAGTGTGGTCTTTGGCATCCGGGTTGACCTTTTGATGGCTGGGTGGTAATTTGCCCGACACTTTCGCGACATGGGAAGGCCATGTCGCAAGGCGCATTGTTAGCGCACTGCATACATAATTGCATCAGGAAAAAGATGAATACCGACCTGAAAAAATTCCCCGAAGGCATGCAGCCCCTGGGGGAATCCTCGTTCCCCTTTGCCTGCCACCCCGAGGTTCCCTGCTTTACCCGCTGTTGCCGGAAGCTCACCCTTTTTCTCTACCCCTATGATCTTATCCGCCTGAAAAAAAGACTGGGGATCACCTCGGGGGAGTTGCTTAATAATTACACCGGTATAACCCAGGGTGGCAATCCGCTTTTCCCGGCAGTTGTCATGCGGATGCGAGATGAGGAAGAAGGTGCCTGCCCGTTTCTCGACCCGGAAAAAGGCTGCCTCGTTTATGAGGATCGCCCCACCGCCTGTCGTACCTATCCTCTGGAGCGAGCCGTTGATCGCAATCCGAAACGGGGCCAGCCCCGGGCCTATTATTTTATGACCGCTCATTCTTACTGTCTTGGACATCAAGAGAAAAAGGAGTGGACGGTGAAGGAGTGGCTGCGCGACCAACAGTTGGTTTATTATAATGCCATGGACGATCTTTGGGCCGAGATGGACTCTCTCTTTGCCGTAAACCCCTGGCAGGGCGAAGGGGCAGCTGGACCCAGGCAGCAACTGACCTTCATGGTCTGCTATAATATCGACAGCTTCCGGCAATATGTAAGCGAACACAATTTGCTCAATGCTTACCGGATTGATAAATCACGCAAAAAGCTGATTGAGACCGATGACGAGGCCTTGCTCACCTTTGGCTACGACTGGTTGCAACTGGTGCTTGGCAACCGGCCAACCCTTCAGTTGAAGCGATAAAGGCAACCAGTAACCCCTTACCTTCAGGCAGGACCATTGTGAAAATCAAACTTGCAACCCTTCGCGCCTATCTTCCGGCCATCGCCTTTTTTGCCGGTTTTTTGTGGGATGCCCTTACCATTGGCATTTCGGTAGGGTCTTTGGATCTGTGGATGCTGTCTGGTTATCTTGCTGGTGCGGCGGGTATTTTATGGTGGCTGGGGCATCGGCATCATGCCCTTGCTGCAATTGTTGACGAAGATGTTGCTCTGACCGCTGCCCGTCCAGCTTCTTTTTGGTCAATTTGTTGGGAACGCGCTCCTTTCCTGCTGCTCCAGTTTTTGTTTGGCGGGATTTTCAGTGCGCTGTTTATCCTGTATTTTAAAAGCTCCAGCCACCTGAGCGCTGTGTTGTGGTCTCTGAGCCTTGGCGGGTTACTGATCGCCAACGAGTTTATTGACGACAAATATCATCGCTTTACCCTTACCTGGGCTTTGTTTGGGCTGTGTGCCATGTTGTTGTTTAATTTTCTGCTGCCGTATATGGTTGGCAGCATCAGCGCAGTATGGTTTTATCTCAGCACCCTTGCTGGTACGGTGTTTACCCTTTGGCTGCGCAAGAAAACCCCGGGATGTCCTGGCCGGGTGGCGCCGATATTGGTTATTGCTGCCCTGCTGGCAGTAGCCTATCCTCTGGATCTTATCCCGCCGGTTCCTCTGGTTAAGCGGGATATTAAGGTGGGAAGAAATTTTGAGCATACGGCGAATGAGTTTCGTCTTACCCTGGAAAAGGCACCCTGGTGGGTATTCTGGCGGGAGTTCTCGGATGAGGTGCATGTTGCGGCAGGTGAGCGTCTGTACTGTGTTTCTGCGGTATTCGCTCCGAGAGGATTAAATACCCGCCTGTATCACCGTTGGGAACATTATGATGTCAAACGTGGTTGGCTGACCATCTCCCGTATAGGTTTTGGCCTTTCAGGTGGACGCAGTGGTGGTTTTCGCGGCTACACTTACAGGCAGAATATGGGGGCAGGGCAATGGAGGGTAAAGGTGGAAACTGAAAATGGCCGCACTGTTGCCACCCATACTTTTAACGTGGTGACGGATGTGCCGCCTGCACAGGATAAGGTGACGGTATTGAGCTTGTGAGGTTGAAAGAGGAATCCACGCTTGTCAATATATGATAAACAGGCTAAAAACAAACAGGTAAGCTTCGTAACCGTTCAGCAGCACCGCATCTGCTTTGTCATCGGCCTGTCCGCATACCATATGTATAACGGGTAGGCCTCTTGGTCGGACACTTCTGCCGACGATTGACACGCGCATCTGCAGTACTGCTGAACGGTTACGACCTGTAGCATTCCTAACGGCCCCATATAGTGGCGTGGCACGGAAATTGTGCAGAATCTAACCAAGGTGGCAGGCCTGTGAAAGAAGTTCAGGATCATTACTTTAAAAAGGCCAAGAAAGCTGGCTATCCGGCTCGTTCGGTGTACAAACTCGAAGAGGCACAACTGAAGCATGGATTACTGAAAAAGGGTGACAACGTCCTTGATCTGGGTTGTCAGCCCGGAAGCTGGTCCATGTATGCCGCTCAGGTCGTCGGCCCGCAGGGGTTGGTGCTTGGGGTTGACCTTAATTTCGGGCAGATCAACACCAAGGGTAACAGTGCCAAATTTACTTTTTTGCACGGTGACATCATGACTGCCGAGGTGCTGGATCGGGTACGCGCCATCAGTCCGGATTTTGCCGTAATCATCAGCGACATGGCCCCGCGCACCACCGGCAACAAATGGGCGGATCAACAGCATTCGCTTGATCTTTCCCGGCGAGTGCTGGCAATTACCCAGGAGATGTTGCGCCCCGGCGGTAATTTTTATTGCAAGGTGTTTGAGGGAGAGGATTTCAAGGCGTTTTTAGATGAAGTGCGCCCTCATTTCAATTTGACCAAGATAGTGAAGCCGAAAAGTTCTCGTCCGGAAAGCCGTGAAGTTTTTGTGCTGGGGATGGGTTTTAAGAAAATGGCTAAGGCCGAATTATGATGCTATTGCTGGCTTTATCTGCGATAGTTGACTTTTAATCTCAAGGAGTAATCTATGTCCGGACATTCAAAATGGGCTAACACCAAGCATCGTAAAGGCGCCCAGGACGCCAAACGTGGCAAGATGTTTACCAAATTAACCAAGGAACTCGCCGTGGCGGCCCGCATGGGCGGCGGTGATCCAGAGGCTAATCCCCGGCTGCGTGCCGGCATTATTTCGGCTCGAGCCGTGAACATGCCCAAGGACAATATCGATCGGGCCATCAAGAAGGGGATCGGCGGGCTGGAAGGGGTGAACTATGAAGAGATCACCTATGAGGGCTACGGGCCGGGCGGGGTGGCGATTCTCGTTGACTGCCTCACCGACAACCGGAATCGGACGGTGGGCGAGGTCCGTTTCTTCTTTGGCAAATCAGGCGGCAACATGGGAGAAACCGGGTGCGTTTCCTATATGTTTGACAAAAAAGGCTCCCTCCTGGTGGAAAAGGGGGTGATGGACGAGGAAAAGCTTCTGGAGCTGGCCCTGGAGGCAGGAGCGGAGGATATGATCGACGATGGCGATATCTTCCAGGTGTTGACTGCGATTGAGGATTTCAATCTGGTGCGGGAGGCATTGGAGAAAGCCGGGGTTGTCTTTGTTGAGGCTTCTATCTCCATGATTCCCAAGAACACCATCGAGGTTGCCGAAGAAAAGACGGCCATTCAGTTGATGAAACTCATCGACAACCTGGAGGATTTTGATGACGTGCAGAAGGTGCATGCCAACTTTGATATTCCCGATGAGCTGATGGAAAAGATTTCCTGAGTATGACCCCAGGTAAAGCCAAGGCAGGGGCGGAGGTTGTTCGTATCCTCGGGATTGATCCCGGTTCGCGGGCAACTGGTTACGGGGTGATCGATCAGCAGGGGCACGCCCTTACCTTTGTCACCTGCGGAGTAATCCGGACCTCGGAAAAGCAGCTGTTTCCTGAGCGGCTCCAGGAAATCTACAACGGAATTTGCGAGGTTATTGCTGTCTATAAGCCGCAGCTGGCAGGGGTAGAGGATATCTTTACCGCTATCAATCCTCGCTCGGCCTTGAAGCTGGGGCATGCCCGGGGGGTGCTTATTCTGGCCGTCAGGCAGCATGGCTTGCTTTTGGAAGAATATAGTCCGCGGGTAGTGAAGCAGGCGGTGGCCGGATATGGCCAGGCATCAAAAGAGCAGGTGCAGCAGATGGTACGGATTTTGCTCAGGCTTGCCGCTGAACCAAGCCATGATGCGGCTGATGCCCTGGCCGTAGCCATTTGCCGGGCAAGTCACAGGTAAGCCTTCCCCCGCAACACTGTTGCGTTTCGGTTAACTTTTTTTGCGAGTGCATTATGATTGCCTGCCTGCGAGGAACGCTTTTCAAGAAATTATCCGACTCCCTTATCGTCGACGTGGGCGGAGTGGGATACGAGGTTTTTTTTCCGCAGAGTGGGCAGACTCGTTTGCCTGGGATAGGGGAGGAGGTTTTTCTTCATATTCAGACGGTGGTGCGTGAGGATGCCTTCAATCTCTATGGCTTTCTTGAGTCTGCGGAAAAAGAGATGTTCCAGTTGTTGAATACGGTTTCCGGGATTGGGCCTAAACTGGCCGTGCATATGCTCGCCGGTATTTCTCCTGCGGACTTGGCGATAGCCATTATGCATGATGACCTGGCCCGTCTTACCCGGCTGCCTGGAGTGGGCAAGAAAACGGCGGAGCGTCTATGCCTTGAGCTGAAAGACAAGGTGCAGTTTGTACCAGAGGCGCTGTCCGCTTCTGCGTCCACTCTTGTTTTGCCAGGAGAAGATCAACGGGTGCATGATGCGATTTCTGCCCTGCTTAATCTCGGTTATCCCGCGGTTCGAGCCAGAGAGGCGCTGGCGGCGGTACGATTGCAGGCAGGGGCCGAGGCTTTTGCCGCCATGCGACTTGAAGAATTGCTTCGTCAAGCTTTGAGGAACTCGTAAAAAAGGGAAAAGTTAACAGGATCGTGATACAAACTTAACAAGTTACCAACGAATACCCGTTGTAATCGCGGCTTTTTGCGATTTCAACAAACCTTGAGGGCCCTAGTGTGAATTACGAAGAACGGTTGGTTTCTCCGGTGGCCGATCTGGTCGAACCGGTTGATCATGCGCTACGGCCCAAATTGCTTGATCAGTACATTGGTCAGGAGCAGCTGAAGAGCAACCTCGGCATAGCGCTCAAGGCGGCGCAGGCCAGGGGCGAGGCTCTGGATCATGTTCTGTTGCATGGTTTTCCCGGTCTGGGTAAGACTACTCTTGCTTACGTCATCGCTAACGAAATGGGAGCCAATATCAGGGTCACCTCCGGCCCGGTGATTGAGCGGGCCGGTGATCTGGCCGCTATCCTTACCAGTCTTCAGGAAGGCGATGTACTTTTCATCGATGAGATCCACCGCCTCAACCATGTGGTTGAAGAGATTCTCTATCCGGCCATGGAGGATTATCAACTTGATCTGATCATCGGCCAGGGGCCGGGAGCGCGTAGCGTCAAGATGGACCTGCCACGTTTTACTCTGGTGGGGGCGACTACCAGAACTGGCCTTTTGACTCCGCCGTTGCGGGATCGTTTTGGCATGGTGCTGCGCCTTGATTTTTATACCCCTGATGAACTGGTGACCATTGTTAAGCGCTCGGCCAGTCTTTTGGGTGTGCCTATGGACGAGGGTGGGGCTCTGGAGATTGGGCGTCGTTCTCGAGGCACCCCGAGAATTGCTAATCGGCTTCTCAAGCGACTGCGTGATTTTGCTGAGGTGAAGGCTCAGGGTCGCATTACAGCCAAGGTAGCAGATGAGGCTTTGAACATGCTGGGTGTGGATCAGGAAGGCCTTGACGAGATGGACCGTCGTATTCTCCTGACCATCATCGACAAGTTTCAGGGTGGCCCCATCGGTCTGGAAACCCTGGCTACCATGGCTTGCGAGGAGAAGACTACTCTGGAGGATGTCTACGAACCATTTCTTATCCAAATGGGGCTCTTGATGCGTACTCCTCGGGGGAGAATGGCAACTCAGGCGGCGTATGCACATTTTGACAGGGCCTTTACCAGAAGGCAGGATGTGGAACAGAGCAACGGTGAGGCTGCCACTCTGCCTTTTTAGGGGTGTGGTGGCCAGGTGCCAAGGGTAAGCGATCACAGGGCACGACATCTGCTTTGTTATCGGCCTGTTCGCATACCATATGTATGGCTCTCAGGCCTCTGTCGCGCATCTGCCGCACCCTGTAATCGCTTACAGTTGGGATACGGCGCTGAACTTGGTCGCCTACCCGGTGATCAATTACTGTCAAGGAGATAGCGTGTGATAGGGAAAAAACTGACAGTCCGTGATATCATTGAGCTGAAAGGGGCTGGGGAAAAAATTGTTATGTTGACGGCCTATGACGCCAGCTTCGGTCGACTTCTGGACCGCAGTGGGATCGAGATCGTTCTGGTTGGTGATTCTCTGGGTATGGTGGTTCTTGGCTATGAGTCAACAGTGCCGGTTACCATGGAGGAAATGCTGCATCATTCCCGGGCGGTAAAGCATGGGGTGGAGCGGGCGCTTCTGGTTGGTGATATGCCTTTTCTTTCGTACCAGGTTGAGACAAGGGATGCTATTATCAATGGTGGTAGATTTTTGAAAGAGGCTGGTTGCGACGCAGTAAAGCTGGAAGGTGGGCTTGAAGTTTGTGAAACGGTGGCGGCCATGGTGCGGGCTGGTATTCCGGTGATGGGTCATATCGGTCTTACCCCGCAAACCGCCGGAGCGCTGGGAGGGTACAAGGTGCAGGGCCGGGATGCCCAATCGGCCCGCAGGTTGCTGGCCGAGGCCAAGGGGCTGGCCGAGGCCGGGGCTTTCGCTCTTGTCCTGGAGTGCATCCCCGACAAGCTGGCCGCAGTAATCACCGCAAGTATCGCCATTCCCACCATCGGCATCGGGGCCGGGTTGCAGTGCGACGGGCAGGTGCTGGTGAGCCATGATCTCTTGGGCATGTTTGAGAAATTTGTGCCCAGTTTTGTGAAGCGGTACGCAGATCTGGCTCCTCAGATTGCCGGGGCCATAACCGCTTTTCGGGATGAGGTCAAGGGCGGGTTGTATCCGGACGCCGAGCACAGTTTTGTCATGCAGGGTGAGGTGGAGGATTTGCTTAAGTTGGATAATGGATCCCTGTAAATATATTATCTTAACTATTCAGCGGGCGGGGTGCAGACATGACGGACGGTTTAAATCGCAGACATTCGGTGCGGGTCACGGACAGGGTGATGTTGGCTGTTCAACCAGTATCTGTGGAAAAAATGCAAGGTGTTGTCCGGGATTTTAAACAAGGGATTTCTCCCTATAATCAGGAAGGGCTGGCCGATATCCAGATGTTTATTGGCGCTCAGAGTGCCCTGGCCAAGCTCCGGGAGAAGGATGCGGATTTGGCTGATTTCTTGCAGCATCTGGACAACAAAATGAGCCTGATGTTAAAGCAGGTCAGAGGGGGAGAGAGTCCTCTTGACGCGCTGACTATGCGTAAAGCCAATCTCAGCGCCAATGGCATTGCCTTTTTGACTGATACGCCACTCATGCTTGATGAAATTGTCGAGATTCATCTGGTTCTCCCTCCCGCTAATATTTATGTATATTCTTTCGGTAAGGTGCTTGCCTGTGATCCGGTTTCTGAAGAAGATTTAATTTCTAAATTCAGAGTCTCTTTGGAATTTGTTTTTCTTCTTGATGAAGACCTGGAAAAAATTATTCAGCATACTTTCAAGCAACAAAGCATGGCGTTACGCAACCGAAATCTTAATCCTTTTGATAATGTTATAGATAAGTGAAGACTTTGAAATTCCCCTGTCTACTGTCTGGCGCATTGTTCTACCTTTGTAAACGTTCAGCAGCACCACATCTGCTTTGTCATCGGCCTGCTCATGTGCAATAGCACACTTCGCAGGCCTCTTTCGCGCATCTGCGGCACTGCTGAACGCTTACAGGGAGTTTATATTAAATTTTGGTAGCCCTGGTGAACGATTATCTATCTTTTTAGCCATTGTATTTTTTTCAAGAACATATCAACCCTTAAGTGTTTTTAAAAATCATGAGAGAGATTGACAGCAACGAAATTCGTAAGGCTGTTTGTAATCTGGCTATTGCCGCAGCCCATGATCTTGAACCGGATATTCTTGAGGCTCTGCTCGCTGCGCGAGACCGGGAAACAGGGGTGATGGCCAGAAATATTCTGGATCTTCTGCTTACCAATGCCGATATCGCCAGTCGAGAACGGATTCCTGTATGCCAGGATACCGGCACTGGTATTATTTTTATCGAACTTGGTCAGGAGATCCACCTAAAGGGTGATTTGAACGAGGCCTTACAGGAGGGAGTACGGCTTGGCTATGAAGAAGGCTATCTGCGCAAATCGGTCTGTGATCCGTTGACCCGGGAAAATACCGGGACCAACACCCCGGCTGTGGTGCATCTGGAGATGGTCCCGGGTGACCGACTTGCCATCCGCTTTTTGCCCAAAGGCTGCGGTAGTGAAAATATGAGCAGTTTAGTCATGCTGCCTCCGGCTGCCGGAACGGAAGGGGTGGTGAGTCATGTGATCGAGAGGGTGTTGGCAGCAGGTTCAAATCCCTGTCCGCCGATAATTGTCGGGGTTGGCCTTGGTGGTTCTTTTGAAAAGGCGGCCCTGCTGGCCAAAAAAGCTCTGCTGCGACCGGTTGGCCAGATAAATCCCAGGCAGGATGTGGCGGCGCTTGAAGAGAGGATTTTGCGGGAGATCAATGTTCATGGCCAGGGGGTGCACGGTTTTGGCGGGATCACCACGGCCTTAGCCGTGCATGTGGAAATATTTCCTTGTCATATCGCCAGCCTGCCGGTGGCAATCAATATCCAGTGTCATGCCCATCGGCACAAGGAAATTGTCTTGTAGCCGGAACTGTCCAGCAGCACCATATCTGCGTTGTCATCGGCCTGCTCATGTGCAATAGCACACGTCGCACGCCTCTTCCTATTATTTGCGGCATTGCTGGATAGTTCCGTTTTGTGAACTCAGTTCCTGCACGGTTTGGAGCTGGATAGTTCTTATAGCAATTAAATGCTGAAGCCTGAGGACTGGAATAATTATGTCGCTACTATGCAGTGAACCTGCTTTTTTGGCCAACCTGCCCGAGGTGCGGCTGCCTTTCACCTCGGAGGCTCTGGCCTCTCTCAAGGCTGGCGAACTGGTAAGCCTGAGCGGCACGCTTTACACCGGGCGGGATCAGACGCATCGTCGACTTTGCGCCCTGTTGGATGAGGGAAAGGAACTGCCTGTAGATATTGCGGGGCAATTTCTTTATTATGTAGGTCCGAGTCCGGCTCGTCCTGGTCGGGTAATTGGTGCGGCAGGTCCCACCACCAGCTATCGCATGGACACCTACACCCCGCGTCTGCTTGCCTTGGGGCTTGCGGCGACCATGGGTAAAGGCCCTCGCTCTGCCGAGGTACGCCAGGCAATGCTGGCTCATGGTGCGGTTTATCTCGCTACTATTGGTGGAGCTGGTGCGTTCTTGTCTAAATGTATCAAGAAATCAGAACTGGTTGCTTTTGCCGATGCCGGGCCGGAGGCTCTTTTCCGGTTTGAGGTGGAGAACTTTCCTGCCGTGGTGATCAACGACCTGGCTGGCCATGATTATTATGCGCTGGTCGCTCAGCTTACGTAACTGATCACAGGATAAGTTGACCAAGTTCAGCGCTGCCCCCCAACTGTAAGTGATTACAGGGTGTGGCAGATGCGCGACAGAGGCCTGAGAGCTATAACATATGGTATGTAAACAGGCCGATAACAAAGCAGATGTCGTGCCCTGTGATCGCTTACCTGCTTACTTCTTGCCAAAAACGTTCAGACCCTTGAGCAATGTGAGTGCGGTGTTTAATTGCTGATCCTTGCTTAAATCTTCGACCTGCGGTTTTTCTTTTGTCGCCGGGGCCTTTTCCTTGATTTTTTCTTTTTCCTCAACCTTTGGCTTGTCGTCTATTGGGGGCACTGCTTCATTTAAGCCATTGCCTATGTGATGCTGAAGATCCTGTTCCCGCAGGTATTTTGGTTTTTTGCTCTGATCATCCCCTTTATTGTCATTTTCTACGGCCAAGGAAGTTGGAGAGGGGACAACGACATCAGGGGTAATGCCCGTTGCCTGAATCGAACGGCCACTTGGGGTGTAGTATCTGGCGGTGGTCAATCTGAGTCCCGCCCCGTTGTCCATGGGAATTACGGTTTGTACCGAGCCTTTGCCAAAGGTCTGGGCGCCGATAATCACTGCTTTCTTGTGATCCTGTAGAGCACCAGCGACGATTTCCGAGGCGCTGGCGCTACCTTCGTTTACCAGTACAACCAAGGGGAATTTGTATTTGCCGCCACTGCTGTGGGCGTAGAAGACGGAATTCTGTCCTTTGATTCGACCCCGGGTAGAAACAAGCACTCCTTCGTCAATGAAGATATCCGAAATCTTTATGGCCTGATCGAGAAGTCCACCAGGATTATTGCGCAGGTCTAAGATAAGACCTTTTATCTTGCCTTGCTTTTCAAGGTCGGCAAGCGCTTTTTTGAAATCAGGCGTGGTTTGTGCCTGGAAATTGATGATGCGGAGGTAAGGATATCCCGGTTCCAGTAGTTTTGATTTGACACTGTGGATTGGGATAATATCACGGATCAGGGTGATCTCTTTGGTATCGGACCAGCCCTTGCGGTGGATGGTGATGGTTACTTCAGAGCCTTTCGGCCCCCGCAACCGTTTTACCGCATCCATAAGGCTCATATCCTGGGTCGGATCCTTGCCGATCTTGACAATTTTATCTCCTGCCTTGAGGCCTTTGATAAAAGCGGGTGTTCCTTCTATTGGGGAAACAACCGTGAGGATGTTGTCCTTCATGGTTATTTCGATGCCAATCCCGCCAAAACTCCCCTTGGTTTCTACCTGCAATTCCTTGTAATCATCAGGCTTCATATAAGAAGAGTGAGGATCAAGGGTGTTCAGCATGCCCTTTATCGCTCCTTCAATGGCTTTTTTGCTGTCCACTTCCTCGACATAATTTTCTTGCACCAGATTAAGCACATTGGCAAAGGCTTCCAGACTTTCGTAGGTGTCCTGGGTGGTCGCAGTGACGGTTGAGTAATTCCAAGCCAGCAAAGAACCGGTGGCAACCGAGATAGATACGACAATAATTTTTATAATCGATCGTTTTGTTGAACTTTTCATGACTGGGTCCTTAACCGAAAAAATGCCAAAATGGAATTGTTTATTATTTGTGTTGGAGGATAATTAATTATATTTTAGCATGTTTCCTGCTTGGGAACAATAACTTATCCGTGTTGTTCAGGGGGAGATCAAACTTTTCGGAGTTGTATCACCGGACTCTCCAGTAAAGGTGGTTGGGTTTTCATGCATTGACAATTTTGTTGACCCTATAACGAAAAAAAACAGGGAAAGTCATTTGACTTTCCCTGTTTTTTCTTTCCGTGCTTCGGGACTGCGCCCGTTTCCTTATCTTGTTATAGTTAGAGGTTAAACAGCAGATCGCTGTAGGTCGGTACCGGCCAAAGATCATCTGGCAGGATGGCCTCAAGGGCGTCGATCTCGCTACGCAGGGCGATCATGGCAGGGAAAACCTTGTCGCGATAAGCTGCGCCCTGTTTGTCAACCGCATTGATGGCCTGGGCCTTTTTGGTTTCCGCCTCCAATTTGGCTACCCGCTTGCCTGCTGACTCAAGATGTTTGCCTACCTCTTCCAAAAGTCCTTTTTGCACGGAGCCGTATTTTCCAGCGGCTGCCGCAGAAGCGCCAAGTTCGCCGACAAAACGGATGGCGGCGGGGATGAACTGGCGCCTGGTCATCTGGATAGAGGTCAGGGACTCGATGTTGATGTTTTTGGCATACTGTTCCACATAGATGTCGTAGCGGGAATGCAACTCATCCTTGGAAAGCACGTTGTACTTGCCGAAGAGTTTGATCGCCTTGGGAGTGACAAAGGCTTTTAGCGCATCCACGGTGTTGCGGACGTTGGGCAGGCCGCGCTTTTCGGCCTCATCAGCCCATTCGGCGGAGTAGTTGTTGCCGTTGAAGACGATCCGTCCATGCTTGGTCATGACTTCCTTGAGGATGGCGATGATCTCTTTGTTTACGTCCTTGGCCTTTTCCAGGCGGGCGGCGATTTCTTCCAGAGCCTCGGCGGCAATGGTGTTTAAAGCCACGTTGGGGCCGGAGATGGACTGGGAGGAACCGACCATGCGGAATTCGAACTTGTTGCCGGTGAAGGCAAAGGGCGAGGTCCGGTTGCGATCGGTGTTGTCCTTGGGCAGTTCGGGCAGAGAATCAACCCCGATCTTCAGAGTCTGGCAGCCGTCCTTCTTGCAGATCTTCTCGCCCTTGGCCAGTTTTTCCAGCACGTCGGAAAGCTCCTGGCCCAGGAAGATGGAGATAATCGCCGGTGGGGCCTCGTTGGCGCCCAGGCGATGATCGTTGCCGGAGCTGCCGCAGGTGGCGCGCATGATATCGGCATGGGTGTCAACCGCTTTGATCAGAGCGGAGAGGAAGACCAGGAACACGGCGTTATCCTCGGGGGTTTGGCCCGGATCCAAGAGGTTGATGCCATCATCGGTGGAGAGTGACCAGTTGTTGTGCTTGCCGGAGCCGTTTATTCCGGCGTAGGGCTTTTCGTGCAGCAGGCATACCATGCTGTGGCGCAAGGCAACTTTCTGCATGGTTTCCATGACCAGCTGATTGTGGTCGGTAGCCATGTTGGTGGTGGTGAAAACCGGGGCCATTTCAAACTGGGCAGGGGCCACCTCGTTGTGCTTGGTCTTGGAAGAGATGCCCATCTTCCACAGTTCAATGTCCAGATCCTTCATGTAGGCGGAAACTCGGTCCTTGATCGCCCCGAAGTACTGGTCTTCCAGTTCCTGGCCTTTGGGGGCCGGGGCACCGAACAGGCTGCGACCGCAGGTCATCAGGTCGAGACGTTGCAGGTAGTACTCTTTTTCCACCAGGAAGTATTCCTGCTCCGCGCCCACTGTAGAGACCACAGTGTTGGAGGTGGTATTGCCCATGGCCTTGAGCACCCGCAGGGCCTGTTTGGAAACGACGTTCATCGAGCGGAGCAGGGGGGTTTTCTTGTCCAGAGCCTCGCCCTTGTAGGAGCAGAAGGCGGTGGGGATACAGAGAGTCACATCGCCTGATTCATCTTCTTTGAGAAAGGCGGGGGAAGTGCAGTCCCAAGCGGTGTAGCCTCGAGCTTCGAAGGTAACGCGCAGGCCGCCACTGGGAAAGGAAGAGGCATCTGGTTCGCCCTGGATCAGCTGCTTGCCGGAGAACTCCATGATCACTCCGCCATCATCGGTGGGGGAGATGAAGGAGTCGTGCTTTTCGGCGGTGGCGCCGGTAAGGGGCTGGAACCAGTGAGTGTAATGGCTGGCTCCCTTTTCGATGGCCCAGTCCTTCATGGCGTTAGCCACAACTGAAGCTACGTCCGGTGGCAGGGAGGAACCGGAATTGATAGTTTTCTGTAGAGCTTTATAGGTCTCCTTGGGAAGCCTCTCTTTCATGGTTTTATTGTTGAACACGTTGCTGCCGAAAAGCTCAGGTACGGTCATCGTGTTCTGGTCGTAGTCATTGCCACAACCGCAGGTGCAATTGTCACTCATTGTGTGTCTCCTTTTTTTGATGTTGATGAAGGGGTAAGGTCGAAAACCTCCCACGCCTGTATTGGAGGAGTGGACATTAGTTAAAAGCCAGCCGCTGACGGTTGGCACTGTTCTTGTTATTATTTTGTTGAAATCACCAAAAGCCGTGTGTTAGTCGTCGGCCGAGATGCCGACAGCACAACGGGTATTAGTTGGTCACTCTTTGATTCTGGAGTCCCGCTTACCTGTGTCACGATCCTGTTAACTTTTTTTTGCAAGGGCATCAATTTTCTGCGACATGCAGAAGTGCCTGTGAGATTTCTTGCTGAAAAAAAGGATCGTTGATCTTGGTTGCAAAACCGTCAATGGTATAGAAGACATATACTGCTTGATCGCTATCCGAAGAGATTTTCGCCTGGTGGATATTGATTTCAAAATCGGCCAGGGTTCGGGTGATTTCGTAGAGCAGTCCTGGTCGGTCATTGGCGAAAATCTCGATGATCGTATACTGTTTTGAAGCTGAATTGTCTATAGCAACCCGTGGGGCAGTCTGCATGTTTTTTTGGTTGGGGCCACGGAAAGCGGTGCGGAATTTGTCGACCAGACGGTGACTGAGGCCGAGTCTATTTTTTAAGGCAAGATTTAAGTCATTGTCAAGCGCCTGCCAGTCTTGCGTTGCATAAGTCTGTTCCGCCGCAGGCTGAACATTAAGAACATCCACTACCGTTCCGTCTTCCCAGGTGAAGATTTGGGCGCTCGCCACATTAAGGCCATGCAAGGCCAGAGTTCCACAGATTTTGGCCAACAGACCGGTGCTGTCTTGAGCAATTACCAGGATAGACCAAAACAGGCCGTGCTCAGTAGATTCGGTCAGGGCATGTTTAGCATTTTTTAGCTCTGTGCGCAGTTTGAGGTGATGGGCAACCTCTTCAGGGGAAAAGCTCAACATGTATTCTTCCGGCAGTATTTCATAATCGCTTATGGCCATTTTCCCCATTAAGTTGCGCACCTGCTCAAGCATCCACTCTGCTCCCTGGCTTTTGTTGGGAAGAATAGTATCTTCTCGTTCAAGCAGGTGGGAGATTTTGAGGGATATTTCCAGCAGAAGAGCATCTTTCCATGCGGTCCAGGCTGTGGGGCCGGTGGCCTTGGCATCGGCGATGGAGAGTAGATAGAGCATGGTCAGGCGGTCAGGGGTCTGGATTTGCTTGGCACATTGTCGGAGAAATTCGTCATCCTCAAGGTCGCGGCGCAAGGCGGTCACGGTGAGGAAGAGGTGTTTCTCGACGAGAAAACTTAAGCAGGCTGTCTCAGCCTCGGTCAGGCCCAGGCGTTTGCCTATCCCGGCGGCAAGTTTGCTACCCAGTTGTGAATGATCTTCGTGATGGCCCTTGCCAATGTCGTGCAGGAGCGCGGCCAGGGCAAGAACATGGGGAGATTCGACGCCCACAAAAGGGGCCTGGGTCTGGCTAAAAGAAAGCTTTCTTAATTCGGCCACTGTTTGCAGGAGATGTCGGTCAACCGTGAAAACATGGTAAACATCGTGCTGGGCTAAAGCTCGAATCTGCTCAAATTCGGGGAGGTATGCAGTGAGCAACCCTGTGTCCAGCATGACTGAAAGGACAGCCAATACGTCTTTCGCGTTTTCAAGCACATCGAAAAAGGCCTTGGCCATGCGTTTTGAGTGGCGGAGTCTGTCGTCCACCAGATGCAGATTGGTGGTGACGATTTTTTTGCTGCGATGATGAATATCAAGGCCAGTTTTCCCGGCATGGGAAAAGAGGCGCATCAGCAGATAGGGTCGTTTCTCGATAAGAGCCTGGTCGGTAAGATGTAGGCGATCTTGACGCACCGTGATTCCTGGTTCGATCGCTTGTTCAATCGGATTGGCTCGCGGTGCGCCCAGGGTTTCATCGACATGTTCAAAAAACAGGTCGGTAATGTTGGCGATGGTTTGCAGATGTCGATATAGATCCTGCATGAAGCGTTCAACTCCAAGAGCGCCAGGAGTGTCATAATATTTGAAGGCCTTGGCCATCTCTTCCTGATGTTCGAAGAACAGCTGGTCGTTCTTTCGACCGCTGAGATAGTGCAACCGGTTGCGGGTCTTGATCAGTGAGTCACTGGCCAGGACAAAGGCCTCTCTTTCCTGAGGAGAGATCAGGCCTGCTTCTTCGATGTCGCGCAGATCATGGAGACCGAAGAGTGCATGACTCACCCAAGTCATAGCCTGGATATCGCGAAAGCCACCACGGCTTTCTTTGATGTGCGGTTCCAGTTGGTAGCTGTGTCTGCCATAACGTTGATGGCGTTCGTTTCGGTGCTGCATCATATTTTGCAAGAATTCTTGTCGGTGCCCTGCTATTAAATCCTCATGGAAGGTCTGCTGCAGGGAGGTGAAAAGTGTCTCCGAGCCTGCCAGATGGCGTGCGTCCAGTAATGCTACCTGAAAAAAAAAGTCCTGTCTGGCATCATCCAGGCAGGCGTTGAGTGTTCTCACCCCGTGCCCAACCTCAAGACCTGCATCCCAAAGGGGATAAAACAGAGCTTGGGTCACCGCCTCGAGGCGATTTTCCGCCTCGGGCGTGTGAAGTAGCAGGAGGTCTATGTCCGAATAGGGGAACAGCTCTTTCCGGCCATAGCCGCCAAGGGCGACAAGACTTATGCCCTCTTTTGCAGCCGGGCAGTTGACGAAGCAGGAAACAAGATAATCGTCGATGAGCTGCGAGTGTCTGTGGATGAGGTCTTTACCGCTCAGGCCCTGACGCCAGAGATACTCAAGAGCGTCCCGTTTTGCTCGCAGCTCAACATCTATCACTTTTAAATGGCCTCTTTTCCGGTTTCTCCCGTGCGCACACGGACAACCTCTTCCACTGGCAGGACAAAGATCTTGCCGTCGCCGATCTTGCCGGTGTTGGCAGTTTCTCGAATCTTGGTGACCACGGCCTCTACCATGGCAGCTTCGACAATAATCTCAATTTTTACCTTGGGGATAAAATCGACGATGTATTCAGCGCCGCGGTAAATTTCCTTATGACCTTTTTGGCGTCCGTACCCCTTGACTTCGGAGATGGTCATACCCTTGATTCCCATGTCGTTTAAAGCGTCTTTGACTTCGTCGAGTTTGAACGGTTTGATGATTGCCTCGATCTTTTTCATTTAATTCTCCTTTTTCATTAACAGATCCTAAAGTGAGTAGCCGATTTCGCTGTGCTGGGTCAAATCCAGACCCTGAACTTCTTCCTCTTCGCTGACCCGAAGACCGATTACCAGATCAACAACCTTGAGGATGATGAATGTTACCACAACTGAGTAGGCAATGGTAGTAAAGGCATCGAGGGCCTGAATTCCCAGGAGCTGTGGATTGCCGAAAAAAAGACCGTTTTTGCCTGCGGTGTTAACGGCGGTGGTGGCGAAGAGGCCAGTTGCCAGAGCGCCCCAAAGGCCTCCCACGCCATGAACCCCGACCACGTCAAGGGCATCGTCGTAGCCGAGGCGGCTTTTAGCGAGAATCGCAAAATAACAAAGTGAACCAGCTACCAGTCCAATGATTACAGCCGAGATCGGGCCGACAAAACCTGCCCCTGGGGTAATGGCAACCAGGCCGGCGATGGCCCCGGAGGCGGCTCCCAGGGTGGTGGGTTTGCCCTGCACCAGCCATTCTGCGATCAGCCAGGAAAGCAGGGCGGCACCGGTGGCGACCTGGGTGGTAAAAAAGGCATTGACTGCGACGCCGTTTGCCGACAGGGCACTGCCAGCATTAAAGCCAAACCAGCCAAACCAGAGAATGCCTGCGCCAAGCAAAGTCATTCCCAGGTTGTGAGGATGAAAAGACTCTTTGCCCCAACCCCTGCGTTTGCCGAACATCAAAGCGGCGACCAGGGCTGCCGCGCCAGAGTTGATATGGATGACGGTGCCGCCTGCGAAATCAAGGCCTCCGTGCCCGCTGATCCAGCCCCCTCCCCAGACCCAGTGACAAACGGGCAGATAGACCAGGGTACTCCAGAGAACAGTGAACAGGAGAAAAGCGGGAAACTTGACCCGTTCGGCAAAGGTGCCGGTGATCAGCGCCGGGGTAATGACGGCGAACATCAACTGGAAGGCACAGAACAGCAGGTGGGGGATGGTGGCGGAGTATTTGCCGGGTTCAAGACCGACACCAGCGAGACCCGCCCAGTCAAGATTGCCGATCAGTCCGCCCACGTCAGGGCCAAAAGCCAGGGAATAGCCGTAAATCACCCAGATAATCGAAACAACGCCAAGGCAGACAAAACTTTGCAAAATCGTGCTGAGAACATTTTTTGAGCGAACCATGCCGCCATAAAATAGCGCAAGTCCTGGGGTCATCAGCATTACCAGGGCGGTGGCAATCAGCATAAATGCGGTATCACCTGTATCCATAATCATATCCTCTCTTGGTGTTCATTCGTTGGAGTTCTTAAATATGTGTCAGTTTTGGTAGCTATGCATGCTGATATAAGATAAAGCAAATGTCGTGCCAGTAAATTAGTTTTTGTTTAACACCTTGAAATTGTGTTGATATTTTATTTTTGTCATGCGCTTCTCAAGAGAGTAGATAACAAAAAAGTGTAGGTTTTTAAAATTATCTACAAATTTGTTATTTAATTGTAATTACGACAGGATGGCTCAGGAAAGCTGGTACTTATGAAAGATGATTGACTCGATGGGTGCCTCTGGCCATTGTTTCAGGAGCCAGGCGCGTAGTTCTTTGTGCATGTCGCCACGAGCCGTAGAAAACCTGCGTAACTCTTCAAGGGATTTATTCTGGAAGAATTGATAGATGATGTCGCGGACAAAAACTTTTTTTTCGGCAGGAGGTAACTCCTGCTCGTCCAGGGAGACAACCAGGGTGATATCCACGATAATAAAGGTTAAGGGCTGATCACTATTTGGGTTGGTGATTGGGATCATAAAAGCAGGGAAGGCCCATTTTTTTCTGACTTTACTCATGTGTTCCTGGCTGGCTTTGTTTGCAGAGTCGGTTATGATATTTGATTGTTGTGCCGGGATGACTGTTTTCGGCAAGATAGCAGGGGGGCTGGATGTGCCAAGCAAGACAAATAAGATGCCAAGAAGAAGAAAAGGACAAGCATACAGGGGAATGCGAATAAAAATGGGAAGAGATTGGAGACGGGCGAACTGTGTTTGTGCGACTATCTTGGCGGAAAGAAAAAAAACGTTGAGCGTATCGATGCTGAAAAGAGGTTTATTCGGTTGGTCTTTGGCGACAACACCCAGATCCGATATGCCGGAAAGATTTTTTTCCAAGGATGAGTTGAGCCCTTGGGTAGCAACTTCGGCATTAACTGGCGGTTCATTTTCATCGAGGAAGAAAGCGGTATCTTTCTCGTCGGAGAAAAACGAATCATCCTCTGCCTGGAAGGCAGACTCCCAATCTTCTCCCCAGTTTGTTTCTTCGTGGGCAGCAGATTCCGTAGTTTTTGGCTGGTCAACAGGTTGGGGGTTGTCGTCAGCCATATCTTAAATATATTAGAATATTTTGTTGAGTTTTTCGGACAGGGTTTCGGCTGTAAATGGCTTCACGATGTATTGGCTGACCTTGGCTTTGACTGCCAGAATAATATTGTCCTGCTGTGCTTCCGCGGTCACCATGATGAACGGTGTATTGGTCATGCTTGCATCAGCTCGGACTGCTTTCAGTAAGTCAAGGCCGGTCATCTTGGGCATGTTCCAATCGGAAATGACAAGGCCAATCTTTTCTGATTTCAGGACGACCAGGGCGGTGGAGCCGTCGTCCGCTTCAATGATGTTTTTAAAGCCAAGCTGGGTGAGGATATTTTTGATTATGCGCCGCATGGTGGCAAAATCGTCAACCACAAGAATTTTCATATTAAGATCAGCAGCCATATTTCCTCCCCGACATCTTTGCAATCTGGATAGCGTGGGTACGAGTTAGTAATATATTTAATAAGGGTAATTTTTTTATTGTAACTGTAAGAATCTGTTTTGGAAATAAAAAAATCATGTGCCAGGTAAGGATCAGCTCGCCAGGTTTTTTTTTAATTTGGTGCGGAGTCGGAGCATGGCCTTGCTGTGCATTTGGGAAATGCGCGACTCTGTGTAGCCCAGCACTTCGCCGATTTCCTTCATCGTCAACTCTTCCTGATAATAGAGAGAGACGGTCATTTTTTCCTTCTCCGGCAGATCAGCAATTGCGTTGGCTATGAGTTCCTTGATTTGAGCCAGGTTAAGGGCGGTGAAGGGGTCACGGTCATCCATGGCAAAGGTCTCGGCCAGGGTGGGATTGTTAGCCTCTGTGTCTTTTTGCCTGAGGAACTCAATATCCATAAAGGTAACAGATTTGGTTTCATCGAGCAGCTTGTAAAAATCATCAAGAACCAAGCCCATGTTTTTAGCTACTTCCTCATCAGTGGCTGGTCTACCCATCTGTTTTTCGATATCAGCATAGGCTCTTTCCAGATCGGTAGTTTTTCGTCGAATAGAACGAGGAACCCAGTCCAGGGCTCGAAGTTCGTCCAGCATTGCCCCTTTGATCCTGAATTCGGCATAGGTTTTGAACTGGACATTTTTGGATAGGTCAAATTTGTTGATGGCGTCAATAAGTCCGATGATCCCACAACTGATGAGATCATCGAGTGATACCTGCGCTGGGAGACGCGACGCCAGGCGTGCCGCAATATACTTGATCAGTGGGGTATAGGTTAGAATAAGCTCGTTGCGTTTTTCGGCGTTGAGCGGTTCTGCCTGGCTGAAGAAGGTATTTGTATAGTCTTTGAATTTGGGTGACGGTTGTTTGTTCATAGGTAATTATTAGTATCGATAGTAGGCCCGTAAGAGTGAAGGTGCAATATGGGGAAATATGTTACAGATCAACGAGTCCCTGCCAGAAAAATTTAATGTTTCCATCAGCTTTCATTTCTGGATCTTCCTGGAAAATATTTTCGGCAAGTTTGTTGAACATTTTGCTGGACTGGGCATCCGGGAAGATGTCTGAAACCAGCCGTTGTTCACGAACCGCAGAGGGTAGTTTGCTATCATAAGGAATATAACCTAAATAATCCAAAGAAAGCGAGTCAAGAAAACGGTCGGCCACAATACTCAACTTCCTGAAAACGGCTATGGCTTCTTTTTCAGAACGGGCAAGATTGACGAGGATGCGGAACTTTTTTACGTCATGCCTGCTGGAAAGGACCTTGATTAGTGCGTAGGCATCGGTCAGGGAGGTCGGTTCCGGAGTCAGGATAACGATGCGTTCCCGTGCCGCCAGATTGAAGTAGATAACATTATTGTTAATGCCCGCAGCCGTATCGATCAGCAATATATCGATCTTTTGAGCCAGGGCGGACATCTCGGCAAGGAAATACAGGCGTTGCTGTTCCGTAAGGTCGGCCAGTTCCATGATGCCGGAGCTGGCAGGTAGAATGAGCAAGCCCTCAGGTCCTTGAACCAGAACCTCCTGAAGCGTTTTTTCGCCCATAAAAACGTGGTGAAGATTATAATGTGGAGTCAGGCCAAGCAGAATATCGACGTTGGCCAGATTAAGGTCCGCATCAAGGATCAACACTTTTTTGCCGGCCTTGGCCAAGGCATAGCCAAGGTTGGTGACGATATTTGTTTTGCCAACTCCGCCCTTGCCGCTGGTCACACAAATAACCCTGGGCTGGAGCTCTGTGCTGGCGCGGGATGCTGCCATTTTTGTTTGTTTGTTTTGTGAGTGGGTCATGATCCGTTCCAGTGTTTCTGCCTGATTCATGTGCGATCTCCGGGTTTGCTCATTGGATCCACCTGCCTTGAGATTCGGTGGCAAGCTCACCGGCCGCCGCCTGCCATCCCCGTCCGAACAAGGTCTGCAGAAACTCCCTGGAGGCAAGAAGAAAATCCTCTGGAACCCTCTGCCCTGTACACAGGCAGGAAATGGGCAATGTCGTTCCGGCCAGCAGTTGGCACAGGGTGGCGTAGGCCCTGGTTTCATCCAGCTTGGAAAGGATCAAACCCTTGATCTGCAGAGGCTCATAGATGGCAAGAATCTGTTGCAGATCTTCTTTTTTGCAGGTGGCGCTGAGTACGAGATATGGCTCTATCCCGTTTTCTCGAGAAAACCATTCGCCAAGCTCCTTGATATGATTTGAATCATATGGGCTTTTGCCCGCAGTGTCTATGATGATTAGTTCCTTATCCTGGTGGCGAAGCAGAGCCATCTGCAAATCTTTTTTACGCAGGGCGATGTCACAGGGCAGGCGCATGATCTTGGCATAGGTTCGCAATTGGTCTGTGGCCCCGATTCGGTAACAGTCCATGGAGAGGAGCGCAACTTTTCGCCCTTCATGGATGCTATACCAAGCGGCGATTTTAGCAGCAGTTGTTGTTTTGCCCACTCCGGTGGGGCCGATCAGGGCGACTACGGTGGGCGCCTTGTTGATGCCAATGGTGAGAGGAGTGATTTGTAACTTGGCTATGATTTTGTCCCGCCACTGGGCAACCTGTTGCGGATCGGGTCGGGTGCCTTTTCCTGTTGTCGTCCCATCTGTATTCTGCCCAGAGTCGGCGCGGTTTTCAAGCGCTTCTGGGGCGCAGTATTGACGTTTTAAAAAATTGGCAAAGCGCAGTCGAAGGTCATTGGTTTCAAAATGAATTTTTGCGGCTTTGCTTGTCTTTTCTGCTGTTTGGGTGCGGCCGGCAAGTTCGGCAGAAAGTTTGCCCTTAAAATCTGGCGGTGGCTTAACCGACGCAGATATTGTTTTGGCAGGGGCTTGACGTATGGACTGATACCCGTAGCCAACAGTCTTTGGCTGGCGCTCTTCGGTGCCTGGTGATTCCGGAGATGGCAGGATAATATCCGGATCATATTCCATGGCGGCTACAATCTCAATTCTTGCCTTGCTTCCGGTTGCTCCGTTTTTTCCTGGAAGGTTACGGGTCGAAAGAATAACAGCATCCTCCCCAAGTTCTTCCTTGACCATGGCCATAGCGCTGTAAGTATCAGAGGCCTCAAAACGTTTGATGCGCATCTCTGCTCCTCGCTTCTATTTCTGTAATTACTCAGATAGTTATATTTAATGCTTAATACTGGCTATTAATTTTTTGTAAGCGTTCAGCAGCATCACATCTGCTTTATCGGCACTGCTGCCGATGATTATCGGGCGCTACCGCCGATGATTGACAGACAGTCATCGGCCTGCTCATGTGCAACAGCACACTTCGCAGACCTCTTCCGCGCATCTGCGGCACTGCTGAACGCTTACAGTGGGTTTATCTTAAATTTTGGTGTCCCTGCTGAACGATTACAATTTTTTGGTGCTCGACAAAAAAACTCCAAAAAGGAGGGGACGAAACGATGTTTCGCAAGACTATCATAATGTTGGGCAACATCACAGAAATTAATGTCATTGTCATTAATATGCACTTAATTCATGGCGATGCATTTGTTGATCATCCCTTTTCTATCATGTGCCGTGCCATCACAAAAGGCCGATCTCTGTGAGCATGGCCCTGGCTGAAGCAAACAGGCCATCTTTGCCCGATTCGCTTCTGGCCTCGACATAAAACCGGACCTTCGGCTCGGTGCCGGAAGGCCGGATCATTAGCCAGCTGTTGTCTTCCAAGATCATTTTTCTGCCGTCAATGGTGATAACTTTGGCAATTTTTTTTGGTTGCCCGGCAATATCGAGCACAGTTCCGACTGCATATTTTTCAAGTTTGGCAAGGGTGTCCAGTAGCGCCTTGCCTTGTTGTCTTACCTCAACCCCGCCTTTTGCTGGGTAGTAATGGCCGTATTGTGTCTGAATTTCGGAGAGATAGTCGCCAAGGTTATTTTTCATGGTGAGCATCATGTCTAAAGCGAGAAGCAGACCGATATAGGCATCTTTTTCCGGGGTGTGTCCGATAACGGAAATTCCGTCTGATTCCTCGAAATAGACCAGGGCCTTGCCGATTACCGGTTTGAATTCCTTGAATCCAACTCTTGGCTCAAATATTTCCTCATGCAATCCCTTGGCGATAGCATTGGCAAAATTGCTGGTCGCCACAGTTTTGGCAACCAGACCATGCTTGCCTTTTTTTTCATGCAGATAATGGAAGGCCATGGCCCCGAAAAGGTTCATGTCAATCTCAATTGCGCCATCGCTGAATCGGATGCGGTCGGCGTCAGGGTCGATGATTACCCCGAGTTTAAGTGGCTCAGGCCGCTGTTTGAGGATGGTGATAACCTGTTGCATGTTACGGGAGGATGGTTCCGGTGCAACCCCGCCGAAGGTGGGGTCTGCCTGATCCCTTAAAAAAACAAGTTTATCTGAGGACTGGTTGCCAAAAAAATGGCGCATGTGTACCCGACTGGCACCATGGACACAATCAACAACAACCACACAGTCAGGGGCGGCATGAAAGGCTGCTATTATCCTGAGGTAATCCAGACCGTGCTTGGCAGTGCCTCTGGCGACCAGTTCTTTCCAGCAGGCAAGCGCGTCGCATGTTTTTACCAGGGTTGTGTTTGGGGCCAGGGTTGGGATTTCTCCGTTGATGATGAGTTGCCGGGCATTGTCCGTAATGCGACTGGTAATTTCTGAAGCGGCCGGACCGGCATCGGCGGCATTGAATTTAAAACCGGCATATTCTAAAGGATTATGGCTGGGGGTAAGATTTATCGAAAAAGCTGCTTTTAAAATGAGAACTGCAGCAGAGAGGGTGCCGGTTGTCGCTTCATGGGCATAGTGAACGGTGATGCCATTGCTGGTTAATACTTCAATAACCCGTTCCGCCAGAAGACTGCCGCCGAACCTGTTGTCAAAGCCGACCACAGCGCCGCGCCTCTGTGCTTCGCTGAAACTGCGCACACCCAAGGCTGAGGCCAAAGAGTTATTCCGGTCAAGGTTTCGATACATGGCAACGATGGCTTGGGTAACTTGCCCGACTGATTGCAGAGAGAAATCCTTACCGATGATCCCCCTCCAGCCGGAGGTGCCGAAGGATACCTGCTTGATCGGTGGATTGAGATTGGTGCGTATTTCTTCCTCAACCAGGGAGTATATCCTGGTAATGGCTGCGCATGTTTGTTGGAAGTCAGGGGAGTCTGGAGGAGTGCTGTTTTTTAAGCCTACCAGTTTTTTGATAAGGCCAAAGTAATCGCTGGCTGCATGGTTGTTTGGTGACAGGTACTCACGGACAAGGAGGTCGATGTTTTGATTGATCATGGAGTGACCTTTGCTTACACAAAAAGTGGTGGGGGAAACAAAACAATATATGAGTAGACGTGTAAAAATATACTATTTTCATGCATACTGAGCAACTGGTCAATTTCTTGCCTCATGTTCAGGTTTCGATTGACCCCTAAGCCAAGATTCGCTATACATTACTGAGGTGAAGATTGTGGTAAACTTATTGTATTTTTTAAAGCTGAGTTGAGTAGCTTGCCTGCTCAAACGAAACTTATACCCTCTGGGTGCAACAACGACCTAGTATGTTTCAAGTACTGAACTTTTCAAGTAAATAATTAAGGAGCACGACACAATGGGTAAACATGACGAGGCTTTCATTCTCTGGTTTGATGATATCGGTATCGAGGATGTGCCGTTGGTTGGCGGCAAGAACGCATCTTTGGGTGAAATGCATCAGAAGCTTACCTCCAAGGGCGTTGATGTGCCGAACGGTTTTTCTATTACCGCATATGCCTATCAGCATCTGCTGAAAACCGCCGGTATTGCCCAAGCCATTGAAGATGCCCTGGCCGATCTTGACACCCATGATCTGCGCAATCTGCAGGCCCGCGGCGAGAAAGCGCGTAAAATTATCCGTACTGCCGAGTTTCCCGATGATTTGCGCAAGGCTATTCTTGAATCATATCAGAAAATGGAAGAAATGTATGGTCCCAGTGTTGATGTGGCCGTGCGTTCTTCCGCCACAGCCGAGGATTTGCCGGATGCTTCCTTTGCCGGCCAGCAGGAAACCTACCTGAATATCCGTGGTCCGGAGCAGCTGATTGACGCCTGCCGCCGCTGTTTTGCCAGCCTTTTCACCGATCGGGCCATTTCTTACCGACACGACAAGGGCTTTGGTCAGTTTGACGTCTATCTTTCCATCGTGGTACAGAAAATGGCGCGCAGTGATTCCGCCTCTTCCGGGGTTATGTTTTCCATTGATACGGAAAGTGGTTTCGAAGATGCGGTTTTTATCACCGGCGCCTGGGGTCTGGGAGAAACCGTGGTTCAAGGTGCGGTCAATCCTGATGAATTCTACGTTTTCAAGCCGACTCTTAAAGAGGGCAAGCGTCCCATCGTTGGCAAGACCATCGGCAGCAAAGAAATCAAGATGATCTACGACAACGATCCCAATACCAAAGAGCCGGTAAAGACGATTAACACCACGCCAGAAGAGCGCGGCATGTATGTGATCAATGACGATGAAATTCTCCAGTTGGCAAAATGGGCGTGTATTATCGAAGATCATTACGGTAAGGGCATGGATATTGAATGGGCCAAGGATGGCGATGGCGTTAACGTCGGCACCGGCAAACTCTTTATCGTGCAGGCCCGTCCCGAAACCGTGCACTCCCAGAGCAATAAGGGTTGCATCGAAACCTATAAGCTTCAGGAGAAGGGCAAGGTTCTGGTTGAAGGTTTGGCGGTCGGCACCAAGATCGGTCAGGGCGAGGCTAACGTCATTGCCGCCGTGGTCGATATTCACAGCTTTAAGAAGGGCCAGGTGCTGGTCACCGACATGACCGATCCCGACTGGGAGCCGATCATGAAGATTGCTTCGGCCATCGTCACCAACCGAGGCGGGCGGACCTGCCATGCCGCCATTATCTCCCGGGAGTTGGGAATTCCTTGCGTCATCGGTACCGGTGACGGTTCCAAGAAGATCACCAATGGCCAGGAGATCACCGTTTCCTCGGCAGAGGGCGAGAAAGGCCTTGTTTATGAGGGATTGTTGAAATTTGAAATCGATCGGCTCGATCTCGCTAACCTGCCCCAGACTAAAACCAAAATCATGATGAACCTGGCTATTCCGGAGAAGGCTTTTACCGAATGCCAGATCCCCAACGACGGCGTTGGCCTGGCCCGAGAAGAATTCGTTATCAACTCCCATATCGGTATTCATCCCTTGGCCCTCTTCAACTACGATGAGTTGAAGAGTTCTTCGGATCCGGAAAAACAGGCAGTGGTCAGGGCGATCGATAAGAAGACCACCGCTTATGCGGATAAGAAACAGTTCTTCATCGACAAGGTTGCTGAAGGCGTGGGCCGCATTGCGGCAGGTTTTTATCCCAAGGACGTCATCGTCCGCCTTTCCGACTTCAAGTCCAACGAATATGCCAACCTGACCGGCGGTACTTTTTATGAGCCGCACGAGGAAAATCCCATGATCGGCTGGCGTGGGGCGTCCCGATATTATGATCCCAAGTACCGGCCGGCCTTCGAGCTGGAGTGCAAGGGGTTGCTCAAGGCCCGTAACGACATGGGCCTCACCAACATCAAACTGATGGTGCCGTTTTGCCGGACCCCTGCCGAGGGCAGGAAGGTCATTCAGGTCATGAAGGAGTGCGGCCTGGTTCAGGGTGAAAATAATCTGGAAGTATACGTGATGTGTGAGATCCCATCGAACGTTATCCTGGCCGATGCCTTTGCTGACATTTTTGATGGCTTCTCTATCGGGTCCAATGATCTGACGCAGCTCACCTACGGCCTTGATCGCGATTCTGGTCTGCTCTCCGGTGTTGCTGACGAGCGGGATGATGCGGTCAAGGAGATGATCAAAATGGTCATTACCACCGCCAAACGGCGGGGGAAGAAAATCGGCATCTGTGGCCAGGGGCCCTCGGATTTCCCCGAGTTCGCCACCTTCCTGGTAGAGTGTGGGATCGACTCAATGAGCCTTATCCCGGATACAGCGGTCAAGACTCGGCTGGCTATTGCCAAGAAGGAACAGGAAATGGGCATTAAACCCTGAATTTCCTATAAGTTAGAATCATAAAAAAAGGCCCCGCAATAAAGCGGGGCCTTTTTTTATGTGTTGCTGTAACTGCCTGTGTGGTGGGGGCAACTTGCCATTATTAGATCAAAAGTCGTTACAACGAAGCATTGGCTGTTAGCATTGGCATGAAGTGGTGTATATACTGCTCGGGAAACGGTAAGGTTCATAAACCAAGCAACGGACACAGTTCCATCGGGGCAGAAAGTAAGGCTTGGGCGCCATTTTCTTTCAGTTCCTCTGCGGTGCGAAAACCCCAAAGCGCCCCAACGGCAAACATTCTGGCAGACCGAGCTGTTTGCATGTCAGTGTTGGTGTCGCCCAGATAGAGAAAATCTTCCGGTTCAAGATGAAGCATCCTGGCGATGCGCAATGCTCCGGCAGGGTCTGGTTTTCTGGCGATTGTTTCTCGGGCGCCGGCAACTACAGCAAAATTCCAGTCAGGTAGAAGTGTTTTGACGACCATCTGAGTTAAGGTGTCGGGTTTGTTCGAGAGAATCACCATCGGTATCTGCCGGATTGCAAGCGTATCAAGCAACTCGGCAATGCCGGGATAGGGCCTTGTCGTGTCAGCCCAGTGCGAGGCATATTCCTGTCGCATTTTTTGCGCACAGTCCTTGATCAGGTCCGGTTGCTGAGTCTCGGTTGGCAGAGCGCGTTGAACCAGCTTGGTAATTCCGTCTCCGACGAAATAGCGGTAGGCCTGTATTGGATGGGCAGGAAAGCCCTGTCCGGTCAGGACACGATTCATCGAATTCGCCAGATCGACAAGGCTGTCAACGAGGGTGCCGTCTAAATCGAACAGCACACATTTGTAGTGAGTCATGGCAGCAACGATGATGTTTTAATTTAAGAGCCGTTCACAAAAAACCTGTACATTTCCGATCATTTCGTCACGGCTCTTGATGCCGTTCGCGATATCCAAAGGTAGAAATTATTTTTGCACGCTGGCGTATGCGACGGAATCGACCTTGGACTAAGGCAGTAGATTCAGAATTCGACGACCAACCCCGAGCCTTGCCCGGAGCAGCGAAGGTTTGGCGGGCTTGACCAGATAGTCGTCGGCCCCGCCTTCTAAGGCAAGGACTTGTTCCTCAATGGAACTGCGGGCACTGAAGATGATCGTGTACACATATGGCCCGTCTTTGCGCATTCGGATACGTTGGCAGACCTGTATGCCGCTGAGTCCAGGGATGTTCCAATCCAGAATGGCCATGGTTATGGTGGAGTCAGCTTCCAGGGTGTTCCAGGCCATGTCGCCATTCTCCACCTCGACTGGTTCGTAGCCCCATTTAACCAAAAAATTATTTAAGCCCTTGCGCACCACAGGGTTATCCTCGGCGACCAGTATTTTATGTGGTCTTGAAGCTTTGGGTGTTTCTTGGTTTTTTTGTGGTTCCAATTCTTTTTCCGACATGTCGGGTGCTCAATTGTTGAAAAGTGAAGGTTCTTTTACGACAATCAATCTTTGATGAATTGTTACATGAAAGCAGGTTGTGGAGCAAGATAAAACCGAGGTAAGGTCATTTTTCTTACAATTAGCGAGTGATATTCGCAGGTTACATTTTCAGATGAGGATCGGCATGATAGTCTTTAATCGGGATGTCTTTCCCCTTGACTCTCTACTCTAATCGCACTATTCTTTGCGCGTTTTAGTTGTAATAAGGTGTGAAGTATTTTGCATGCAACGCGAGCATATTTTTTCTGGTTCCAGAAAGGTTATTGTGCTGGAATCATAACAGGATGTTTCTAATTCAATATTTTTTAAGGAGGATCACCATGTCTGTTTGTGTTGTTGGCCATTCAAATCCCGATACCGATTCAGTTGCCGCCGCCATTGCTTATGCCCATTACTTGACGGCAACCGGCACGTCCGCTGTTGCCTGCATGCAGATTGAGGCAGCTAAGCTGAACCCTGAGAGCGTTACGGTTCTCAAAAACTTCGGCCTTGCCGCGCCTCAGACCATGATGGACGCTGCGGGCAAGAAGGTTGCTCTGGTTGATTTCAGCGATATCGGTCAGGCTCCGGCAAATATCAAGGACGCTGAGGTTGTCGCCATTGTCGATCATCACAAGATCGGTGATATCACCACCAACAATC
>Ga0208863_1000563_pt1 | contig 33181 bp, 28 predicted proteins | sample RifOxyD3_FD_184040 | JGI IMG/M metagenome (GOLD analysis project Ga0208863, IMG submission 184040) | Soil microbial communities from Rifle, Colorado - Rifle Oxygen_injection D3 (SPAdes) | ecosystem: Environmental > Terrestrial > Deep subsurface > Rock core/Sediment | place: Rifle, Colorado...
AATATAACTATTGAGCATAATACCTACGAAGCCAGCTTTATCAAAAAAACTTAGTACGATAATAATTGCCAATACTGTCAAAAGTACGGCAATAATTCCACGTGATAAAGTAGGATCTAGGCGTGATGATTTTTTCTTTTTGTTTTTCAGCATATTGATGCAAATATTATAGCATAGTTTAAATAAATAGTTAATTGGTTTGCATAGTGTATTGGGAATAAATTAAAAAATAAAGAGTTTATCGATATATATTTTTTTAGAACTTCTTTGTTTATTAATATTGTTGTCGCTTAATATCTGAGTTTGAAGGTAATATTTTGTGGATAAATCTGTGGTTAACTCACAGTACTTATTAAAGTGATTTTATAAATTTGCCTAAAATAAGCCAAAATATCTTCTTCTTGACAAATAGTTATCCACTTGTTCTTGGGTTTGACAAAAAGCAATTTTGGGTGTATTCTAAACACGCTATCAGAAACTTCTCGAATTTGTGCAAAATTCTCTATATTTAGCCCAAATTCTGGTATTATCGCCCCTATATCAGCGTCCACGCAGGGGACGGACTATCCGGATCACCATGGCTCAACAAGCTTTCTGTCACAAATAACTGAAAAAAGAATCCTTTTTAAAAGAAGAGGAATTTTTTTGTTGCTACTGTCTTGTCAAATTATTGGATCTTCAAAATAGAAATTTTACCTTTGTTGACTAATTAAATAATCAAATTTTGATTACCAAAATTAGTTAATAAAGTTATTTACATAAATAAAAATATTTATGGCTCCACTATACAGACGTCAACCTCTTAAGACAAAAGAACGTAAGTTCTTTACAGAACTTCGCGACGCCGTCGAAGCACCAGATTTGATAGAGATTCAAAAATCTTCTTACAACTGGCTTTTCGAAGAAGGCTTGCGTGAACTTTTCGATGAATTGTCACCAATTACTGATTTTACTGGTCGTGATTTGGAAATATATTTCGAAGATTATTATATTGATGAACCAAAGTTTGATCAAGTTACTTGTATCAAGAAAAACATTACTTTTGAAGCACCTCTTCGTGTCAATGTTAGATTAGCCAACAAACGTACCAACAAAACTGAAAAACAAGAAATTTATTTGGGTGACATGCCACTTATGACTGACCGTGGTACTTTTATTGTCAACGGTATTGAAAGAGTTGTAGTTACTCAGCTTATTCGTAGTGCGGGTGCTTTCTTCACTGCCGAACTTAGTCGTGGTCGTCGTTTTTATGGAGCAAAAATTATTCCAAATCGTGGTGCTTGGATTGAAATTGAAACTGACCAAAATAATGTCCTTTGGATAAAAGTAGATAGAAAACGTAAAGTAGCAGCCACTTCACTTTTGCGTGCTTTTGGATATTCAACTGATGAACAAATCAAAGAATTGTTTACTGATGTCAACACTCATCCAAATATTGACTACATTGAAAGTACTTTGAAAAAAGATGCTGCAAGTAATGAAGATGAAGGTTTGATTGAAGTTTATAGACGTATTCGTCCAGGTGACCTAGCAACTTCTGACAATGCTAAGAGTCTTATTCATGCCATGTTCTTCAATTTTGATCGTTATGATCTTGGAAAAGTTGGTGTTTACAAATTTGATATCAAATTTGATTTGAACTTGAAAAAAGAAGATTATGATAACAAAGAACAACGTGTTTTGTCTCCAGAAAAATTAGTAAAAGTTTTACGTGAAATTGTTCGTCTCAATGTTACTCAAGAAGAAGCTGATGATATCGATCATTTGGGAAATCGTCGTGTGCGTGGTGTTGGTGAATTAGTACAAAATCGTTTTCGTATTGGTCTTGCTCGTATGGAACGTATTATTCGTGATCGTATGAGTACTATGGATTTGGATACTATTGTACCAAACAAACTTATCAATGCTCGTCCTGTCATTTCTGTCATTCGCGAATTTTTCATGAGTTCACAGCTTTCACAGTTCATGGATCAAATCAATCCTTTAGCTGAGCTTGAACACAAACGTCGTATTTCTGCTCTTGGACCTGGTGGTCTTTCTCGTGATAGAGCTGGTTTCGAAGTTCGTGATGTACATAGAACTCATTATGGTCGTATTTGTCCGATTGCTACTCCTGAAGGACCAAACATTGGTCTTGTTGGACATCTTTCCACATTTTCAAAAATTAACAAATTTGGTTTCTTAGAAACTCCTTACAAGAAAGTAATTAGTGTTGTAAAAAATGAAGCATCTTTGACTACTGGCGAAATTGCCAATATGGAAGTAAAAGGTATCGTCAAAGTGGATGATAGAATTACTGCTGAAATTGCTAAAAAATTAGAAAAAGAAAAAGGTATTCAAGAAGTACAAGTTAAACCACATGTATCTAGTGAAGTTGTTTATTTGAATTCTTTTCAAGAAGAAAGAACAATTACCGCTAGTGCTACTACTCCAATTGATGAGGAAGGTCATTTTACAGAAGAAAGAACTTCTGCTCGTGTTAATGGTGAACCTCAGCTTATTGATTCTAGTAGAATCAACTATATTGATGTAGCTTCTAACCAAATTTTGTCAGTAGCTACTAGTATGATTCCATTTTTGGAACATGATGATGCTACTCGTGCTTTGATGGGTACCAACATGCAACGTCAGGCTGTACCTTGTATTAAGCCTGAACCTCCTTTAGTTGGTACCGGAGTAGAGCGAATTGCTGCTTTAAATAGTGGTTATGTTTTTACAGCTCCAGCCAATGGTGAAGTTAGTTATGTAGATGGCGAAAAAATTGAATTTACTGACAGTAAAGGTAAAGTAACTACTTACAATTTATCAAAATATATTAGATCAAATGCTTCAAGTAGTATCAATCAACGTCCTACTGTTACTCTTGGTCAAAAACTCAAAAAAGGTGAACCAATGTCTGATGGTCCTTCTATCAAAGATGCTGAACTTTCACTTGGCCAAAATGTTTTAGTTGCTTACATGGTTTGGGAAGGTTTCAACTATGAAGATGCTATCATTGTTTCAGAAAGATTGGTAAAAGATGATAGATATACTTCTATTCATATTGAAGATTATACAATCAATGTACGTGAAACTAAATTGGGCGAAGAAGTTATTACTTCTGATATCCCAAATGTTAGTGAAGAAAAATTACGCCATCTTGATTCAGAAGGTGTGGTTCGTATTGGTGCAGAAGTTCGTTCAGGTGACATTCTAGTTGGTAAAATTACTCCAAAAGGTGAAACAGAACTTACTCCAGAAGAAAGATTGCTTCGTGCCATATTCGGTGAAAAAGCTCGTGATGTACGTGATTCTTCACTTTATTTAGAACATGGTGAACATGGTAAAGTGATTGATGTAAAAGTATTTTCTACAGAAAATGGTGACAAATTACAACCTGGTGTTATCAAACAAGTACAAGTTACAGTAGCTGACATGAGAAAAATTCAAGTTGGTGACAAGATGGCTGGTCGTCATGGTAACAAAGGTGTTATTTCTCGTGTTGTGCCTGCTTCTGATATGCCTTTCCTTGAAGATGGTACACCTGTAGATATTATTTTGTCTCCACTTGGTGTGGTTTCTCGTATGAACTTGGGACAATTGCTTGAAACTCATCTTGGTTTAGCCGCTAATGCTCTTGGTTATAAAGCAGCTACTCCAGTTTTGAATGGTATTACTGAAGAACAAATTGAAGAAGAATTAATCAAAGCTGGTTTTCCAACAGATGGACAACTTCAACTTTTTGATGGACGTACTGGTGAAGCATATGATAATAAAACTACGGTTGGTTACAATTATATGTTGAAACTAAATCACATGGTGGAAGATAAAATACATCAACGTTCTATTGGTCCATACAGTCTTATCACACAACAACCTTTGGGAGGTAAAGCTCAATTTGGTGGACAACGTTTCGGAGAAATGGAAGTCTGGGCTTTGGAAGCATATGGTGCTGCTTATAATTTGCAAGAAATTTTGACTATCAAGTCAGATGATGTTCCTGGTAGATCAAAAGCTTATGAAGCTATTATCAAAGGTGAACCTATTACCAAAGTAAACTTGCCAGAATCTTTTAACGTTCTTGTACGTGAAATGAAAGGTTTGTGTCTTGATGTAGAGTTACTAAAGAAAAATGATAATGGTGAATATGAAGCAGTAACCGAAGCTGAAAATCATGATAAAGGAAAGAAATTCATTGATATAAAAGATGATATGATTGGGAAAGAAATTGCTGAAGAATAAAAATTTTAAATAATAATCTTAATCTCTAAACTCTAATCAAAAATTATGTCACGCGATACTTTTCACTCTATGAACTTCGACGCTTTGCGTCTGAAGGTTGCTTCTCCTGAAGTCATTCGTAAATGGTCTTTTGGTGAAGTTTATAAACCAGAAACAATCAATTATCGTACTCAAAAACCAGAAAAAGGTGGTTTGTTTGCTGAAGAAATTTTTGGACCTACCAAAGATTGGGAATGTTACTGTGGAAAATATAAAAAAATTCGTTATAAAGGAATCGTTTGTGATAAGTGTGGAGTAGAAGTTACTCATTCACTTGTTCGTCGTGAACGTATGGGACATATCGAACTAGCAACACCAGTCTCACATATTTGGTTTTTGCGTACTATTCCTTCTCGTGTTGGTTTGGTACTTGATTTGTCTATTCAAGCGTTAGAAAAAGTTATTTATTTTGCTTCTTTTGTTATCACTCATGTTGATGAAAATGAAAAGAAATTAGTAGCTGAAGCTCTAAAAAAAGAATATAAAACAAAGAAAAAAGAAATTGAATCAGACTTCAACAAAAAATCTGCTGGTATTGAAAAAGGTGCTTTGAAAGATTTGGAAACAGAGCGTGATAGAAAAATGGAAAGTTTGGAAGAAGATTTCAAAGATGCTGAAGATGAACTAAAAGATATTGAAATGCTTAATATCATCTCAGAAGCACGTTATCAAAATTTGTCTTTCCGTTATGGTCATTTGTTTGAAGCTGGTATTGGTGCTGGTGCTATTCGTGGATTGCTTGAAAGACTTGATTTATTAGAAACAATTGCTCGTTTGGAAAGTGAACTAAAAAAGAGTAAAGGGGCTAAACGTGAACGTCTAATGCGTCGTATCAAACTTTTGAAGAGTTTACACAAAAATAATATTCGTCCTGAATGGATGATTATGACTAATATCCCTGTGATTCCACCAGATCTTCGTCCGATGGTAGCTTTGGATGGTGGTCGTTTTGCTACTTCTGATTTGAATGATTTGTATCGTCGTGTTATCAATAGAAATAATCGTCTTCGTCGTTTGCTTGACTTGAATGCTCCTGAAGTTATTTGTCGTAATGAAAAACGCATGTTGCAAGAAGCAGTTGATGCTCTTATCGACAACAATGCTCGCGCTACCAAGACTGTTCGTGCTTCTACTGGACAAAAACGTCAATTACGTTCTTTAGCTGATATTTTGAAAGGTAAACAAGGTCGTTTCCGTCAAAATTTGCTTGGTAAACGTGTTGACTACTCTGGTCGTTCAGTTATCGTCGTTGGACCAAATTTGAAAATACATCAATGTGGTTTGCCAAAAATGATTGCTCTAGAACTTTTCAAACCGTTTATCATGTCAGAAATTATTAAACGTGAATTGGCTCACAATGTTCGTAGTGCTTCTAGATTTATTGAAAGTAATGCTTCTGAAGTTTGGGACATTTTGGAAGAACTTACAAAGACTACTCGCGTGATGCTTAATCGTGCTCCTACTTTGCATAGACTTGGTATTCAAGCTTTTCGTCCAATTTTAGTTGAAGGTAAAGCTATTCGTCTTCATCCACTTGTTTGTGCGGCTTTCAATGCCGATTTCGACGGAGATCAAATGGCTGTTCATTTACCATTGTCAGAACAAGCAAAATGGGAAGCTGAAAATTTGATGGCTTCTGAAAAAAACTTGCTTAAACCGGCTACTGGTGCTCCTGTTATTACTCCACAACAAGATATTGCTCTTGGTTCATATTATCTAACAAAATTGGATAAAATGGACAAGGATCATGTTGTAAAAGTTTTCTCACATATTACAGAAGCTAGGTATGCTTACAAGACTAGAGTTATTGGTTTGCGTGAAACTATCAAAGTTAGATTTGATAATCTTGATAAATTTGAAGAAGGTACCAATAAATTTATAGAAACAAGTTTTGGTCGTATTTTGTTCAATGAAATTTTGCCAGATAAAATTGCTTATTATAATCAGACTGTTACTAAAAAAGATTTGAGTAATATTATTCAATTTTTGTTAGAATTTTATGGTCAAGAAATTACAGCTGAACATTTGGATAAAATAAAAGATTTGGGATATAAATATGCTACAAAATCTGGTTACTCACTTGGTAAAAGTGATTTCCCAGCTATTCCTCAAAAGAAAGAATTTTTACTTGAAGCTGACAAAAAAGTTCAATTGGTAGAAGAACAATATGCTGAAGGTTTGTTAACTGATTCTGAACGTCATGGTAAAGTTCTTGAAATTTGGACAGAAACCAAAGAAAAATTGGTAGGAATGGGTAAAGATGTAGTAGACCAAGACAAATCAGTTTTTGCCATGATTGATTCTGGCGCTCGTGGTAGTTGGGGACAACTTGGTCAGGTTATCGCTATGAAAGGTCTAGTAGCTTCTCCATCTGGAGACGTTATTGAGCTTCCTGTAAAAGGAAACTTCAAAGAAGGCTTTGGTGTTCTTGAATTCTTTATCTCATCACATGGTACTCGTAAAGGTTTGTCAGATATGGCGCTTCGTACTGCTAATGCTGGTTATCTTACTCGTCGTTTAGTAGATGTTGCTCAAGAAGTGGTAGTCAAAGAAGAAGATTGTGGAGATACTGTTGGTGAACTGTTTACTCTAGAACAATCCAAACAAATGGGTGAAAAATTATCTGAACGTGTTCTTGGTCGTTATGTATTAGTGGATGTTAAAAGTGGTAAAAAAGTAATTATCCCTGCTGGTGAAGTTGTCACTGCCGAAGCTTCTCGTATTATTGAAAAAGAATCAATTGATAATATTCATGTACGTTCTGTTTTACAATGTAAATTAGCCAAGGGTGTTTGTACAAAATGTTATGGTTTCGATTTGAGTAATAGATTACCTGTCAAAACTGGTACTGCTGTAGGTGTCATCGCTGCTCAATCTATTGGTGAACCGGGTACTCAACTTACTATGCGTACTTTCCATTTGGGTGGTGTTGCTGGTGGTGGAGATATTACGCAAGGTTTGCCTCGTGTAGAAGAATTATTCGAAGCTCGTAATCCAAAACGTAAAGCTATTTTGTCAGAAGTATCTGGTAGTATAGAAATTGAAGACGCTGATGGTAAAATAATTACTAGTCCAACTGGCCGTAAAATTTTTGAAGGACGTCGTGGACAAAAAATTGTCAAAGTTCATCATGAAGGTAGTGAAGAAGTAGTGTACGAAATAAGTAAAGATGATGATGTAAAATTTGCTGAAGGACAAAAAGTCAAAAAAGGTGATAAAATATTAGTTCGTGGTGGTAGTGGTGAAATCATCAAAGCCAATAATCCTGGTAGTGTCCATTTTGAGGGCGAAAACATGGTTTTGACTTATGATGGTAAAACTACCAAAGAATATGTTATCCCTATTGGTTATAAGATTTGGGTTAATGATGGTGACATTATAGAAAAAGGTGCTCAATTGACAGAAGGTGCTATTGATCTAAAAGAATTGTTTGAATTAAAAGGTCAAGACGCTGTGAAGAGATATGTGCTTGCAGAAATTCAAGAAATATATGCTTCACAAGGTCAGAGATTGAATGATAAACATATTGAAATCATTATCAAACAAATGTTTAGTCGTGTCTTTGTAGAAGATCCAGGTGAAACAGATTTGCTTCCTGGTGAAATCGTGGAAAAATCTCAATTGATCATTGCCAATAGACAGGCTAAGAAAGATGGTGTGAAATTGGCCAAAGCTCGTGAAATGCTTATGGGTATTAGTAAGATTTCTCTTACCACTCAAAGTTTCTTATCATCTGCTTCTTTCCAAGAAACATCTCGTGTGCTTGTGTCAGCCGCTATCACTGGTAAAATAGACTATCTAGAAGGTCTAAAAGAAAATGTGATTATTGGTCGTCTTATTTCTGCAGGTACTGGTGTTTCTGGTATTCCAGAGTTGGAAGACAAAATCAAAGAAGTGGAACAAGTCGAAACTTCTAAAGCTGAATAAAATTATTGTTAATTGAAAGAACTCCTCGTAAAAAACGGGGAGTTTTTGTTTGGATTAAAAAAATGTTTTAGAGATTCCCCCCTCCTATTAGGAGGGGCTAGGGGAGGTCTAGAGTAAAATAAAACGTTTTATTCAAAGATGGACCCCCTCTAACTCCCCCTAGTAGGGGGAGGATTTTACTTTATAAACTTTTAACTTTATGAACTTCGTTTATCCTTGATTTTCCCTTCAAATTATGCTAAATTATATTTAACAAATAAGAATTATTTTAATCTAAATCCTATGTCCGGACACTCAAAATGGCATAATATACAAGGTAAAAAAGGTAAAGCTGATAAAGCTCGTAGTAATTTGTTTACCAAATTGGCGAAAACTATTACTGTCGCCGCTCAGCTCGGTGGTGGTGATGTGGAAATGAATTTTTCTTTACGTCTAGCAATTGACAAAGCAAAGACAGGTAACATGCCAAAAGACAATATTGAACGTGCCATCAAGCGTGGTACGGGTGAACTTGAAGGTGGAGTGCTTCAAGAAGTTGTTTATGAAGGTTATGGACCTGGTGGAGTAGCTCTACTTATCAAGACCGTTACCGACAATATCAATCGTACTATTTCAGAGTTGAAAGGTGTTTTCAATAAATACAATGCTTCTCTTGGTGCCAAAGGTTCTGTGCAGTGGCAATTTGAAAATGTGACAGTTGTTCGTATCACTGCTGAAGAAAAAGCAAAAATAAAAAATTGGGAAGAATCACAATTAGAGCTCATGGACGCTGGAGTAGATGATATTCGTGAGAGTGCAGAGGGTGTAGAGCTTATTGGTGCTATGGATAAATTTCAATCTATTATGGAAGCTGTGGAAAAACTTGGAGTTGGTATCGAAACTTCTGGTTTGGAGTGGCTTGCTAAAGAAACAATTGAACTTCCCTCTGATAAGTCTGAATCATTAGAAAAATTGGTAGAAGCTTTGCATGATTTGGATGATATTGAGGATGTGTATACGAATGAAGCTTAGTTATTCATTATTTTTTTGTAAAAAAGTCTGTAATATTTTAGTAAAATTGTTCCATTGACTCATTGTCCCATTGTGGTTTTCAAATCGTCAATGGGTCAGTGGTACAATGGGACAATTTTTATTGAGAGTTTATCTTTACTTAATTTTAAAATACTATGCCAAAAAAAAACGAACGTATCTTGGGAGTGGATCCTGGCTTCGGTCGCATCGGTTGGGGAGTGATTGAAAATAGAAAAGGTAAATGGGTTGGTGTAGCTTATGGTTGTATTGAGACGGACAAAAAAGCTGATTTCGTCACAAGGTTAGAAGAAATTAGTATTGATTTAACTGCTATAATAAAAAAATACAAACCAGAGTTTAGTGCGGTCGAAGAATTATTTTTTTACAAAAATGTGACGACAGCTATCAAAGTTGGTCAAGCTCGTGGAGTTATTTTACTTACTTTGAAACAGCAAAATGTAGTCGTATATGAATATACTCCTTTGCAAATCAAGCAAAGTATCACTGGTTATGGTCGGGCTGAAAAAGGTCAACTTCAACGTATGGTCAAGATGATGCTTGGGGTGAAGAAACCAATTACTCCAGATGATGCTGCTGATGCTTTGGCAGTGGCACTTACTTGTAGTACTGGATTGAGGATGCTCAGGATGTAAAATTTTTTGGAAAATAAAAACACCAGTTTGAATAGAACTGGTGTTTTTATTGTTTCTAATATTAAGATAATTGTTGAAGTAGTCTCAAAGCGTCTTCAATAGCTTTACCTTTACTGAATGTTCCTGCAGCTGAAAGTGTCTCTTTTATAGCGTCTATTTGTCTTTGTCTTGCAGCCTTTTCTTCAGCTCTTCTTTGATCTAATTGTGTTTGTTGTGACTGTGTTTCTAAACCTGTTTGTATTCTTAAAGACGATATTTCTCTTCTAGCTTGTTCTGCTATAGTAGTTGCTGTTTTTGTTGCTTCTGCTAGTTCAGCTCTCAATCTATCATTTTCTGCATTTGCTCCTGCCAAAGTTTCTTGTAATATCTCTACATCTTTTCTTAGTGTTCCTATGGTTTCTCTTCGTTCTTTATCTACTGCCAGAGCTTCTTTTGGTAATGTTGGTATATCGAAGTTGACTTCTTTTGTTAGTCTAGCAGCCATTTCATCTCTTATTGTAATGTATCTTTCTTCTACCTCATCTTCATTTTCATCGGGCATAGCTATAAAGCCATTTTCTGTTACAGTCACTCCTTCAGGTAGGAGTTCTTTATTGCTGGAATAAGCCCTCTGGAAGTCTTGTTTATTTCGTGTATCTGGTGTTAACAAAGTTTGTACTCTTAATAAATTTAGAACATGCATTTGTTTTTTTTCTTCCAAGGTAAAAGTTTCTGCTTTTGTGTAATCATCTTCTAGAGTTTTATCGTGTTTAACTTTGTCTTTATAATTACCAGTTCTTGTACTATCAAAAACGAATAGTCCGTTACCTGAATCATTGTGTCTATATAATGTAGACCCTGTTTTTAATAGAGACATTACCTTTTGTAAGTCGTAAGGTTCCATCATATTACGGTCTTTATTACCTGGGGATACTTGGTTAAGTAATGCTGCCAGGTGACCTGCTTCTAAAGTTCTTTCGGGATTTCTCATTTCAGTTTGGTTGCTATCAGCATACATATAACCCTTGTCTACAACATTATTGTCATAGGTCTGGCTGGATTCATCGGCAAATATCTCAGCATTTCTAGGTACCCTACCTATTTTAGATTCATAAATTTTGTGAGTAGCATTTATAAGTTTTGAATTTTGTGGGTCACTTTCTGGTAACAAGTCTGTTGCTATCCTATCAACAGCGAGAGAATACCCTTGTCTGTCAGGTCTTGCTGTTTGCATTCTGTCTGGTATCGCTGAATGATGTCTAGGTGCTTGTTCTTTTGGTTCTTCTTGATGAGAATATGAATCTATGCCCATATGTTGTATATTAATTTTTAATTAGTTTGCTTGTAATATAGTTTATCACTAAGATTAAAATTTGGCAAATTTTTATTTAAGTTTTATTTCTTCAAAGTTAACAATATAAATTGCTTAGAAAACAAAAACACCAGCTCAATTGAGACTGGTGTTTTTAAATTTATAAAAAAATTATTTAGTCTTTATTACATAAGTTCTAGCCAACAAATCATGCCAAGTTCTTTTTTGTGGTTCAAATCCAGCCCAGATGAAACCAAGCATGAAAGGTATCGCACTAATTATCATAGAGAAGTAACGAATAACAGCTTTTTGCCAAGTAAGTTTTTTGTCACCTTCTTCAATAATTTTTAAGCCCAAAATAATTTTGCCTGGAGTGGCTCCTTGCCAGATCCAGAATCCTAATGTATATGCCAATGGGATAATAAATTTCCAACCTACAAAATTTACAGAGACCATACCACCGTTGATAGTTGTGGCTCCAAATAAACTTCCAATTACTGATAATATAATACTATCTATGATTACTGCCAAAAATCTAATCCAAAAGCCACCATATTGATGACCATTTTGTGGTGTGCTTGGTGCGCCAGGTGGATTAGTTACTACTACTTCTTCGGTAGGAGCTTCAGGGATTATTAATTCTTCTTTTGTTTGATTTTCCATATATTATGTTAATGGTTAATAATAATACTATTTTATCACTATTTGTCTATTTTTGACAATAGTCATCTGGTTTTTGTTTATTAGATATGATAAAATATAGATGTTATAAATTTAACTATATATTTATGTCTAAAAAAATAAAAGTTGCTATCAATGGTTTTGGTAGAATAGGTCGTCACGCTTTCAAAGTCGCGCAAACAAAAAGAAACGTAGAAGTAGTAGCTATCAATGATTTGACTGATACTAAGACTTTGGCACACTTGCTCAAATATGATACTGCTTATCCAGATAGCAAATTAAAAATTGGTTTTGATGAAAAAAATATTATTGTAAATGGCAAAAAAATTCCTTGCTTTGCAATGCGCGATCCAAAAGAATTACCTTGGAAAAAAATGGCAGTAGATGTTGTGATAGAGTGTACGGGAGTATTTTTGACCAAAGAATTGGCAGGTTTACATTTGCAAGCTGGTGCAAAAAAAGTTGTTTTGTCAGCTCCTGGTAAAGGTGAAGGAATCAAGACTTACGTTCGTGGTATCAATTGTGGTAGTTACAAGGTTGGTAAAGAAACTGTTATAGACAATGCTTCTTGTACTACAAATTGTACTGCGCCAGTAATGCGTGTGATGGAAGATGTTTTTGGTGTAGAAAAAGCAATGTTGACTACTGTTCATTCTTATACTGCTGATCAAAATCTACAAGATGGTCCTCACAAAGATCTTCGTCGTGCTAGAGCTGCTTGTCAAAATATTGTGCCAACTTCCACAGGGGCTGCGATTGCTACAACCAGAGTAATTCCTGAACTTGAAAACAAGTTTGACGGTATTGCGCTTCGTGTGCCTACTATCACAGGTTCTCTTACTGATTTTACTTTGGTTTTGAAAAAAGATGTGACTGTCGAAGAAGTAAACAAAGCTTTGATAAAAGCAAGCAAAACTTCATTGAAAGGAATCTTGGTGACAACAGATGAGCCTATTGTTTCTTCTGATATTATTGGAAACACACATTCTTCTATTGTTGATTTGGGTTTGACCCATGTAGTTTCTGGAAATATGGTCAAAATCATTTCTTGGTATGATAATGAGTGGGGTTATGCTAATAGACTTGTTGAAATGGTGGAGATTGTGGGAAAGAACTAAGAGGAACGGGGAATCAAAATATTAAATTTAAAAATTACAAAAAGGGTTCTCCCCCTATTAGGGGGAGTTAGAGGGGGTCCATCTTTGACAAGACGTTTTATCTTGCAAAAGACCTCCCCTAGCCCCTCCTAATAGGAGGGGAATTCATAAAATTTATTTTTTATGAAGACTATCAACAAATTAAAAAATCTTTCTGGTAAAATTGTTTTGCTTCGTGTTGACTACAACGTCCCTCTAAAAAAAGGTGAGATTTTGGATGACGAAAAAATTGTGAAATCTCTCCCAACCATTCGTACTTTGCAAGCTAAGAAAGCCAAGATTATTATTGTTACACATCTTGGTCGTCCAGAAGGTAAAATTGTTGCAGATTTAAAAATTGATCCTGTTGCTCTGCATCTTGGTGAATTATTAAAACAAAAAATTGTAAAATTAGATAGTAAAAATTGGGACAAAAAATCTGGCGACAAAATGCGTTTAGAAATACTAACTACAATTGATGCGATGCGTCCAGGTGAAGTCGCTATGCTTGAAAACATTAGATTTTCCAAAGATGAAGAAGAAAACAAAGGAACTTTGGCACAAGAATTGGCTAACCTAGCAGATATTTTTGTATTAGATGGTTTTGCTGTAGCTCATCGTGGTGATGCTTCTGTTGTTGGTGTAGCCAAATATTTACCTGCGTTTGCTGGTTTACTGATGGAAAGTGAAGTAAAAGCTTTGTCAAAAGTTTTGAAAAGTCCAAAGAAACCTTTTGTGGCTATTATAGGTGGAGTGAAAGCTGAAACAAAAATTCCTGTAATAAAAAATTTGCTCAAAAAAAGTAATTACATTCTTATTGGTGGTGGTATTGTCAATACTTATCTTTATGCCAAAGGATTCAAAATTGGTAGTTCTGTGGTTGATAAAAAATATGCCAAAGAAATTTTACAATATTGTAAAAGTAAAAAAGTTATCAAACCACTTGATGTTGTAGTGGGGGATATTAAGGGCAAAAAATATTGGGTCAAAGATTTGGATAAAAATTTCAAAATTACTGACAAAAATTTGGCTATCTATGACATTGGTCCTAAAACTATTCAAGAATATGCCAAGTATATCAAAAAAGCCAAGACTATTGTCTGGAATGGTGCAATGGGTTATTTCGAACAACATCCTTATGAAAACGCGACTTATAGTATTGCTCGTCTTGTAGCTACTAGATCAAAAGGTCCTGCTTTTGGTGTGGTTGGTGGTGGAGAAACTTTGCTTAGTCTAGAAGCCGTGAAGATGACAGAATATGTTGATCATATTTCTACAGGTGGTGGCGCGATGCTTGAGTTTTTGTCTGGAAAGAAATTACCAGGGGTGAAAATATTGTAGAGGAATGAGGAATGAGGAATGAGGAATGATGAAGGGGGAATGTGGAATGTGATTTTTGGATAAGTGATCATTTCAAATCCTTTAATTTTTTTCAATCCGTGTTCCTATTATAATTGGGTTGTCTAAATTTTATGAAAAAAATAATTTATTTACGTAAAAAAATAGATTGTGTTGATAAAAGCATTTTGAAATTACTCGCCAAGCGTTTTGTTTTGACTGACAAAATTGGTGTGATTAAAAAGTTAGAAAACATTGTAGTGGAAGATAAAAATAGAGAAATAGAAATTTTGGAAAAATTTGAAAAACTTTCACAAAAATTTAATCTTGATAAAAATTTTACAAACAATCTTCTTCAATTAATTTTTCAAGAATCAAAAAAGAGACAGAAATAAACCTTGTAGGTGTATTGTAAGCCCCTGCCTGCCGGCAGGCAGGTTGTAAGCCTCGTAAGCCTTGTAAGCTTTTTTTACTCTTGCCATCACCCTCATTTTGAGATAAACTAAAGATGTAAATAATAACGAAAAACTATGAGTAAAAAAATTATCTTCTCAGCTATTCAACCAACTGGCAACTTGCACATCGGCAATTATCTTGGTGCTGTCAAAAATTGGCTAGAACTACAGAAAAATGAAGAATATGAATGTATTTTTTGTATTGCAGATTATCATGCTATGACTGGTGACAAGACAGCTCAAGATAGACGAGATCAGATTATACTGATGGCAGCTGAGCTTTTGGCTTTGGGAATTGATCCTAAGAAATCTACTTTTTTTGTGCAATCTCATGTGCCTGAGCATACTGAATTAGCTTGGATTTTCAATACTGTGACTCCGATTGCTGAATTGGAAAGAATGACTCAGTACAAAGATAAATCTCAAAAACAAATAAAAAATATTAATACAGGACTTCTGACATATCCTACTCTTATGGCTGCAGATATTTTGCTTTATCATACAGATTTAGTTCCAGTAGGTGAAGATCAAATCCAGCACGTAGAGTTGACTCGAGATATTAGTCGTTGGTTCAACAACAAATATGCTGAAAATTATTTTGGAGAAGTGAAGCCTTTGCTTACAGAAATTCCTAGAGTAAAAAGTTTGCTTGAACCACTCAAAAAAATGAGTAAAAGTTATGGACTAAGTCATGTATTAGAGCTTGCTGACGAACCAGAAGTGATTTTGGCTAAGCTCAAAAAAGCTGTGACAGCAAGTGAACCTGGTGAAAAATCTCCAGGTGTAGAAAATCTATTATTGCTACTCAAAAACTTCGCAGATGAGGCTGTGTATAACAAGTTTGTAGAAGCTGAAAAAAATGGTACTATTAAATACGGAGAGTTGAAAGCTACTTTGGCTCAAGTTATTGGGGACTATTTCGCAGATTTTCGTGAAAATCGTACACAATATCTGGAAGATAGGAGCTATTTAGCGACTGTACTTGCTGATGGTGAAGAAAGGGCTAGTAAAATTGCCAAGGCTACAATGAAAGAAATTCGACATCTGATTGGTATTAGATAAATTTAGTATTAAAACAAAAAAGATGCTACATGCTTGTGGGCGTCTTTTTTGTTTTTTGAAGCAGAGTCAGTTTGTCAGCAGACTCAGCTATAATTGACATTTAGTAAAAATATATGTATTATAGACAAACTTTATCGTCATTGTAATCTAATAAAAATCAGTTTAAATCAGTGTTATGAAAACAATAAACACGCCAGAATTAATTGAATGGCAAAAACAAAACAAACAATTTAGAATTATTGATGTTCGTACTGAATATGAATATAATGAAGGGTCTATAGAAAATTCAGAACTTATTCCTCTTGATGTTTTTGATAGAGTTTTTACTGAAAAATTAGCTGACAAGGATGAAACTATAGTCTGCGTTTGTCGCAGTGGTGGACGTAGTTCTATGGCTGTGGATTTTTTGGATAAGCAAGGTTATAAAAATGTTTATAATCTTATCGGTGGTTATGGTACTTATAGATTGTTCGCTATATAGATAAAATTTGACAGGCTACAAGAAGTATAGTAAAGTAATAAGGCTATGACACAATTATTTAACAATAATAATTTGAATAATAATATCAGCCAATAAGTGGGTGTCATTTTTATAAACAGAAAATAACCCGCTTAAAGAAGCGGGATTTTTATTCCCAGATAGTTCAGTGGTAGAACGCAGCGCTGTTAACGCTGATGTCGTAGGTTCGAATCCTACTCTGGGAGCTAAAAAATAAGACTTTTAAAACAGGTCTTATTTTAGTTAAAAATATAGTCCTAAAATTTATAAAAAACAAAAAATCACTAGTGACATAGTGATTTTTTATTCTTCAATTTCTTCTACCAAAGTAAAATAAATAATTGGAGGAGAGGTCGGGATGTGCGTCCGCGACCTCCATCGAGTGTGTATCATCTTAGACTTGCGTCTTTGGTGACAACGTCGACATAGTCCTCCAAATTCTCAGTAGCGGTATGGTGCGACACCTCAGGTAGTTTCGATTTCTATGGCCTCACGTGTGGCAGTGGACATCATGGCGATCTGGCGAGGGTCTTCTGACCATCCTCTGAACCATGATGCTGTGGCACGGAATACCTTCGCGAGGTGAAGAGGATTGCCTCCCTCAGGTGAGCCGGCAAGTTTAGCAATTTCACCACAGGTCACACGCCGCTCCTTTACGTTTCCTGGCTCATCATCTTTTTTGGGCTCCGAAAGGATACGAAACCCAATGGCGCAATCGGCGAGAGTCAAGGACATGTTACTGCCCCATCGGATTTCGCCAATCTCGCGCATGGTCGCGGCGATTGCCTTTGCTCGTCCTGCAGGTTTCAACTCGCGAAGAACCCGCTCAGCGAGCTCGTTGAAAGTCTCTTTTGGGTGCATTGTCACTCCTTGGTCTGAGTTTGGTCGGATTGATGTGGACTATGTCTTGTAAAAAACAAACTTCTGTCGTTGTGTTTCCACTTATTAATTTATATTAAATTAGCAAAATAATCAATATTATTAGTCCACGTGTTGACATTATTAAACAACAATGCTAATATCAATGTACTATGTTAAACAAATTGAAGCAACTATTATTAGATATTGGCCTAGCTGAAAATGAAAGCATGTTGCTTATTGTTCTTTTTCAAGAAGGTGGATTAAAAGTAAGTGATATCGCAAAGAAAGCATCATTAAATAGGACTACTACTTATGGTATAATTAAATCACTATCAAAACGTGGATTAATTGATTCATATACAGAGTATGGTATAGCAAAACACAAAGCCATTGAGCCTGAACTTTTGTTAGCATATGTTGATAGACAACAAGAAAATTTGAAAAATAAAAAGGAAGATTTAAAAAAAATAATGCCTGATATTTGTAAATTACATATTAATAATGAAATTTTACCATCTGTTGTTTTTTTTGAAGGAATTGAGGGTGTAAAACGTGCTTATGAAGACACACTTACCAACAACAAAAGCAAAAAAATTCATGTATTTAGTGGACCAGATGCTATATTTAAACAGTTGGGGAAAGATTACATAAAATATTATGTAAATAAAAGAAAAAGATTAGGTATTAAGTGTTATCAAATAGCAAGTAGTACTCCTATTGTACAAATGGTGCAAAAAAATGATGAGGAATCATTAAGAGTAACGAAATTAATATTTAGTATGTCTTCATTTGATACTGAAATAGTTATTTACGATACTAAGATAGCTATGTTTTCTTTTAAAGACAAACATTTATTAGCTTTAGTTATTAATGATCGTGCCATTAGTGATACACTTAAAAAAATATTTGATTTTGTTTATTCAATTCTAGACAATGAATTGGGTGAAAGCAAAAAAATAATTAAATGAAGAATGTAATAATAATTCACGGAAGACCAAGCAAGGAAGTTTATTACTCTTCTGATTATCCATCATCAAGTAATTTTGCTTGGATTCCTTGATTACAAAAACAATTGATAATAAAGAGTCTTATCCTCGGAGCCAAACAAAAAAACACTATAGAGTGTTTTTTTGTTTTGACTTTTAATTATATTTTATGTTATAGTTTATTTATACCATTTTAGTATAATTTATCTAACCACAAAACATATGTCAAAAGTCAGCACTTATCTCAATTTTCCTCGCAACACAGAGGAAGCGTTCAATTTTTATAAATCAGTTTTTGGTACAGAATTTGAAGGTGAAATCAATCGTATGGGTGATATACCTTCGCAAGAAGGTCAGCCAGTAATAAGTGAAGAAGACAAAAATTTGGTAATGCATGTAGCTTTGCCAATTTTGGCTGGACATGTGCTTAGAGGTACTGACGCCCCAGAGAGCATGGGTTTCACAGTAAATATGGGCAACAATGTCTATATTAATTTAGAACCAGATACTCGCGAAGAAACCGAGCGACTTTTCAAAGCTCTTTCTTCTGGCGGAGAAGTGGAAATGGCACTTGCTGATATGTTTTGGGGTGATTACTTTGGTTCTTGTACTGACAAGTTTGGTGTGAAATGGATGTTCAATTGTTCACAAAAATAAAGTTATCATTTATTTAGTAGATTAAAAAATATCTCGTTATACTACAATGAACCTCACCCCAGACCTCTCCTACGAGGAGAGGGAGTCTCCTGTTTTCCATCCTCTCGTAGAGGAGGAGAAAAAAGTGAGGTTAGTCGATGAAGAGTAATTCTGTCAAATTATTAATTCATATTTAATTAAAAATCATATGAAAAAACTACATTTTTCCATATTTATGAGTGCTCCACGCGAAAAAGTCTGGGAAAAGATGCTTTCTGATTCTTCTTATCGTGAGTGGACTAAGTCTTTCAATCTTGCTGGTTCATATTATAAAGGGGATTGGAGTCAAGGTTCTAAGATATTATTTTTGGTGCCAAATCCAGATGGTAGTGGCGAAGGTGGTATGATTTCTCGTATCAAGGAAAATCGTCTTTATGAATATATTTCTATTGAGCACTTGGGTATTATAAAAAATGGTGTGGAAGATACTACGAGTGATGAGGTAAAAAAATGGACACCGGCTTTTGAGAATTATACTTTTAGAGAAAAAGATGGTGGTACAGAAATTGTCGTGGATATAGATAGTAATGAAGAATATGCCAAAATGTTTGAAGGTATGTGGCCAAAAGCTTTGCAAAGTCTAAAAGAATTGTGTGAAAAATAATTTTGTATTTCCTAAAACATAGTATCTAATATTTAATTTTATGACTGCAGAACACAACGTAAAAGATTTGACAGTTGGAAATATCCCCAAACAACTTTGGTCACTGGCTTGGCCGATGATGCTATCCATGTTTTTTTATACACTTTATAGCATTGTGGATACTTTTTGGGTAAGTAAATTGTCCACAGAAGCCATAGCTGCTGTTAGCATTTCTCAAATTACACTCTATGTGATGATTGCCCTTAGTATGGGTATTGCTGTTGGTTCAGGTGTGGTCATGGCGATGAGTATCGGGGCCAAAAACAAACCGGAAGCGGAGCGCATACTTGGTCAGTCTTTTGTTTTGGCAGCTATTTCTGGTTTGTTTTTTACTGTTGTTTCTTTAATCTTCAAAAAACAATTGCTAATAGCTTCTGGTGCAGGTGGAGATATTTTTGCTCCTGCGCTTGAATATTTTACGGTTACTTCTGCTGGTTCTATACTTTTTTTCTTTCTTATGAATGTCATGTTTGCTTTTAATTCCGAAGGTGATACTTTTACTTTGACCAAATTATTTGCCGTTTCTACTCTTGTAAATGTGGTGCTTGATCCGATTATGATTTTTGGTAGATGGGGTTTTCCAGCTCTTGGTATTTCTGGAGCGGCTTATGCCACGCTTATTTCTCAAGTAGTGTTTTTGGTTTTGGGTATTGTTGTTTTGTCTGGTAAAAAAAGAAATATTAGATTTTCTTTTAAGAATCTTAGTTTCAAGTGGTCTTCAGTCAAGCAAATATTGAAAATTGGTATTCCAGCTTCACTAACTCAAGTAATTAATCCAATTGGTCTGGCGGCTCTGATTTTTATTACTTCCCAAACTTTTTTGGAAGCCGGAGCCATTGCTTTTAGTTTGGTTTTTCGTGTAGAATTCTTTGCCTTTTTACCAGCCGCTGGTTTTGGTTTTGCAGCTATGGCGATGATTGGTCAGAGTATGGGTGCTGGCAAACTAGAGCGCGCGCAAGCAGTCTTCAAAAAAGCTATTGTCTTAGGATTTTTGTCAGCCTCTGGTTTTGGAGTTTTGTCTATATTGTTTGGTGGTTATATTGTTGGTATTTTTACGACCGATGCTCAAGTTATGAATTATTCCTTACTTTATTTGTGGATTGTAGCAGGTACTTATGGTTTTTTGGCAGCGGCGATGATTGAGGCTAGTGTCTTTCAAGCTATGGGACGTTCTTGGCCTGGCTTTTGGATTTTCTTTACCAAGTTCATGTTTATTTCTTTGCCTTTAGGTTATGTTTTGACTAGTGTCTTTAAATTTGATATTTGGGCGATGTGGACTGCGATTGCCTTATCCAATGTCGTCGTTGCTGTCTTTGGTTATTTGTGGAGTCGGAAGACTGTTAAAACCAAAAAGACAGTGGAAGTATTAGTGTAATTTTGTAAAGTAATTAAAAATAAAAACAGTCCCGATAAAATCGGGACTGTTTTTTATATATAAGAGATTATTCAGCTCTTTGTACGTTTGTAGCAGCTTTTCCTTTTGGAGTTTCTTCAACTTCAAAAGTAACAGCGTCACCTTCTCTTAATTCAGAGAAACTAACACCAACTAAACTGTTAGCATGGAAGAATAAATCTTCGCCGCCTTCTTGAGAGATGAAACCGAAGTTCTTGTCTGTCAATTTTTTGATGATACCTTGCATATGTATGTAAAGATATGTGAATTAAATACCAAGAGGTAGAAATTCGACTATTATCTCCACACTTTCAATATTTTTGTAGTACTTGACTACGAGTCCTAGTATATCACAAAATATGTTTTTTGTCAAGGTGACACGAATCTTAACACGAATGGGCACTAATAGTAAAAAATAGTATCTGTTAATATTCGTTATAATATTTTTTTCATATCTGAAAAATATTAGACGTATATTAAATAGATACTAAACAAATATTAATGTTTGATTGGTCTTCCTTGACAAAGTATTACTTTTTTGCTATACTTTGGTATTAATTTATATGCACGGCTAGAAATAGTCCTGCGACTCGAATTTTTTTGTGTCATTTCGCCATGTGCGAACAAAGTGTGACTCTTGGAAATATTGGGTCACACATTTTTTTTATGACAGAAAAACATATCGATACCGGTCGTTTTGACGATCTTGGTATCAAAAAGAATTTCTTAGAAATTCTCAAAAACAAAGGCTTTGAAAAGCCTACACCTATTCAGCATCAGGTTATTCCAGGTGCTCTTGAAGGTAAAGACGTGGTAGGTATTGCTCAGACTGGTACTGGTAAAACTTTGGCTTATGGGATACCTCTTATTCAAAATTTAGCTACAGGCAATGGTGGTCAGGGCTTAATTTTAGTTCCAACTCGTGAATTGGCACAACAAGTAGCGGACGCTTTAAGTAGTATTGGTAAGAGTTTAGGGCTTCGTATCGCTGTGATTATTGGTGGTGTATCATCTCGACCACAAATTAAAGATTTGCGTAATAATCCACATATTGTGATTGCTACTCCAGGTCGTCTTGATGATTTGATGGAACAAAGACAATATAGACTGGATAAAGTTAGTATGCTTATTTTGGATGAAGCAGATAGAATGCTTGATGTTGGCTTTTTGCCACAAATAAGACGTATTTTCAAATTGGCTCCAGTCAACAGACAAACAATGCTTTTTTCAGCTACTATGCCACCTTCAATTTCAAGTTTGGCTAGTGCTTTTATGAAAATGCCATTGCGTATTGAGATTGCTCCACAAGGAACTTCTGCTGAAAATGTTGAACAAGAAGTTTTTATTATTAGTAAACCAGACAAAATGCGTTTACTTTATTCTCTTTTGAAAACTTATAAAGATGATACTGTTTTGATTTTTTCTCGTACCAAACATGGTGCTAAACGTATTGCTCGTGATATAAATACTGTTGGTCATAGTGCTACTGAAATTCATTCCAATCGTACTCAAGGTCAACGTAAGGCTTCATTAGAGGGCTTTTCTAGAGGTAGATTTAGAATTATGGTAGCAACTGACATTGCAGCTCGTGGCATTGATGTCAAACAAATTTCTTTGGTGATCAATTTTGATTTACCAGACAATTCTGAAGATTATGTTCATCGTATTGGTCGTACTGGCCGTGCTGGACGTTCAGGAAAAGCAATCTCATTTGTGACACCATCAGAAAAAATGGACATTAGAAAAATAGAAAAATTAATTAGAAAAACTTTGCCAATTTTGGACTTACCAATTATAGCACGTGAACAGTCAGAAAGTTTTTCTGCAGATAGAAGTTTTTCATCAAGACAAAGTTTTGGTGGACAACAACGCCAGCGTGGTGGTCAAGGTCAAGGACAAAATCAAGGACGTCGTCGTAATTTTAGTCGTGAACGTCGTTATGGACGTACTCAAGCTAGAGGTGAAAGATAAAAGTAACGTTCTTGTAAATTAATTGTAGATAGTATATAATTTGATTATATTTAAATTTTTTTTTAAAAAATTTGTATGTTGCTTAGTAAAGTATTAAAAAATCTAAAAAAAATAGAAAATAAAAAAAGTTCTGATTTGAATATTACTCTTCAAGGGCTTAAGAAGCCAGCTCCTAAAAGAAGTGGTTTCCATGCCAAAGCTAAGAGTGAAGCTGGTGCCCTACGTCAGCGTAGTATGGGGAATAGAATGACCAAACCTTCAAGATCAAAATAAAATTAAAACACCAGCTTAAGCTGGTGTTTTTCTTAATAATAAAGATCTCATGTTAAAACGGTATGTATATTTTGTATTTTGTATATTAGTGTTATACTAAATATATAATATATATTGTATGAAAAATTATGCTCGTGTTGGCAAACGTCAGGGCAAACCAGCTTTTCGTACGCCTTCTAGTTTCAAAAATAATGTTTACAATGTTGTGAGACAAATTCCCAAAGGTAAAGTCTTGACTTACAAAGAAGTGGCTCACAAGGTAGGTTCACCCAAAGCTTATCGCGCTGTTGGCAACATTTTGAACAAAAATTACGATCCAAATATCCCTTGTCATCGGGTTGTAAGATCTGATGGTAAAATTGGTGGTTATAATAAAGGGTCTGATAAGAAGAAAGAAATTTTGGAAAGTGAAAAGGCTATTTGACAATTTATTGGCTTACCTCTATTATAGGGCAGCTACTTTCAGCTGTTTTTTGTAATATACGAATTACACAAATTTTTGCTTAAATTTTGCATTGTAGCCATAGTTTAGAAATATTTTATTTTTTTAGAAAATATAGTACAATAGAAATATGAAACATAAAGCTCTAAAATTCATTTTTATTTTTGTTATTAGCGTCATTACTTTGCTTATAGTGGCTTATTTTGTTTTGTTTTTTCGAAAGTCAGATGAACAAAAAGTTGGACAAGAAATAATTGATCGACAATCTATTGAAATAGAAGATATTATTAAATCTCGTCAGGCAGAAGAAACCGCTATAGACAATAAGGTTGACCCTTTTGGGGAAGATGGTTTGGTGCGTGTTTTGCTTATCGGTCTGGATAGTCGGGCAGGGCAGACAGCTGGACATTGTGATGTGATTCAAATGATTGAGATAGATAAAAATAAGAGTAATATCCAAGTCACGGCTGTTCCTCGTGGTACTTATTCTCCTTTGCCACCTGGTAAAGCTTCAACTTCTACTGATTATTATGTTTCTAATGCTTGTGGTTTGGCAGGCCTTGAGTATGGAATAGACAAAATAGAAAAAATTCTGGGTAAAAAAGCTGACTATCTTGTGATGGTTGGATTTTCGGAGACGCTGGGTATTTTACGTAATTTGAAATTGCCAACGACTGAGACCTTGCAGTGGCTTCGCCAGCGTCAGGGTTATGCGATTGGTGAACCACAGCGCGCTCGTAATCATTCAACTTTTATCAAACAACTCATGACAAAGTATTTACCAGAAAAAGAATCAAAACTTGATTTACCTTTTCATTATATTTTATATAAACTGGTTAAGACTGATTTGAGCTTTTCGCAAAGTGAAAAAATAGTTGAGGTTTTGATTAATATGGATTTGAAAAATAATTCAGAAAAAATTACATTAGCCATGCGACCAAGTTATAATGTTCAAGATATACCTTATGACCCGGCTACTGCTGGGGAATATGTACAAAAGATGATTGGACCTATAAAAAATTATTTGTCTGGTACCAGTTATACTGGTATTGATACTGTTGAAGCTGATCAAAGAATAGTTGATAAAATAGACGAACAAAGTAATGATGCTGAATTTATCAAATGGGCGTTTGATAATCAGTTGTGGCTTCAGATAGAAGATGATACAATGAGAGAAGAGAATCATTATGATATAATGATTAACTATATATCAAGGTTAACTGTAAAAGATGACAAAGAACAAGTTGTTAGTGATTATATTTTGGAGATGAAGTATCTTGGTTTAGATAATTGGGCTAATAAAGGTGAAGAACTCTTGAAAATTGAAATAGCTAATCCCGACTTAGTCGGGACAAGAGGGTTTAATTTCTAGTTCTGATAAAATCTAGATGAAGATGTTCTTTCTTATATCTCGTCAGTTTGCTACAACATAGTTAATTAGATTATTTTTAAAAAAATTATATGAATGAACAAAAATCAAAAGTTGTAGCAATCTTATTATTTTTATTTTTTGCTTTGGTTGGTTTGTTAGTTGTCTTTTTTTTATTTTCAAAACAATTATTTAAATCTGACACCGTAAATAATAGTAACAATGATAATATTGAAGAATATTTTTGTACAGCTGATGCTAAGCTTTGTCCAGATGGCTCGTATGTAAGTAGGATGCGTGATGGTGGATGTAAGTTTGCTCCATGTCCTGGAGAAGACAACACAGATAGTAATGTTGATGTTGGATTTTTACCAGAGACTGGTTTGGATGCTAATAATTTGGATTGGCAAGAATTTGTTCAAGATGGATTGAAATTTAGAGCACCAAAAGAAATACCAGGTTTGGAATTTGTGAGATTAGAAAGTTGGCCACCAAAGGTAGTTGAGTTTGTTGGCAATTTTGTTTGTGATTCTGGTGTACAAAAAGAAATAAATGGTAGAAATTATTGTATAGTTACCAATAGTGAGGGAGCTGCTGAATCGGTATTTACTACGTATAAATATATGATAGATCATCTTGTCTATGATGAAGTATCTGGTACTGATATAGAAAAAATAGTGAGTATTGAATTTATAGTTCAATATCCTCAATGTTTGAATTATGATAGTCCTCAAAGTGAAACTTGTATTCAAGAAGAACAAAATTTTAATTTAGATAGTGTAGTCGATACTATTGTAGAGAGTATTTTTGAGCCAGAATTAGAAGCTTAAATCCGCCCAAGGCGGACGAGAGGGCTTAATTCCCCGTAGCTTCTTGCTACGAAGATGTTCCTTCTCATACCTCGTCAGCTTGCTGCGAGGTAGTTGATTTTGATTAGATTAGAGTCGGGGCTAATCGTTAATTGATTAATTTTTAAATAAAAAAACGTCAGTTTATAAACTGACGTTTTTTTATAAATATTTTTAGTGATGGTGATGACCTTGGTAATTTTCTTTTTGCATTTTATCAATATTGCTTTTGCTCAAAAAATGAGCAGCGATGTAAGTCGAAATAGGTACTGCTAAAACTAAAGCGATACTTCCAATCAAAGTACGAACTATTTCTTCAGATATGAATTGACTATTGATAGTAAACCAAAGTGGTGAACTTTGTGCTGCTGAAAAAAGTAAAAAAAGTGGAAGAGATGCACCTGCATAAGCAAGTACTAGAGTATTTACTAAAGAAGAAATATGCTCTTTGCCAACTACTAAGGCTCTTTTGTATAATTCATTTTTGTTAAGATTTGGATTGGCAATGCGTAATTCTCCGATAACAGCTGTTTGTGCTGTGGTAATATCATCTAAAACGCCGAGTGTGCCGATGATTATTCCAGCCAACAAAAGACCTTGCAAATTTATTTCGCCAAATTGAGCCGTCTGTAAGAAAAAAGCTTCTTCTGAACCCATACCAAATAGACTAGATATATGCACAAAAAATTGTGCTATTAAAATAGATATTCCTAAGGTAATAATAGTACTGAGCATTGATAAATTAGTTCTTTTGTTGAAGCCGTGAGCTAGATATAATGAAACACTAACAATAACAAGTGAACCAATTATTGTAATAGTTAAAGGGTTTTTTCCTTGAGCAATTTGCGGTACTATGAAAAGAGACAATACTAGAATACTAAAAAATAATCCTAAGAGCGCTCCAAAACCTTTTAGTCTTCCCAAAAATAAAACTAGTAAAATAAAGATTATAAAAATTGTGATAAGTGCAGACATCCTATAATTGTCAGCATAATCATATTTATTTGTACCATCTATGGAATAAGTTTTTACTACTACAATTTTTTCTCCGACTGAATGATATTGAATTTTATCAATAGTTTTTATACCAGATATTTTTATTTGTATTTCTTTCCCTTTTTCTTTCCCTGATAAAATTTTGGCTGTAAAAATTTGGTAATCTTCGATGTAATCTTCAGCAATAGTGTTGCTACCTTCATCATCAATATGGAGTATGGTAGCTTTACTGTATTCATTTTGTTGTATATCTTCTGGATTTAGCAATTCTTCTTTTAGACCTTCGTTTGTTGTTTCAGCATATTCTATTGGAGCTGCCAAACTAGGTGAAGGTAACGCTAGAAAAGACAATGCAAAAAATAATGAGGTTATAATTATTTTTGTTTTCATAGTTTATTTTTCTTAATAAAATAAAGACGTTTTTATTATATCATACTTGTGGACAGTTTGCTATTGCAAATCATTCGCAATTGTGTTATAGTATCTTCACTATGAAAAATATTTTAGAAAAATTGAAGAACAATGGTTACAAGCTTACCCAGCCTCGCGAGAAGGTTTTGGAGCTTTTATCACATAATCACAAAGCTTTGTCAGCGCAGGATATCCATAGTTTTATCAAAGACGTTGATAAAGCTTCTGTCTATCGTACTTTAAATTTGTTGGAAGAATTGGGAATAGTAAATATTGAAAATTTTAATAATGAAAAGTTGTATTGTTTGTCAGCCGATCCTCATCATCATATCATTTGTAAAAAGTGTGGGTTTAGTGAGGAAGTACCTTGTACTTATGAACATTATAATTTTAGTAATTTTAGTAATGTACAACATCAGATGACTTTAACTGGTGTTTGTAATAAATGTAATAAATAAAAAATATGTTGAAAAAAATATTTTTGTCTGTCGTTTTGTTTTTTGGTCTTACTTTGTTTTTGAGTGGTTGTAGTTTGCAAAATACTTCTGAAGATACAAAAAATAGTGATGAAAAAATTAAGGTAGCAGCTAGTATTTTCCCAATTTATGATATCGCAAAAGAAATTGCGGGAGATAAAATTGACGTCAATTTGATTCTTCCTTCTGGTGCTAGTCCTCATACTTTCGAAGTATCAGCTTCACAAATAAAAAATTTGCAAAATACAAAATTATTTTTTGTTATTGGACAAAATCTAGATGGTTGGGTAGAAGATATTTCTTCTTCAGTTTCTGAATCCCAAACTGTTGATTTGAGTTCTTCTGTCGAATTGCAAAAACTTGATGAAAATAGTACTAACCATAAGCCAGACGAAGATGAGGAAGATACCACAGGTTTCGATCCACATTATTGGCTTAGTTCACAAAATGTTTATCTTATGGCTGAAGAAGTTATGAAACAGCTTGTGGTGTTGTCACCAGAAAATGAAACTTACTTTTTGGGTAATTACAATAATTTTGTAAATCAATTGCAGACCAAAGATGTAGAGTGGCAAGAAAAGATGAGTAGTTTGACTAATAAAAATATTGTAGTATTTCATGATGCTTGGGGTTATTTTGCCGACCATTTTGGTTTGACCGTTGTTGGTACTTTTGAGCCATTTCCTGGCCAAGAACCAACTCCGCAATATTTGAAAGAATTGCAAGTTGCTGTAAAAGATTATAATATCAAAGCCTTGTTTGCTGAACCACAACTGTCTCAAGATTCTATCAAGACTTTGGCAAAAGATTTGGGAGTGGATATAAAAGTTTTGGATCCTACTGGTGGTGTTGAAGGACGTGCTAGTTATATTGAGATGATGGATTTTAATGTGGAGAATATTTATGGGTTGTTGAAATAAGGTTTTTTATAAATTAAGATATTATATTATTTAAACTAGTAAATTGTCTCACTGACCCATTGTTCCATTGTGGTTTTTGAAGAGAAGGTCAATGTGACAATGGGACAATGAGGCAATGGAACAATTGATTTGAATCTTTGTTTAGATAATTAAATTTACAAATTAAAATATATGTTGATCAGGGTACAAAACCTAAGTTACAAATTCAACGATTTTACAGCACTTGAAAACGTGTCTTTTGAAATTGAAAAAGGGGATATAGTGGCAATCATCGGACCAAATGGTAGTGGTAAAACAACGCTCTTACAAAATATTATTGGCTTACTTAGTCCGACAACTGGTACTATTACTATTGATGGTAAAAATCCAAAAGATATTAGACATAAAATAGGTTACGTTCCTCAGAAATTTGAATTTGACAGATCTATTCCTATCAGTGTTCATGAATTTATGAGTTTAGAAAAATGTGGGAAAAAAGGTCATGATGAAAAAAATATAATTGAAGCATTGAGAGAAGTTGGGTTGGAAGATGTCGAAGAAAAACAATTAGGACATTTGTCTGGGGGACAATTTCAACGTGTAATGATTGCGCGAGCTTTGCTTCATGAAAAAGAAATACTTATTTTTGATGAGCCTTCTACTGGAATTGATCTTGCTGGAGAAAAAACTATTTATGATTTGATAAAGAAAATAAATGAAGATCGTGGTACTACTTGTTTGATTGTTTCTCACGAACTTAACATCGTCAACAAGTATACCAAAAAAGTAATTTGTATCAATAAACAAATGGTTTGTTTTGGAGCTCCTGAGATTGTTATTACCAAAGAAACTTTGGAAAAGTTGTATGGTAGTGATACTGGATTGTTTCATGCACATCGACACAATTAATCCCGATTCGCTGAAAGACGAAGAGGGATCTTTTTCAAGGAAAATGTTTTCTTTGAGAAAGATTTTGGAAACTAATTTTATATATAAGTTGATAAGTGGAGTGACAAATTGAGCCGCCGATTGGGCGGGGAAATTTGTTGGCACACTGCGTAACGAAATTCGTTCTTTCAGACTCATTTCGTCATTCCACATTATATAGAAGTCTTTTAAGTATTTTGAAAGTTTTGTTAATTAAGTAAATTAATTTTTAAGAAAGATCCTCACGCCGTGCTTCGCCGGCTCAGGATTGTGAAAAACCACTATGCTAGAATTCCTACAATACCCCTTCATGATCAGAGCTCTAGTGAGTGGTATTTTTGTTTCCATTTTGCTTGGCTGGCTTGGTACTTTTGTGGTGACTCGTAAGATGAGTTTTATTGGCGACGGAATTGCTCATGCTTCTTTGTCTGGTATTGCCTTGGCTATTTTGCTTGGTTGGGCGCCGATTCCGACAGCTGTAGTACTCGCTAGTATTATTGCTATTATTATCTATTTTTTGGAAAAGAAAACCAATATATCTAGTGATATGGCTATCGCTATTATGCTGACGACCGGCATGGCGATTGGTATTATTTTGCTGAGTTTTTATCAAGGTTATCAACCGGAACTACTGAGTTATTTGTTTGGAAACATTTTGGCTATCAATAGTTATGATATGTTTTCTATTTTGATTATTGGTTTTTTTGTTTTATTGGTTTTGTTTGTTTTTTATCGTAAAATTTTGTTTAGTACTTTTGATCCGATAGGTGCTTATTTGGCTGGTATAAATATTTGGATTTTTGATTTGTTACTTTATGTGTCGACTGCGGTAGTAATTATTCTTAGTATCAAGCTGGTGGGTGTGATTTTGGTGAGTTCATTGCTTGTGACACCTAGTGCGATTGCCAAAATGTTTGTCAGAAGTTTCAAAGCATTTACTTGGTTGACTGTATTATTTTCTGTACTTATAATTTCTTGTGGTTTGATTTTATCTTACTATCTTGATTTACCATCTGGCGCGACAATTATTTTGACTGGTACTGCTTTGTTTATTTTGGCGTATTTGTTTTCTTTGATGTTGAGACATAAAAGCATGAAGACATAAAAACATTTCACCCTACGGGTGATCAGCCAAAGGCTGAAAAACATTAAAACAAAAAAACAACTCGGATGAGTTGTTTTTTTGTGTTTATTATTTTGTTATTGTTTTATCATTTTTGGCTAACAGAGTACCGACGTAAATAAATAATTTTTTTAACAGTTTTTTAATCATAGACTTCATTATTAAAATTTCAATTTTTATTAATAATATTATTATCTCTAATAACAACAATGAAGGAGTTGAACCTTTTACTGCTAGCCCTAACCATGTTAGCCAAAAATGATAAATTTAAAAGAACATTATTTCTTGAATTGTATATTAGTTGTTGGGTGTTGTGAAATTTTTATACTTTTTCTTTTACTACTTAATCATGAAAATAGATAGAAACTGAAGTTGTGAATGTTATTTGTAGTTATAATTTGTTGTATTTATATTATTGCTTTTATTAGGAAAAAAAGAAGCATAAAAATATTATACGTTAACCATATTATTAATAATATTACAATAGTTTTATAAATTAAATTAACAGTTGGATTCTTAAAGATTTGAGGGAAAAACTTTTTACATTTGATACAACGGAATTTTGGCATTAAAAAGGCTATCGGAAAAAATAGAAATTGATTAGGACGGTATTTTTTACCTTCAATACCACAAAAAGGACAAATATTTTCTGGTGGTTTTATTTCTTTTATTATTCTTTCTTTGGCGTAATGAATTTGCCAATCTTCTTTTAAATATTTTGCAGAGGTTATCTCTGAAATAATCATACTTTCAACAGCTTCATCACTTAAATTTTGTTTGAATTCAATTTCTTTCTTAATTTTTTCTGCGATAGAATTTTCTATATTAGTAATGTCCATATTTTTATAATGATAATTATATTATGTATTTAGTATATAGATTTTTTTATTTTGTACTCGCAAAACTATTACAACTCCCAATCCACTGGTAATTTTCCAGTAAAATCAAAATCTCCAAACAAAACATCTGCCACACCTTGTCCTTCACTGCCAGGGAGCCAAGAGGCTATAATACCATCCCAATTTTTGGCATAGTCTTTTATATCTAGTGGGCGTCCAGAAACTATTATTACTATTATTTTTTTACTTTTGGCTTGTACTTTTTCTATTACCAATAGATCCTCAGGACTTAAGTCTGGATTGGCAATATCTCCCCAGCCTTCGGCATAAGGTTTTTCACCGACAATAGCAATGCCAACGTCAGCTAGATTATTTGTGGTAGCAAAATTTCCTTCTTTATTATAATCAATTTCGCTATCTTTGGAAATAGTATTTTTGATAGCTTCAAGAATGGTCGTTCCTAAAATACCAGCATTGCCGTCTATACCTTGCCACTCAGTTGTCCAGCCACCTGCTTGGCGACCTAGATTGTCGGAGGATGATCCCGCCACGATAATTTTTTTCAATGTTTTGGATAATGGTAATACTGAATTTTTATTTTTTAATAATACTTGAGATTTACGAACTGCTTCTCTAGCTATTTCACGATGCTCTTCATTGCCTATCACTGATAATCCTTCTGCCGAAGCTTGTGGACGATCGAATAAGCCTGTCTCAAATTTCACAGTTAAAATTCTTTTGACAGCATCGTCTATACGCTCTTTTGTAATATCGCCATTAACTACAGCTTTTTGCATATTGGAGACAAAATCTTTGTAATCAAATGGCGTCATTACCATATCAATTCCGGCGTTCACTGCTCTAACTAATGAATTATATTTATTATTTTCGATGAGATAGACACCATACCAATCGGAAACTACAAAACCAGAAAACTTCATTTCATTTTTTAGAATCTCTGTCAAAAGATGATAATTGTCAGAGTTTTTGGTATCTTGCCAACTAGCGGTACCTACCATAATGACACGTGCTCCTGCCGTGATTGCTTTTTGGAAAGGAGGTAAGTGAACTTGACGCAAAGTTTTTTCGTCAATAGTTATATTTCCTTCTTCTATTTGAAAATCTTTATTGCGGGATGTGCCATATATCATATTTCCGCCACCAATAAAATGTTTTGGGTTGGCTAAGACATTGAAATAGCCAGATGATGAATCCTGTGTGCCTTCTAAATAAGCAACTCCCAGTTGTGCGGCAGTGTCTGTATTTGAGCCAAAAGTTTCGTAGGTTTTGCCCCAACGGATATCTTGGACAACATCAAGATTGGGAGCAAAATTCCAATAAATTCCGGTCGCGGCCATTTCATCGGCTGTCGCTTTGGCAACGCGCTTCACTAAATCTGGATCTTGGCTAGCGCCCAAACCAATAGCATGAGGGAAAATGGTAGCACCAAGAACATTGCCATGGCCATGGACAGAGTCAATGCCATACAAAAGTGGTATACCTAGACAAGTATCTTTGGCAGCGTCTTGGAAACTATTTATCATTTGTAACCAGGCTAAAGGTGTATCAGTTTTTGGTCCAGCTCCGCCACCGCTTAATAACGCCCCTAAATTATATTTGCTAATATCATTAATATTATTGATGCTATTTTTTTCAATCAAAACCATTTGTCCTAATTTTTCCGCCTCAGTCATTCTACTCATTAAGTCGGCGAC
>Ga0208863_1000564_pt1 | contig 33175 bp, 28 predicted proteins | sample RifOxyD3_FD_184040 | JGI IMG/M metagenome (GOLD analysis project Ga0208863, IMG submission 184040) | Soil microbial communities from Rifle, Colorado - Rifle Oxygen_injection D3 (SPAdes) | ecosystem: Environmental > Terrestrial > Deep subsurface > Rock core/Sediment | place: Rifle, Colorado...
CAATTGCAATCATCAAATCAAACAGGTGCGAGCAACAAATAACGACGCTATGTCAATAAATTAAAGCAAGTCAGAAAGTTGAGATTCAATAGTGAAAAAAACGTAATCTGATCAAAACAATCGGTTGGTCATGTAAACAGATCCGGATTATTGGCAATCTTCCGAACCAACTCTCTATAGTCCTGTGCCCCAGGACTTCCCGGGGCATATTCATAAATTGTCTGACCATAGGCAGGGGCCTCGGAGAGACGGACGTTATACCTGATGGGGTTGCAAAGGATATTACCGTAAAGCTGCTCAAGTCTTTCAAGAATGCCGGTCGACTTCTTAACCCTCTGATCCCGAAATGTGGGCAGAATATACCTTAACGCCACGCCCTTCCGGTATTTCTGAATTGCAGACATACTTTTCAAAAACTCAACCAAACCTTGCAGAGTCATAACTTCCAATGAAACAGGAGCAAGTATCTCTTTCACATAGAATAAGACATTGACGGTCAGGGGGTCCCAACCAGGAGATGTGTCGACAATAACATAATCATATTGATGATCAAGGGGGGCCAAAGTTTCGGATAGTGTCATCTCGCCACCAAAGTCTTTCCGATCGATTACCCGTTTGAGACCTGCGAGAGATTTTCCTCCAGCCAGAAGCCACAGGCGTTCCCTCGCCTTGATAATGGCCTCATCCGGCTTGAGTTCACCAGTAACCAATTCGGTTAGACCACCCTTTGGATTAACACCGAGCATGAAACTATCCTGCCCCTGGGTATCGGTGTCAATAAGCAGAACCTTGAACCCGGCAAGAGCAAGTCCTGCTGCCAGATTAACTGCTGTGGTCGTCTTGCCTACCCCTCCCTTACTCAATGTAACGCCTATTTTTCTCGGCCCCTGCCCCTGGGTCGGAGGTTCTGATTGTTTCTGAGGTGGTGGCGCCGGAGACTGCGGGGGTGGTTGTACTGAAGACGATGCTGAAGTTCCATCTGCTGGCCGATCAGGCAAAAACAAGGGAAATTGTTGCCCGCACCCTCGACAACGGGCCATTTTTACATTAGCAGGAATTCTTTTCTCGTCAATATCATGCTGTTTTTGGCAATGCGGACAAATAACAACCATTCCATACTCTCCTGTTTAATCTGATAATCAACAGTAGCTATCCCTCTTGCCCTCTCCAAAGCCTACTCGGAGGAGTTTTTGTCTTTTGGCTGTTTCAATAATTGTTTAACAAGAGCACTATCTTCACCCTTCAAATCAAAATCATGCAAAATTAACTGTAGGGCATTATTAATAATTTTTGATCTTGAAATCTTATCAAATTTTTCAGGGATTTGTTCTCTAATCTTATCTTTGGTCTCATCTAGAGTTGCAAATATATCTTGAGACAGATAATGCGTGGTCTTCCTTTGCATCTTTTTGTAACCCGACTCACTCCTTTTTCTTGGAACGTTATCCAGTTTAATTTTACGGATCGGCGTTGTTTGCGTTTTGGTGCCGGCAACTTCCAAACCATCAGGGCTTGCGCAACGTCTGACAAGATCATTCAATCCTTCAAGGCCGGGAAACTTATCATACTGCGAACCTCGAAGCAGCTCTTCAAGTATATCAGATCGCTTTTTTGTTTCCGTCACTTCTATTGTGTCCCTTGAAAAAAAGATTACAGAGCTGGCAATACTATGCAACCTCACTGGTTTTCAAAAATTTTTTCTCGAAAACGGTTAACATACTCTTCAAATTTTTTTATTGCTAACTGATTCAAATTCAACAAAATCCCGCAGAGAAAAAAATCTGAATTATCTGCAGAAACATGGACAACAACACCTTCAATATTAAACGGCGTATCTTCTAAAGAGATGTTGATTGATGAAATTGTTGAGCCCAAAATAAATGTGTCACTTCGCGGGACACGAATTCCGATGCCCCTAGTGCCAATATCAACGACACTGTACAAATTTCCTTCAATTTCAACGTTTAAGGCGTTCGGTCCACCCATAGGCAATCGAAACGATTTTCGCACAAATTTGTCATTGTTCATATCCTACCCCCAAAATGGCAACTATATATACTTACAGCATTTGGCACTCTTTATAATAACAATGTTATGCACCAATCTCAATGAAAGCTTCAAGTAACCAGCACTAACCATGTTAAATTCAAACTACCTATAGTTTCAAGAGATTACATAAACCTTAGTTTTGCAGACCAACATTGAAGAGTTCCAGCTAATATTAATGATTATCCGATTCAAAATACTGATCATTATTGACAATAAATGTTAATCGACTAACATTTATTTAATTAATTATCAATAGTTATGTCAATCCATATCAGCACCTGTGTTAAAAATTTAACAAAATACTGATTAGCTAAGCAACTCATCCGGCTGAGTTGCGCGCAAAGGTTGCAAGATAGATAACTTTAAGATACGATATGTCTCTATTCTATGAAAACTATTTAGCACTTTTCTCAATAGTCAAATAGCTGAGGCAAAACTATTAATGACCAACCCAAGAACAACTTCTGTCATACTTACCACTCTGTTTTACCTGACAATTAATATAAACTATCTATGGGCAGAACCGACAACCCTGCTCAAACCTGAAGCCAAATGCCCAGTTTGTGGAATGTTTGTAGCAAAATACACAGCATGGATGGCCCAAATTCTCCATGTTGATGGGACTCGACAAACATTTGATGGTGTAAAAGATATGCTGGCCTATTATTACAATCCAAACAAATACAGCACAATTCCAGCGAGTTCAATCAAAGAGGTCTGGGTAAAAGACTACTATTCGCTGGATTGGATTGACGGTCGCAAGGCCTTCTTTGTGGTCGGCAGCAACATATTCGGGCCCATGGGCCATGAATTTATACCTTTTTCCACAAAAGAGGCTGCGGACAACTTTTTTCAGGATCATAAGGGCAAACAGGTTTTAAATTTCCAAGAGGTTGACAAAACTCTCGTTGACACGTTACGGTCTGGTTCGACTATGAACCATTGACAACCTTTAAACCGACACCATTTACAATAATTATAGATATTTCTTATACTGTGCGACCATTATATATTCTTATACTTCTACTCGGATTTCTGACCGCCGTAGATACACTCCTTTTCGTCCAGCATAATCTGGCCGGAAACCGACTTGATGGCCATCAAAAAATTGCTGAAATTGCCGTTGCCGGTCTAGGACTTACTGATCTCTGCATATCGACCGAGGCTCGATACACCAGACATCCTTCAATCAGTGATCCAGTTGTGCCCTTCATGGATCATCTTGGCGCGATAGAACATTTTCCATCAGGATCTTTCTGGGTCCCGGTTACGCCAAAAACCCTTTTCACCCAAAATAATTAAACAACATCATATTTTCCGAAGGCATCATATTGAGACAGTTTATCGAAAAAAACTTCAATATTCTTGACTACGCCCTTACCTCATTGTGGCGACGAAAATTTAAGAATATCAGCGTGATGGTGGTTTTTGCCTTGGTGATTTTTCTGCTGGCCTCTTTTCAGATGGTTACCAGTGCCTTAACCAAGACAGCCGCTAACTCTCTTACTCAAGCGCCTGACATCACCGTACAAAAAATGTCGGCCGGCAGACAGGAGGCTATTCCCCTAGCCTATCTTGAAAAACTTAAAGGAATTTTTGGGATTCGCACGGTAGTGCCGCGCATCTGGGGCTACTATTTTGATGAAAAAAACCTGGCTAATTATACAGTTCTTGGTCTTGAAACCTGGGAGATGCCAACCGGCAACGAACTCAATCTGACTCTTGCCGAAGGTCGTTTTCCCCAAAAAAATGAGACCGGGTTGGTGGTGCTCGGCCATGCGGTTCATCAAGCCTTAGATCTGGGCGATCGTAAAGTTCTATCCTTTTTTCGTCCTGATCTGGAACTGCAATCCTTCAAAGTTGCAGGCATCTTCAGTCAAAACTTAGAGATATTGACTGCCGACCTTATCGTGATGAACCTTGAGGACGCACGCCAGATTTTTACCATCCCTGGCGATCACGTTACAGACTTATGCGTCTACGTCGGAAATCCTGTTGAGATCAATACGATTGGCAAAAAAATCGCTGCGCTGCTCCCGGGAACCAGGGTGCTGACCAGGCCGCAAATTTTGAAGACCTACCAAATGATTTTTAGTTGGCGCAGCGGTTTCGCGTCGGTATGTCTGTTATCCGCACTTGCCGCCTTTGCTATCCTGGCCTGGGGCAAGGCCTCGGGGCTTGCACCTGAAGAACGACGTGAGATCGCAATCCTCAAAATCCTGGGCTGGGAGACCGCTGATGTCCTGGTTATCCGTTTCTGGGAGAGCTTTGTTGTCTCTCTATTAGCCTTTATCCTGGGCTGCACCCTGGCTTACATCCATGTCGTATTTTTTGAGGCCACGCTCTTTAGCCCCGTACTCTTAGGCTGGTCAATCATTCACCCCAAACTTCAACTTATTCCTGACATAAAGTTCGCTGATCTGTTACTGATCTTTTGTTATTCAGTACTTCCATATATGGCGGCAACCGTAATTCCAGCTTGGCGATGCGCTATTGTCCGGGCTGATTCCGCCATGCACAACTAACATAATTAGTAAATATTCATCTTTCTATCGACCTACGCTTTTCGAGATATTTACCATGCCGAAAAATTACATCTTAATAGAACTCGATTCAGTCACCAAAATATATAACCAAGGCAAGGCCAACGAAGTCACAGCGCTTTTTCAAGTCAGTTTGCAGATTGAGCAACAAACCATGGTTTGCCTCAAGGGCTCGAGTGGTTCAGGGAAAAGCACCCTATTATCTATTATCGGCTGTATATTTCCGCCAACGAAAGGTAGAGCGGTTATTGCCGGTCGCCCACTCTCCCGACTGCCAGATCGTTTTCTTACTATTCACAGACGGGAGTGTATCGGCTTTATTTTTCAACAGTTCAATTTGCTGCCGGCCCTAAGCGTTATCGACAATATTACGCTTCCCCTTTTTCCGCTCGGAGTACCACCGGGAGAACGGAAAAAAAGAGCGCGACGGCTGACCGAAATGCTTTCCATAAGCCATCGCGAAAATTTCCCAGCAGGACAGATTTCTGGCGGTGAACTTCAACGAGTTGCTATAGCCAGAGCTCTCATCAATGATCCTCCCATTATCTTGGCAGATGAACCAACCGCCCACCTGGACAGTCGGCTCAGCTTGGAATTTCTTGATATTTTAGAGCACTTGAGAGCAACAGGAAAAACAATCGTTATTGCATCCCACGATCCCCTGGTCACGGAACATCGCTCAATCAACCGGATAGTTGAAGTAAAGGACGGTCGCGTTCATGTTCCTTAACTCCTGGAGCCTCTCACTCAATCTATGCAGTATATTGGTTCTCGTCTTGATAGCCATAGCCAGCCAGGCAGCCGTTCGGGTTTTACTCTACTGGGATACCGGTAGCGACAGTGAACAGCAGATTCGCTTGGAAAACGAGGTATGGTTGGCCTCTACTCTGGTTGCCTATGCCTTGGTATTCCAAATTATTTCGTTATTACTTTTTGTTCTGGCGGCAGACCACTACAGTAAGATTATTGTTGGAGCCATGTGCGCAACCGGCTCCCTGTTGGCAAACCCTTACGGCATGCCAACCTTGTGGGTCAAGCTAATCGGCGTGTTTCTGTATGGTTTCTGGATAATACTGCATAAAATTGACATAAATTCGGAAGAGTATCCACTGGTACGGATAAAATGCATCTATCTAATCCTGCTTCTCCCGATTTTATTACTGGATGCAACTCTGCAAAGCCTATACATCAACGGCCTAAAACCTGATATCATCACCTCTTGCTGCGCGGTTGTCTTCAGCAGTGCAGAGGGGGCAAGTCTAAATCTGTTCAGCAGCATTCCACAGGATGCTTTGCTTAGTATATTTTATTGTTCTATCGTTATCCTGACCATATTAGGCATGTTCAATTATTTTTACCCATATAATATTCTAAACTGGATCTACGCCTCTTCCTGGGTCTGTTTTTTACTTTTAGCCATAATTGTCATAACCAGTGTGTTATCTTCATATGTCTATGCAATGCCATTTCACAACTGCCCATTTTGTCTTCTTAAGCCAGAGTATAACTATATAGGTTTGGCAATATATGCCTCATTAATAACAGGTAGCTTTTTTGGAATGGCGCCGGCTGTAGTCCAGAATTTCAAAAAACCAAAAGAACTTGCCGATCTGGTAAATAAATGGCAACATTCATGGTTACTATTTTCACTTATATGCCTTTTACTCTTTACAATCATTTCCTCGTATCATTATCTTCTTTATCGGATAATGGGAGGAGAGTATTGACTACCTTTCCAGATTATAAAACCCAATCGGAATTATTTCTTCCCGCTTCCGGCACTGCCGACAGTTGCTGTTTTGCTGCTGCCAGCATCAATCGCACCCTTTTCATGACCTGCAGTGGCTGATGATGATGGGATTCCAGAAGTGGTCTTTGCTTCTTCTTTAGTTTCAACAAGGTTGGGTGAGTAATAAATAGACAGACCATCCTGTTTGCTTTCAATAATCAGATGGTTGTTGGCAGGATCAGGAAACACCTGAAACTTATTCTTCACTCCATTAGGAAGTTTTACGACCAATTCATATTTACCAGGTGGCAGAAAAATAAAAAATTGTCTCTCTTCACCATCTGCAAACAGTTCATCAGTACTGACTTTTCTGGAAAGTCCCATCAATAAATCGTAGACAGCAACATACTGGATATACTCCTGGCCTTTACTCCCGCCTTGCAGCTCCACATTTTCCGGCTTCAAATTATCAAAAATTACCTGAGAAAAAGAGTTCTTGGCATGGAGAGTGACACGGACAGTCTGGACAGTATTTTCATGTTTCTTTCCTTCGTCAATCCATTCCTGGACAGAGCGGGGTGACTCAAAACTGTCAATTTTTATAGATTGATTAAGGATATCCGGAAAAATTTGTTTAGCCCTTTCAAAATAGACCTCAGAAGAGCTCGAAAAACCTTCAAAGACTCTAGCCATGCCTGCCAAAGCAAAGGCCCTGGCATAAAATTCTGTCATTTTGGGGAGGTCCTCTTTCTTAACCCTTCTACTAAAATCTTCACCATACATGTAAAGAGGGATTTCGACTTCCTTAAAGAGGATCTCTTCGACATTCTCAACCAGAGGCCGTTTTTGCCATAGTGAATCGAGTCGTCTGATCTCTTCAACTAAGCGCACCATATCAGTTACAGCCCACTCAATCTTACTGCGCAGCAAGGAGTACTCCTTATTGCGCAATTGCGATATATCTTGATATTTTTTTGATTCCTGAGCAGTGGCTTTTTCCGAAGTCACGGCCAAAATCATTAATAGCAATAGCAATTGAGCTAGAAATATCGATCGGGATCTGGATATCATTGTGATTTCTCCTCCGTGCCGGTAGTTGCCGATGGAGCTTGAGTTGGAGTTTGAGTTGGAGATCCATAGGTAGATAATTTATCTTTACAAAGCGGACCATAAAGCCGAACAATCTGGCCGGATTCAGCTAGTTCTCCAAAGCCGATAAGGAAAGCACTGTAGGCATCGAGCGTGGAGCAAAGTTCTTCCTGAGATAACTCCTGTTTTTCAGACTTGTTCAGAGCATAGTGAAAGGCTTCATAAGATGATTTAAGACAGATCCATTTTGAATTATCAAAGGCGGCAATATTACGTTCGGTTCGTGGCAGAGAGTAAACCGCCCTTGCGATCTTGGCTGCTGAATCGGAAATTCTTAAAAGATCATTTAATTTCGTTTTCCAATCAAAATTTTCTGAAAAAGCGGATCTCAATTCAACAACAGCCTGATAATCCTTTCTCTCCCAGAGAAAATAGAGCAATCCTGAAAGATTACGGCCATAGTCTTTTCGTAACAATTCAATCAGTTCGTCGGTTGGGGGTTCAAAATGGTAGGCCATGCCCTCGGCTAAAATTATGTTGCCCCGGGTGGTGAGCAACTTCAAGGCATCTTTGGCATGCTGAAAACCGAGACGGTAATAGAATATCTTTTTCTCTTTATTTTCACTGATGATCCATTGAGTAAGATCACTTATTTTTTCCTTCATAACGGCTTTCGCCTTATTGCTGGCTGTAAGAGAAAGACCTTTTTTGTAGTGGTCCAATGCCAACATAAATTTGGGTTCGGTCCGTTCCGACTGATCGTATTCTTCCTTATTCCTCTCCCCAAGAAACTTATACATACCGATCGCGGCATTTCTATCAAAATAGGTCGATTCATAGAGATCTCGCATCCAGGAAGAGACGGTTTCCAGATTTCCCCGGCGTACCTGATCAGAAATATTGGCAGGAATGGTTTGGGCATATCGATCCGAAATCATACGGATGCGGGCGGTAAGCCATCCTTTGGTATTTTCATCTCCTTGAATCAGACCGTCGATCAAAGCTTGGTAATACGAAATCGTCCAGCCCAAAATTTGATCAGACAAAACATCTGTCTGGTAATCCTCCTGAGCATGTTTATTGGTAATGGCATCCCACATCTCATTGATCCCTTGTTTAAGGACACTCATTGAATCCTTGGAACCCATTTGGGTTTTAATGGAAGCTACACGAGCTTTTCCGAGGGCAAAAGCGGTGGATGGGAGATAATAGGAGTAGAGCGAACGTTCCAGATCATCTATTGCCTGTGTTGCTAAGGTATCAGGTCCACCTTTTTCGAACAGATTAAAATTTGCCTGTCCACAGAAATAGAGAAAACGATCAACATATTCATCTTTGTCGATTTCAGCCTTTTTTTCCTGACACAGGGCCGAGATTCCCTGGAAGTCATCTGCCTTGTACATCTCTTTAAGTTTAGCAACATCCAAGGCATATGCCGAATTTGCCAACAGGAGCAAGGCCATCAACAGACCGAACATCTTCCATACATATTGGTATTCGCTGAATCGCTTTTGTGTACTATGCATGTATCTGGTTACTCCATCAATATTTATCAGTTTGGCACCTGCTTCCACGCTTCGACAATCTGATTTCTTGAACATTTAAATTTATAATGCCCGTTAACCACAATTGATCCGTTTGGCTGACCGTAACAATTTTCATTCAGATGTGCCAATGGCCCTATATTATCAATGCGCTGCCATGATGCTTGATAGGCGGCGTCATCGGCACGGATATTACCACCCTTAGTTTCCGCCTTAGTTTGGACTGATTTAATTTTAACCGTTTCGCTCTCCACTACAGCCTCTCTTTTGGGAACATCGACATGAAGAGTGACCTTTTCAGTATCGGCAGTACCTGAGGAGGAGCGCTTCATTGCTCCGATCTTTAAATTGCCTTCTTCACCACCTGCCGAGGCATTACCTCGACGTATCGAAGAGGCAACTTTCAGCGGCGCACGAACAGATTGGCCTTCATCTTGCCGCTGGCGCGCCGGGACTGAACTCAAGGTAGATACGGAAGTTGAGTCGTCGGCTACCCGTTTTGCAGGTTTACTGTTATAAAATAGGGTTGGGGGATTAAGCCCGCTGTCAGTTCTTGATTGTACCGTCTGAATTTTTGGAGAGGCTCCACCTATATCCTCGGAAGTTCTTGGCTTAGTACCGCCAATTTGCTTCAATCCATCCATCTCATCCATCCTTTTCGCTGACTGTTTGCTTAAGGTGTCGAGACGAGATTCTTCCATCATGCGCCGCTTGGTCTCAATTTTGTCAAGCTTGCTGTCTTCTAACTGCAATTCTCGCTTTTTGGCAATTTCCAGCTGTTTCTCTTCAAATTCTTCAGGTGGGCGCCTAGGTTTTATATCTACTTTTGGTGGTAGCGGTGGAGGAGGAACTTCCTTTTTCGCAATAGGTTCCGGAATTACTTCTTTAGGTAAAGGCGGCGGAGGAGGCGGGACAGGTTTCTCTTTAATTTTCTCTTTTTCAATCTTCGGCTCAGGGAGTTTTTTTGCAGTTTCCTGTAGTTTTGCTTTTTTAGCGACCAAAGCCTCAGCCTCTTTTTTTTGCTCAGCAAACATACTAAAATCAATGGCAAGTTTAGGCGCGGGGAAATCCCATTTCGCCATATTCAATACTGCTATAACCAGCAGCACATGCAGAATAATGGATATGCCGAAACTGTTCTGGGTCCGATTCATGAAGTTATAGTTTTTCAGTGTTCAAACTTGCTTTGTTAAAGCCCAGGCTCTTCAGAATATCCGTAACATCGACAAAGCTCTGCAGAGCGACATTGCGGTCAGCCCTGATCAGCACAGGTGTTTCTCTGGGAAGAGGGGAAATGGCGGCTTTAAGATTCGCCAGGGCAATCAATTTCGATTCAAAATAAATAGTGCCGCTCTTGTCAATCTCAATGGTAATCGTTTTCAGGGGCTCAATATTGCTGCTGCTGGCGGATTTGGGTAGATCAACCGGTATGGCCCCAACCGCAATAAAGGTAGACGTTGTAAGCACTATAGTAAGCAACACCAGCATAACATCGACCAACGGAATAACATTGATGCCGGTAAATCCTTTTTCATCCATTTTGAATGTCCCAGTGCATAAGGATTACTTTAACCTTCCGAAGGAGAAGATTGTAAATTGTCACGGCCGGAATAGCAACCAACAGTCCTACTGCGGTGACTTTCAAGGCCAGGGCCAGACCTATCATAATTTTTCCGGTATCCATGAACCCAACTTTCCCCATAGTATAGAAAGTCAGCATAATACCAAGCACAGTGCCTAACAAACCAATATACGGCGCGTTAGTACCGATACTGGCAATCAGATGCAATCTACTAGTAAGATCAAGTTCCAAATTAATCTTATCATCATATTTATCAATTCGAATTTTTTTGAAGAACAAAAAACGTTCAATGCCGATAGCTACAGCTACAATGCTCATTAGTATGAGCAGACCAATTATACCGTAATCGATAGTGTATTTAAGCCATTCCATATTGTTTCCTTTGGTCTTTGAGTATCATATTATTTGGTTTGATCTATATAGTTTTGTAAAAATTCAATGTCTTTAATCTGATATCTTGTCCAGGAAAACCCGGCTATTGGTCTGTAAATACGGTATGGAATATCGCCACTCAAGCGATGAACCGCCGCGGCAGAGCAGTCCTTATGATACACAACCAATCCGTATCCAACATAAACTCCGACAGCCGTTTGATTTTTACGAAACGGGAAGAAAACTACATCACCAAAAGCAATATCTAGAGAATTCATAATTCTCGTACTAATTTGGGCTATTGTCCCCTCGGGCTCGGAGTTGTTATCGTTGATATCGTATGGCATTTTTTGCAAAAGAGTCTGTCTTAAAAAATTTTTCTCTGAACACTCCCCGAACCATGGTTTACCTGTTAATCGATCCATCAAGCTTGGAATCACAAGGTCTTCTGCCATTGTAGTGACGATTTTTGCGGCTTCTTCGGAAATATCTGGGTATCTCAAGCTACAGGGACCTGGGGTAATTGTTATGTCGTTAGCAGTAAGTTGGGCGGCAGTTTGTTCTTCGTAAGTCACCCCGATCTGAAAAAGACATGTTCCGGTTTTATCGGCAATAAAGAAGGTATCAGTATCCTTGAGAGCGAAAAGCACATGGTATCCTTCAGGGGTCAGATAAAATTTGACCCCTTTTTTATCAGCTCTATTTTCGAGTTGCTCTACAAGGTTTTTGTAACTGGGTTGAAGAGAAACTTTTACCTTTTCGACACTAACTGCGGGCTGCTTGGTTTGAGATTGCAGAGGAGAAGGAGAGGGCTCGGTCAGTTCTCTGACCGGAGTGGTGGCGCACCCACTCATAAATGATAGGGCAGTTAAAGAAAAAAGACAAAAAAGTAATTTTTTCATGGTAGTTAAATGGTCAGTTATAGATTTTGGGGTTGGTAAGCTCTAGGGAGCCTGCAGGATGATGATTCATCATTTTTCCCAGTTAACATTGCATTCTTGACTCTAATGATAATGACAAAAAAAAACTCCTCGACGAGTTTTCCTGATTTTCAGAGTTGGTTGCTGGATAATTCGACAAGATTTAAAAAAATCCCAACCCCATCTATCAATTAATTCAATTCAATTTTATAGCATTTTATTTTAGCTCAAATGGTAATAGAGAGTCAATTGAATATTACTTGATTACAATGAATTTGTATGAAAAAATAGAGCGAATTCCAATAGGTTGTGCATTGATGGGGGGGAAAATGATTACAATTGGGCAAGAGAGTCCCTGAACAAAAAAATCTAAAGGAATCAGTTCTTAGAAGTATGACAGATAGCACAACCGTTAAACCCGCCTGTTGGCCACCCTTTATAATCCCATCGTAAGATGGAATCGTATGGTGTTCCATGAGCGCGGTGGCAGGAAAGACACATTATGACTGAATCACCAACAGTTTGACGCACCATAGAAAGAGGAACTGTAACATTAATACTGGCTAACGGGACAGCTACACTATAAGCGTTGACTGTCGGGCGATTAAAACTTGCATATTCCCCAGTTAGAAGCTTCATATCATAATCTACAGGATGACGTATCCATGGAGAAGAAAAACTTGAACCATCAATACCATCCGGATTAGCTCCATTATGAAAATCACCATGACAATCAGCACAAAAATGGCTTATGGTAGTTGTGTTGGGGTCTGGGTTGTTATCTGATGATCGGTCCTTGCCCTGGTACTGATTATGATTAGAACTGGTGGGCCTGTATTCATAATCAGAATCCTCGTATCCTGTTACACCTAATAACCACCGATAACTTTTCGGAACAGTAGATCCATCTATAGGATCAGTACTCTTGCTGTGATGTGATCCATGAATAGCCATAGCTTGATCATCAATCCCTCCAGTGCCTTTCTCTCCATGACAACCATATGTTCCCGCACATTTTAATTGACTGGCTAATTCTCCGCCTCCAGGCGGCGTCCTGAGCAGCGTTAGATCTTCATCAGCGATCCCTTGGACATTATGGCCCTTCGAGTCTCCAGAAGATAAATAGGAAAAATCTCCGCCGGAAAGCGTATTACCTTCGGTTCCGGTCGTGCCATAACTAACGCCAGCTGTTGTCAAAACATATGGCTCATCATCATCTAATTTACCAGGTATTGTTTGACTATTGGTACCGGCATGGCATCCGACACAGCTATAAATTAACAAAGAACTCTGCCGAGTTCCAGAGCCGTAATTATATGGGATAGAAGTAGAAGACACCATCGTATCACTGTTTTGGCTGTTATGCATCGTATGACAGTCAGAACAATATTTCTTAAACCTTGCTTCACTGAGAGAAGGGACAAGGAGACCGCATACACATAAACAAATTGCGGGCATCCATAATTTCATAGAATAAACTCCCCTATCGACCAAATATTTCAACTCGGCCATTGCCTTCATCAACTACACAAAGTCTACCCCAAGGATCAAGTCTTATCTCCGTTGGATATGAAAGTCTCCCATGCACATGTCCTTTTCCAAGAAAACGATATTTCAGTCGGCCTTCCTGATCAAATACAACTATATTCCCTTCATGACGATTTAATAAGTAGAATATCCCGGAAGTATCGATGTCAAACGACACAGGGAATAAAGTAGGATCATTAAGAACGATCTTCTTCACAAAATTTCCATCATTGTTAAAATGGTATAAAGCCTGCTCTTCTTGCCCAAGTGCCCAAATTTCACCGGCAGAAGTCACCTTAAAGTCAACAAATCCGCTCTTACACTCATTACATGATATACTATTTATGATTTGTGCTTCTTGATTAAGAAATAGAATGTTACCAGCTGACCTATCATATAAATAAATCTTATCGCCAAGAGACTCGATCTTTCCAGGATATACCAACTGATCTTGATACTTAAGCTGCAATGGATTAACTGTCTTCGCCTTCAAATCGATTTTTGTTATTGTGTTGCGCCCTCTTTCAATGACCCATAGTATGCCGGAAGAATCACGTATCATATCAACGGGAGTGTCAAGACTCTGATTGGCGCTGAAAGCGGTCAGCACCTTTCCTGTCTTATCAAATGAAATCAAACGATTATTCCCTGAATCAACTACATAGTATCGCTCTTTTTCATGATCAATAAATAGCGAATTTGGAAATTGCAAAATTCCTATCTGAGCATTGCCATTCAAGCTTAATTGCCATTCCCATGCAGGGGCTGCAAAAGCTTGGTGGCTTCCCCCTAGAAAAATGCCCCAAATTAACAAAAAAATAATTCTTAATATCATAATTATAAATAAATTGTCTAAGGTTATGATTATACGGCACTTATACTAACTATAAACACCAAAATATCGGCTAAGAAACAGAACAAAACCCTTATTAATAACTTCGATGGCACTGAACACAAAGGTCCTTAACACCACTTAATTTCAACTCATACTTATAATCTGTCCCATGAGGGTAATGACAGGTAACACAAGTCATCTTTTGATCATTTCTAATATCCCTCACCTTTTGCCCGACCGGATGACTAAATTGACCTTGAGTTTTATGACATTTAACACAGATATCAATTCCATCTCCTTTTAGCATGGCTGGTTCGTTCGAGCCATGGACATCGTGACAATTGGTACAAATACCTGAATCAACATGCTTGTAGATTCGTTCTTTAGCATTGTCAAAGGTAATTAAATGGCATTTCTTACAGATGTTTTCCTGCCGATTATTTAATAGCAAATACTTATCATCTCCCGCATGGGGAGAATGACAAGCGACACAACTATTTCCCTTATTTATTGATAAATGGTTGTGCAAAGAGCTCATCTTTTTTTCAATAGAAATATGACATCTAATACAATTTTTTGCCCCTTGTTTGTCAGAATCATGACACTCTTGACAGCCATTGCTATAAGGTTGATGAAGAATTTTTCGAATTAAAAATTTTCTATCACTGCCATGGGGATGATGGCATGTTAGACACAATTTAACCTCTCCGGCATAATTTTTATGTTTTACTTTTAACTCATTTTTAGGATGACATGTAACACACATTATATCAGGTTGATTTGTCAACAATTGTAAATTGCTGCTTTGATGAGGGCTGTGACATTTAATGCATTGTCCATCACTAAAAGGTTTGTGCTCAAACGGATATTGTTTTGGCAATAATTTATGGCAGTTGAAGCAACTCTCCGCAATTGTTTCACCCCCGATCAATCCTTTCAGTTTTGAAGCATGTGGTGTGTGGCAAATCAGACATTTTCCTTCGATAACTGGTTGATGGACAACACCTTGACTAAATTTTTCCGCCTTATCCTGATGACATGAATAACAAAAATCTTTTTCTTTTTTTTGCAGTAAAGATTTATAACGAGCAACATGAGGATTATGACAATCGGTACATAATCCTTTTTTTAACGGCGCGTGCACATACTCTTTTTCAAAATCATCCTTCACGTGACATTTAAAACAAGGATTTTCATCAGCTTGCGAGTTAACAACTAAGAAAAAAACAAATAAAGATATTAAAAAAACAATATCGATAAATTTCTTCATTTCTCAGTCCCCATTACATGACAAGGAATACACTTACCTTCTTTAAAAGGAGTATGAATCACCGGATACATTAAAGCTTTATCAAGTGAGCCATGTGAATCGTGGCACTTGACACATGAATCCTCACCAGGTTGTTTTTTTAGATGTCCAGCAGATTTGACCAATGTCTGAGGTGAGTGGCAATCAAGACACAACTTTCCAACATTTTTTATTAGTAATCCCGGGTTATTTGAGTTGTGAGGGATATGACAAGTCATACAATTTTTCACAGCTGGGGCATGTGACTCTCCATCTTTCCAGTATTGAGAAATATTACTATGACAAGTAAGACATAATTGAGGCTGCTCAGTAATAATATTTTTAGGAAGTTTAGATCCATGAGCTCGATGGCAGGCCCCACAATTAAGCAAAGCAACAGGTTGATGTTTAACCACCTGAGACTGTAGTCCTTCTTTAACTGCCGAGTGACAATCAAAACAAAGCTGAGCTGTAGGTTTTGTAAGGATCAACACATTATCACTTGAGTGAGGTGAATGACACTTTAAACATTCCCCCTTGGAAAACGGCTCATGTGGCAATAATATTTTCTTTGATTGCTCAAGATCTCGATGGCATTTGTAACAAAGTATGCCTTGCTCTAAAGTTTCCTTCAACAATCTTTTTTCTGAGGACTGATGGGGGGAATGACAACTGCTGCATTTGCCTTCAGCAAATGGTTTATGTAGGCTGAATTGTCTCATTTCATTGTCAATTTTCAAATGGCAGGTTAAGCAGAGCTTCAGTTCAGAATCTTTAAGCAGATTTTGCTGTGAAGATTGATGCGCCAAATGACAATCAAGACACTTGCCATCCTTTGAGGGCAGATGCACAGTCACCCCTTGAGTAAACTTATTCTTCTCATGGCAATTAAAACAGAGGGTTTCAGGACTGTTTTTCAAGAGTGCTTTTAGCGATGATTCGTGGGCGAAATGACAAGCAAGGCAATCGCCCTTACTGAATGGTGCATGGCTACTGATAGACTTTTCAACTTTTTCAGATTTATGACAATCAATGCACAAATCACCTGCTTTTTTCTTCAAGATGAAATCATAGTCACTACCATGAGTGGAATGGCAATCTAAGCATTTACCTTGACTATAAGGAGCGTGTCGAAAATTCTTTTGTTCTTCGGGCTTACCAAATTCTTTATATGGATGACAAGTAACACATGAATCAATTGTAGCTGTCCAAGTAATATTTTTAGCGTCAGCAGCAATTGTATGACATGACTTACAATTTCCTTCCAATACGGGTTTATGCATTAATCGTTTAAGAAGTCCTTTTATTTCAGAACTATGGGGAGTATGGCAAGTCATGCAACCAGACGAAATACTATAACCATTATGAACAGCTGTAAAAGATGTCAGTAATGGGTTATGACAAGATAGGCATAGTTCATTTACAGCTTTAGGTGATTGTTTAGGAAAATTAGATGCATGACTATCATGACATGTTTTGCAATCTTGACTCACGGGAGTGTGGATATATTTTTTCGTAAATTCAATTTTATCATGGCATAAAAAGCATAAAGATTTTTGATTATCCTTCAATAAGTTCGAGAAATTACTGTTATGTGCGTTATGACATTCGTTACACCTACCATCAGAAAAAGGCTTATGAACTGACGATAATTGTGACGTTTTTATTAAATTTTTATGGCACGAATAACACAAATTAGGCACATTTTGACGAAGGAATACACCTCCTACAACACCATGAGGTCGATGACAGACCTCACAATTATTATCACGGATTGGTTTATGTAGAATCCCCTCTTGATACTTTTTGCTCCAATCAGAATGACAGTCCAAACATTTCTTGGAACTTTTAGGCGAAACAGGCGTTGAGACACATGCCGGGACAAGTAATATCAACAAGAAAAAAAATCCAATAAAGTTAATTCCCTTTACGGTCATCGGCAGCTCCATACTCTTTACGTAAAGTTTCCCAAAGATTTTGATTAATTGATATAGTTGTTTTTGCTTTAAGTTTCGCTAAATAATCATTTCTCAGATCTTTAATTTTTTGTTTAATAATTTTATCAGAAATTTGAGAAGAGACAGTTGCAAAAGGCTTTGGTGGTGAAGATTTTCTATTAATCAACTTCAAAAAAACATTTTGCTTATTTACTAAGAAAGGGCCTCTAACTTCGCCGTTGGAAAGATTTTCTACTACTGCTCTAATTTCTGGTTCCAACTCATTTTCAGCACGTTGTTGAATAGGAAGTTCACCCGGTTGATATTTTTTTACTACATCAAAAAAGTCATTACCTTGAGATAATTCTATTCGAATTTTCTCAGCCAAATCAGGCTCAGTTTTAAGAGTAGCTATAGTTACACTTACAGGATTTGAAAAATCCTGTAAGTGATTATTATAATAATTTAAAAGATCAGCGTCACTTAATAAAATATTCTTTTCAAAAACCTCTTTATTGAATTCGCTGATCAACCTATTTTCTTGATAAAATATATATAAATCTTTTAAAGGTGGATTGTTTTCATAATGTCTATCGATAATTTCCCAAGCAATAAGAATATCGAAAAGCATACCATTTAATATCCATTCCTTCATTTCTTCTTTCTTTTCTTGACTAATGGTATTTAGTTTTTTCGTGAAATTTACATCTTCACGAATTTTTTTCACAAAAGTATTAAATAAAAAATCTCCATTTATTGTATTGATAAAAGGTGTATTTAAATCTGCTTGACTCAAATTATCTTGATCGGCGACAGCAAATAAATCTCTATTAATTTTTACATTATATTTAATCTTTAATTTATCTATCAAAATATTTGTTAAATTTGACTGCTTACGTTTCCTAATTTCATCAAATATCTTATCATGATGTGATTTAATTGAATCATCACTTCGATTTTCTATTGAAACCACATTCATTATTATAAATTTATTATTATAAGGCTGAGGAGAAGAAAATTCTCCAGATTTTAGTTTGGTCAAAACAGATAACAATAAATCATTATCATTAAATGAAATAGGGATATATTTTTTTTCTTCTTTTACAAACTTAAATCGTTCAGCATTTATCGGTTGAGCAAAGTTAATTAATCCATTTTTTTGAATTTCAATAAAAGCTTCATTGGCTAACAATTCATTTTCAAATGTGTAAATTATTACCCGCCATATTGGATTATATTTTTTATTATAATAGAATAAAATCTCATCTTCTGAAATTATAATTTTTGAGTCAATCTCTTCGTTTTTCAGTAAAAACATACCTCTAACTCTTAGAAATGTTTCAAGCTTTTTACGATAGGATGGAAGAGAGTCAAGTTCTAATCTTTTTGCTTCCTCTACTAGCAGGTGCCATTCAATAAAATCTGATAAATCAGAGGGAAAAACTGAATTATTATCCTTATAATTTAACCACCATTGCCGAAAATCATCTTGGGTGAATACTTTCTCATTAATTTGCAGCAACGGTTTATCCACCCCAAACCATGCATTAACCTCATCCACAAAAAAAGACGAAAAACACATCGACAATAATAATATTAACCTTAATGCGTACATTTTTTAAACCCCTCAGAAATCCATTTTTCAATCACCTCTTGAGTCATGATCTGAGCGAGTGTTGTAATGGAATTTATTTTACCGAAATGTAACAATGTACGATACTGTTCACCATTTTTTCGATGATAGGTGGTCCAAAGAATTGTACCCGTTTTAGCATCAAAAATTTGAACTGATAAAGCAAGTTCTGGATTAACACTAAGATTAACCAAATTTTCATTCATTTCTATTATACGTCCTGTGATTAACAACTGAACATTCAATCTGTCAGCAATAATTCTAAGTTGTTCATAATCAGGTGAATGGCCGGAATAAATTTTTATCTGCTGATACAACTTCAATATATCACCTTCTTGAGCAATTGAATAATCACCTGCTTTTATCAGTTCGGCTGTAAAAACCTTTTGCAGAATAATATCACCCTGTTTGTAATGGGATTCATTCAAAAAAGGGAGGACGGCAATACGACAATAATCTTCAGACAGCATAGGAACCATCTGATTTAGAATAGGATTAGTTTTTGATGTACAGCACGATAGAGAAAAAAGAATATAGCATATCCATAGTGACGCCTTCAGATAATATATATATTTTTTCATATATTTTACTAATCAAATAGAGAAAAATACAATTTAAGGACATCTACACTCAATCCAAAAATAAATATAATCAATTGTAATGAATTAATAAAAGTGGCTTTATAAATAATTAAAATTCTTCGATCCACAATTTATTATTCAATTCATCAGTGAGAGGCTTACCCTTTTCATTTTTTAATGCGAACAGTTGCAAATCATTGATTTCTTTTTTTACTTGATTACCCAAAACATCTTTAATTACTATAGTACATCTAACTTTACCTGTTTCTTGTTGTTGAAAATTAGCAACCTCAACCTTAGCAGGTAGATCTGCACCGTCAGCAACCTTGATCAGATCTCCTGAATCAGATCGCATTTCCATTCTCCAAAATGCAATAGGAATATTGCCGGAGTTCATTAAATTTACAGTCATATCATTTCCACTGTTTTCAGTTTCAAGAACCATATTCGGAGGATTCTTAGCAAACAAAACATGTTGAGAAGCTATGCCCATATTTTGCGCTCTATCCCAAGCTTTAAGAACAATTTGGTATACTCCTTCTGACGCCTGTCGTCCACTTGCTCGTTGTCCCTTCCAAACAAAACGTTGTGGAAGATTGCCCTCTCCTTTATCAGTCATCAATTCTTCACCGCTATCGTCAACTACTGAAATCTTCCATTTTGAAAGCGGTTCCCTTTCTAACATGTGTGGAATAATAAGTACCTGATCACGAAATGCCACTGTACCTTGCAGTCTGGTTCCCTTAAGATTCATTGATACTTGAGGTGGAGTACTATCAATGAAATAGGTCCCTAAAAAAGCAATTTTCTTAACTCCTGAAGGCCAGTTTAAAATTAATGTTACAGGATATGCGCCATCACGATCTGAACCAGTCCAAGATGCCTCAAATAAACCTTGGCCTTTTGATTCCTGAGCAAGAAAAACACGCCCTCTCACCTTAAAATAAACATGTGGCGCTTCTTGTGAAGACCAAAAAGGTCTGACTTTAACAAAACAACGGACTTCATCACCAGGTCGAATATATTTTGGATCTAATTTTACATTTTCAATATCAAAAGCAATTTGTTGTTTTTCAACAAATTCAAGCTCTTTTGGCCAGGTATTAAGCACATTTTCACGAAGCAAAACCATTAACTCTGATTTTGAATTAGGTTCTCCAATACCAAGAAAATGTTGCACATCATCTCGTGAAAGTCCACCGGAATTGGACCAGATAATTCGAGCATCATCAGTTCTGACTAATGACAGATTAAGACCAAGGACAGGGAATTCACTAATTTTTTTAGAATAGACTGATCCATAAAGAACAAGATCAGCACCTAGCTCATCTCGAACTCGAAAAATATTTAATGTGTCTAAAACGCCAAGTCGTCTTATTCGATTTCTAGCCATAAATGAGATTACTTCTTGACTGGCAATTATGTCTAATCCTTTCTTTTCAAGATCTACATTCAATAGCTCAGTTAATTCTAGATCGACACCATTTAAACCTTCACTAATATCTTCAACAGGAAAAACAGCTACAGTGAGTGCACTTGCCATAGAAACGAATAATAAGAAAAATGAAAATGTATGTATTATAACCAATTTCATCAACATACTATAAACCTCATACTAAATAATTCACCTAATACATATCAATCAAAAAATACAAATTAACTAGAAATACAAATATTACAATTTAGTGTTGGAAAAATATCAAAAATATTGTTATGAAGATTTATTTGAAATAGGGACAGTAGAAAGTAATTCTCGTACAAGTAACAATGACACCTGAAAAGGATCCTTAGGCATTAGTCCAAAAAGGCGTCCTAATAAAGAATCACCTGATTTATAACCACTTGCCTGCCAAAGGATGACTGCTGCCCTGGTATCAACTAAACGCAGTGTTAATGATAATTCTGCAAAATTAATATTACCTTTTCTACCTTCACCTGAAGTATCTACTGTACCCATTAAAAAAGCCTGAACATTAAGACGTTGGCCTAAACGTTTAATAGTTATTTGATCAATAGGCTTGCCATATTCAACTGCTTCTTCCAATAAAACACTATCTACTAATCCCTTATCAATAACATCAAACAAACCAAGAGCCAAGGTTTGTGTTATAGTTACATTTCTAACACGATCACCAGAAAATTTGTCACTGGTAAAATTTTCAAAAGGTAAAACAGCAATTCTTGTTACATATCCCATATCAATATTGTCACGTAAAAATGTTTCAGTAGATACAGATTTAGTGCAAGAAGATATTAATACTAATACAAAAAATATAGCGCACTTTTTTAATTGATTCATATTAGCAAACCTTATAATTTAAAATGACAATCCTAAGGCAATATTAACATAGTAGTTATAGATAGTTTCATTATCAAAATAACTACAATTTAACGACATAGAAAGATTATTAATTATCATCCATCTTATAGATGCCGAAGATGTTTGCGTAAGGTTCTGTGAGTTCTCAGCATAATAGGTCAAACTTAATTGGGTTGTTGAAGTTGGTGCAAGATCATATGATAATCGTAATCTATTAATTCCATCCCCATTTAAATCCCATTGTTGACCTATATTACTTTGGATGTACATTATATCTGAAATTCGCCAATTAACATCAATATTCATAGAGATCGATTGATTATCAGATGTATCACCAGAAGAATAATTATAATTTACAGAAAAAACTGAAGTAAGTTTAGGATTAAGTCTGGCAGTTAATCCTAACATTGAAGACCAATTATCATTAGTTAACTGTGTATTTTCATTAGTAACCTTATTATATCTAAATTCAAAACCAGAGTCAAGATCACGGTAAAGAGCTGCATTGGCACTAAAATTATATCCTTGTCCTGTTATATTTTTATTCCCGCCAATAAATGTTTCGCTTCTTTCAGCTCCTATATTAATATCTAAAGTTGGGAGTGGTGGATAGGTTAATGCAACTCCATAAGATCGTGACAACATAGTCGGATTTGCCTCATACTCTTGTAACATTTCACCAGCATTAAGCCTGGTTGTTAGATTTTTGACAGGCAGCCAATTAAGATTGGCTGATTGCATTCTTTGATTAAAGTATTGACCATTTGAGGGTTTTCCTGTCTCATAAGATATATTATACATCATTGACAAATTTTGCGTAAAATTAATGCCAACCCCTAAACTCGTTAAATAGTTCTTATAGGATGTTTCATAACTTAAACTTGAAACACTGGAGGAATCAAAACGAAACACTTGGATCTCCGTTATATCGATTGGGATCGCAAGAGGAGGATTAAGCGCTACAATCTTCAGATAGGTCTTTTGGGCGCCGGGCACTGTAATTTCAAAATGCATAGATGTGTAAGTAGAGCTTAATAATGAATTTTCGAGAGTCCAAATCGATCCATCGGCACTCGAGTACAAATCCCATTTAAAAAGATCCTTACTGGCAGTTAAATCCTGCAGAGTATAAACAGAGATTCGATCAACGCGAAGCGCATTAACTTTAACTCCAAGATTAATGGTCTGTCCGGGTGTAAATATTACTGAAGAATCAGTTGTTTTTCCGTCTATTAAAGATCCTTGTTCGATTAAGATCCCATTTTCTGGTGTTGAGTCATTCTGATAAAGTGCTTGCATTGGTATGAACGGGTAATAACCCTCATTGCCAACTTTATCCACATTGGACATCTCCCGCTGCTGATGCTGTTCATTATATTTTTGCGAATAACTAAAATGAATTTTATTTGCAAAATATGAGCGAGAGCCGCTAAACAAAATTGACAGATTGTCTGCAATATCCTCAGTTTGTATTATTTTATTTATCTTATCTGTATATGAATAATTACATGATAAATTCCCGATCCATATATCCCAATCTGATCCCAATCCGGTCCGCAAAGTCTTAGTATTTAACATATGAGGATGGACATTGTCCTCGTTGACATCTTGACCAAAGTTTAACGTTAAAGAAGGAATATACGGTTTTTTCCACTGACTGGACCAAAAACTTTCGACAGTTTGCATAGTTGAACCTGGTCCTGAAGATTGGTTTGATTGATTAATAGAGGCGGAAATATCCCAACTAAAAAGGTCATTGTTGTTTGATAGGCGTATTTGAGGTGAATAGTACTCTCTCGTATTACTACCATCAGACCAGATATTGGAATAACGCAAATTTTCGTTTAGAACTAAAAGGGTGGTTAACTCTTGACTCATACCAAAAGTTAAATTCTGATGAATTGATTCTTGAGATTGACCTTCTTGATTATTGGAATAAATAGCTGTGCCAGAGTATGACAAAGGAGCACAATGAAGAGTATTCGCGGTAGAATAGATTAGGGAAAAAATAAAAATTAAATGAAATATATAATATTTACACATGAAATCTTGTTATAATGCTACCAAATGAATAAATCCCTCTCTAATAATGTAACAGGAAGAGAGTAACTCTCTTCCTGTTACATTTCATCATCATTTTGCACAAGAAATTATTTTGCTGTAGTTATCTTCGGATTTTTCCTGTCATATGTTTTTGGAGCATGACATCCGACTACACAGGTTCCCCCAATATCAGTTTTGGTAAAATCAATTGGATATGACCAAGTCCCAAATGGGACTTCCAATCGTATATGTTTAGCTTGGCTACTTGAATGAGCATCATGACATGACGTACAGGTACGACCTTTTTTCATATTTACATGGAAAAAGTGCAAATTATAATTTCCGTCACGGAAATTAGTGAGAGTAGTTGTAAATTTCTTCTTAGCAATTTCCTTATTATGGCATCCGAAGCAAAGATCATAGTAATCTGGATTGTATTCACTATAAAAATTCATCGGGAAATAACGGGAAAGAAGCTTTGTAAACTGAGCTCCATGGGTTTTGTGACAGCCGGTACAATCACCAGTCTGAACAGGTCCATGTTTAAATTTGCTTTCAGCCAGTTGATCTCCAAGGTCAACATGGCAAGAGAGACAAAGTTTTTCCAAAGAATTTTTCAATAGAGGCGGGTAATTTGATGAATGCACTCGATGACAGTCGGCACATCGTCCCTCATCAACCGGTTTATGTTTGAATTGAGCCGTTTTTATATCGTTATAAACCTTTGGGCTTAATCTTTCATGACAAGAATTGCATAATTGACCAGTTGGTTTCACAAGCTGGAATCGATTTGCAGAACTATGCGGGTCGTGACATTTACCACAATCATCCTCGACTGGCTGATGTACTTGCTTCATGGTAAACTCACTTTTCCTGTCCTTATGACATTGGAAACATACTTCCCCTTGAGCTTGCTTGGCTATTAACAATTTAGGATTTGCAGAAGCATGTGGTTGATGGCAGGCAATACAATCACCTGCTCCTACAGGACCATGTCGGTGCTCTTTAGTGAAATTAGCTCCTTCATGACATTTGAAACACAAGCTACTGACAGCTTTACCATCTCCACGCAACTGAAATTTCATATCTGACTCATGAGGGTCATGGCATGTAACGCACCCGTCCTTAACAGGCGCATGAACTACAGCTTGAGCAAATTCCTCTTGCTTGGTCATATGGCACACTAGACATAGATCTTTACCTTTTCGCTGCAATTCAAATCGTAATGCTGAACCGTGTGGATTATGGCAAGAGACACAGACACCAGCACCTACCGGACCGTGAACTTTTAATTTTTTGCCGAAATTAGCATGACACTGTGGAGTGGTACAATTGGATTGAGCAGGAATAACCCGTTTAAAATCATAGGCCCCTCTTTTGTATCTATGGCACTCTTTACACGTTAATGGGGTTTGATTCTTATGCACAAAAAACTGCGTATAACCTTGCGGTGGCGTAATAGGCTTATTGCTTTCTGTTTGTAGAAAATATATTTTTATAGAAGCTTCAGCCTTATCAGTTTTAAGTTTAATAATGTTTTCACCGGTTTTCAAAATAACAAAAACACCAAAAGCCCTGCCTTCTACCGGTATTTGAGTATTTTTAGCGTCAAGCTTAACACCTTCAATATTTATTTGTTGTGTTGTTTCGTCTTCAAGAACACCAGCAAGAAACAACTTACCTTCAGTAACAAAAGTAGCATTTGGTGGTGAAATTACCCTAATAGGAGGACTAATAGTTTCGGCACCTGCTGGTGATGCAGCAAATGAAAATACGGGATTAAAAATATTACATGCAAATAATAACAATATTATTAGTAATAACCGTCCCATATATCCCGCCATTAATAACACCCCATGAATATTCATCATTGCCTATCTCCTCCGTCCAAATAATACATTTCTAATAAAATATACTATAGATTATTAATGAACATACCTTTTAATACTTGGCTATCAGGATACACATTTAAATTGTTATGCTATAACTGCTATGGAAAAGAGTATTCTTGATTCCGTGCTGTATTTCCCAATTCAAAAAATTCATATTCTATTTAATTGAGAAATTTAATATTTATAATTTTTGATTCCCTAAAAAATATGAATAATAATTCATATTTTTGAATACAATGGCTCGAATGGGATGTCAAGCAAAAATGGAAACCGTACAATAAGCATGTTAATATCCGAGTATGCTGAATCTGCTCGGGCCGGTTCATTAGTGAAACCAAAATTACCGATATGATGAAGATAAATGTTATTATAAATAGAAGAATTTTAGAAGCCTGAGGTGAGAAACCAAAGCAGGAGAGAACGATGAATTTTGCAGTTGATACCGTACTGATTGTACTGGTAATAACATAAATAAACTACAAGCGAATACCCAAGCATGATCTTATAAAAGATCCTTGAGAAACCACATTAAATATGTGCCGAATTTATGGCAAATTATTTGCAAAATAGTAACAAACTTACTCCCAAAACTGCCTAACGCTTCAACTAACTTATCGAGAGGAGATCTTTTCCTTCCAATCAAGTCCGGCAAATGAAACAGGAACAACTTCTTTAGGGCGATTATCAATCAGCAAGTTCACCTTTACTTTACCATCAAGGATTGCTAGATCAAAATTTGTGACCCCTTGTTCAGCCGTAAATTCCAATGTCTGTTCTTCGCCCTCGTTAACGATAAAATTATAGGCTTCTTTACTACTTCCTTGCCCTGTCATCTTTCTGGTAACGATGACTTTCCCACGAGATTTATTAGGCCCGTTATCAATGATTTTCTCACCAGAAAAGCTTACTACCAACTTATGATAACTACTATTTATTGGCCAACTTCGCTTCATACCAGCTGCAACGTAAAACTTTTCGAAGGTTGCCAGAATCATTGGCAATTTACCGGTTAATTCCAGACTCATATAAACTTCTCCCTCAGAGGCTCCGGCAACAATCGTATTCGACGATTGCCCTATTTTATTAAAAACAACCTCGGCTGGGCCAGTAAATGAATATTCTTGTCCGGAGTTAATCAACTCTCCATCCTTATAAGGCATTGCATACCATTTATATGGGGCGCGAAGAGCATTTCTTACTTTAGCCTTCATCAAAGTCCCTTCGGTCACAAAAACTCTAACTTCATGTCCGGCAGCCATGACTCTAGTAATTTCCTTAATCTGGAGCTTTTGTTGATCGTAATTGACAATCTTTGCCTTTATTGCCGGATCATTGGCAATCATGTTCTTAACATCTTCTAATGATGCCTTCTGATAATCAACAGGTATAGAGAACAAAGACTGATCAACAGTGGACTCTTTGATATTCCGCAATTCAGTTGACATATTCTCACTGCCAAGAGTTACTATTTTTAAAGGAAACTTAAGTTTCTCTGACATCCAACGATTCATGATACCTTCATTGTTAAAATGAATAAGTTGTTTATCACATATATAGCCTGCCACCCGATCATAACCTTCACTTGCAACAGAATAAAACTTCAGCATGGTCTTAGCGTTTTGAATCGAATCATTCAGACAACAAAAGCGGTCGTCACAGCGCATTTCTTGAAATACTTTATAGGAGGGATAAAGGACTATAGTTTGATTAGCAGCAGAATCTACTAAGAATACAACATTTGGTCCGATTGGGTCATCAAGTTCTAGGCGATACTGTTCATCTTTGACATAAATAGTACCTTTTTTCACAACTAGTAATTGATTCTGGACATAATCAGCGACAAATTCAGCGGCAATGGACTGATTGCTCATAACAAACACTACAGCCATGCAAAACAATACACCTATTTTTTTTTCTAAATGTTTGCCTTTCATATTCCCCTTAACATCTTTAGGACATTAAAATCCGAATAAACTCAAAAAAACAACTAGATTTCAGATTTCAAGGGCGATAGTTTCAAAACCACAATATTCACAACAGGGTAGTGATTTGCTATTCACTTTACATCTTATCGAAAAAATTAAAACTTAAAAAGTCAAGATATTTTTATAGTCTTCCAAAACAAAAAATTATCTTTTTTTTATCCCCGGTAATGCTATGTTTATATCTATTGATTAAAAAATGTCCCCTTAAACCTAATTTTTAAATTGGTAATATCCAATGACCTCCAAAAAAACCGGGAAAGAAGATCCAATGTCTATACTTAATCAAAACCTGCAAACTGAAATAATCCCTCTTTTTGAACAGGCAGTCGGCAACGACAACGTTTCATTTTCCAATCCGCATCTTCTCATATGCTGGAAGTCTATGCAATGCAAGACAACTACCTGCTCTCTCTACGGCAAAGAAGAAGAGGCTTTCCGCTGCTGGCAGGCAAGCGGCACTTATTGCGGCGGAGTTCCCCAGGGAAATTTTGTCCAGAAATTCGGAAGCTGCAAAAAATGTCCGGTCTTTAAGAACTCCTGTCCTTCCGTTGTTGAAGAAATTGGCGAGCACTTTAACAACATGGTGTTTTTACTAAAAAAACGGCAACAGGATATGATAAAGAAGCAGGACCAGGTCGAATCATTAAACCGAGAACTTCTCACAGCACTTGAACAACTCGATACAAAAAACCGGCAAATCCAAGAAATAATGATTACGGACAAACTCACTGGTCTGTACAACCGTTATCATCTTGTCACAGTGCTTGAGGATGAAACTTCAAGGAGCCAAAGATATCATCATCCGCTGGCGGTCTTGATGATCGATATTGATAAATTTAAAAGCTTTAACGACAAATATGGCCACCTTGCCGGTGATCAGATGCTCAGTTTTATAGGTAAACTCATAAAAGAATGTATTAGAAAATTTGATCGAGCCTTCCGGTTTGGAGGCGAGGAATTTGTGATCGTGCTTCCTGAGACAGACCCTACCATGGCTTATGTAGTCGCCGAACGACTCAGAAAGGCTTTTGCCGAAAAAACATTCATGGTGAGTTGCAAAGAAAAAATGACCAAGGAAGTCGCATCCCGCACTATAAGTATAGGCCACGCCCAGTTTGAAGGAGAATCCAGCATTGAAGAACTTTTAAATCAAGCGGATAACGCTCTATATGCGGCAAAGGATAAAGGCGGGAATCTCAGCATACGGTACGGTGAAGACAAAATCGTGTAATTCCGAATCATGATAAAATGTTAACATTTATTCGTAGAGAAAATGTTTATCAATGTAATCCGCAACTGCCTTAGGTACCAGATCGCTAATTGTATCTCGCTGCTGAACTCTCTTTCTGATCTCGGTCGAAGAAATCTGAATCGACTCCCTAATGAAAGTATAAATTTTGCCAAAACAGCCTGGTTTATTCCAGCAGCATAAGTTGTTGTCAAAAACATGCTCAGGAAATACTGCACCGATCAATCGAGCAATTCCGACATAGTCAATAGGCGTCCGGGCAATAACGATAAAATTAGTTAAGTCAAGCAGGCTGACATAATTTTTCCAGCTAGCTACTTCTGCAAATGCATCACTGCCGATGATGAAAAACAGTTCGACATCAGGAGGGTACTCACGACGTAATTGCAGCAGAGTATCTATAGAATAGGATGGACCAGGACGGTCCGCCTCTATCGGCGACACTAAAAAGAAGGGAGTACCGTGTACTGCCAGACGCAACATAGCCAGTCGGTCTGCAAAGGAAATGACGCTGAAACCTTTCTTGTGAGGGGGGCAAGCGGCCGGGATAAAAATGACGGCTGAGAGTCCGAATGCCTCTCGGACCTTGCCGGCGACGATCAGATGGGCGTTATGGACAGGATCAAAAGTGCCACCCAAAATGCCAAGCCGCTGTGCAATGTCGGAGTCCATTTCAGTATACTTCTTACCCCCTTACCTGACCGTCTCCATAAACGATGAACTTCTGCGTTGTAAGTTCTTTCAGGCCCATAGGGCCATAAGCATGGAGTTTGGTCGTACTGATGCCTATTTCTGCACCGAGCCCGAACTGCCCGCCATCATTAAAGCGGGTCGAGGCATTGACCATGACAGCCGAGGCATCCACCTCTCGAATGAAGCGTTGGGCATTGGCGTAGTTTGAAGTAATAATCGACTCAGTATGCTGCGAGCCATATTGGGCGATATGGTCAAGCGCTGCAGCAAAATCCGGTACCACCTTGACCGCGAGGATCAAGGCAAGAAACTCAGTACCCCAATCAGAATCCTGTGCTTTGGTCACATTAGGGAGAATAGCGGCAGTCCTCGGGCAACCTCGCAGTTCGACTCCTGCTGCTGAAAGCACCTGGGCCAGCTTGGGTAAAAAATCCTGGGCCACCGCCTCATGCACCAAAAGGGCTTCGAGAGCATTGCACACCCCAGGTCTCTGCACCTTAGAGTTCATAATCACCCGAATCGCCATCTCGAAGTCGGCATCCCGGTCGACAAAGATATGACAGACGCCTTTATAGTGTTTGAGCACCGGAATCCGGGAGTTTTCGGTCACAAAACGGATAAGCCCTTCTCCGCCTCTAGGGATAATCAAATCAATATATTTTTCCTGGGTAAGCAGAATAGTTACCGCCTCCCGATCCGTCATCGGCACCACCTGCAAGGCAGCCGGATCGACCTGTTCGGCCTTGAGCACATCCTGCATCACCCGGGCAAGCGCCAAATTGGAATGAATTGCCTCGGAACCGCCCCGCAGAATTACGGCATTACCGGTTTTAAGACAAAGAACTGCCGCATCAACCGTGACATTCGGCCGTGATTCGTAGATCATCGCGATTACTCCGAGTGGCACCCGCATACGACCAACCTGGATGCCGACCGGCCGCCGCACCATCTCGGCAATCTCCCCCACCGGATCAGGCAAGGCTATTATTTCCTTTATACCTGCTATCATACCAGCCATTACCTTATCAGATAAGGCAAGCCGATCAAGCATAGCGTCTGATAGTCCCTTTAGCCGTCCGGTTTCAAGGTCTTTGTTGTTTTCCTGCAAAATGAAGTTCTTCTGCTCGGCCAGCGCTTCTGCAATTCCCAGGAGAATTTTATTCTTTTTTTCGGTCGAGAGGACGGCAAGAGCACGAGATGCTACTCTTGACTGTCGGCTCATCTCTTCTATCTGTTCGTGCATGGATGACATAGATTTTCTCCTTACAAAATTACAAGGTTATCGCGGTGGATAACCTCATCACTATCCTTGAAACCCAAGATATCTTCAATCTCAAAGGTCTTACGGCCCCGGATGTTTTCGATATCAACCGACTTATAATTAACCAGCCCGGCAGCGACCGGTTTGCCTGACTCATCAAGACAATGGACGGCAGCCCCAACTCCAAAACTCCCTCGAACTTCGCGGATACCGGAAGGCAATAAACTTTTACCGAGCTTGAGCAGGGCGCTGCAGGCGCCGGCATCTAAAATCAGAAAGCCCTTGGGCCTTAAAGTAAAAGCGATCCAATGCTGACGACTGTGCATCCGCTCCGGTTGCGGCAGAAAAAAAGTACCAACAGACTCGCCGCTGAAAAGCTTCTGGATAATCTGCGGATCACGGCCAGAACCGATAAGGGCGCAAACACCCCGAGTCGTTACACTGCGGGCCGCCAAGATCTTGCTGCGCATCCCCCCGGTTCCCAGCGTACTACCCACATTTCCGGCCATCTCTTCAATCTTGGCATCAACCTTGGCGACATTGCGCAATAATTGCACCGTTGAATCACCTGCGGGATTCCCGGTATAAAGACCATCAACATCAGTAAGGCAGATAAGCAGATCCGCCTCTGTAAGATTGGTTATCATGGCGGCCAGGGTATCGTTATCACCAAACCGCAGTTCTTGAACTGAAACGGTATCATTTTCGTTAATGATAGGAATGATGCCCCAGTTAAGCAGGGTAAAAAGAGTATTACGGACGTTTATATAACGTTGACGATGCGACAGATCATCATGAGTCAGTAATAATTGAGCAACCTTCTGACCAAGGTGGTCAAAGATATCCTCGTAGGTCCGCATCAGGCTGCTCTGGCCAACTGCGGCCGCCGCCTGTTTCTCTTTAAGGCTGATGTCGCGTCTGGTCAAGCCAAGACGCCGGCGACCGGCAGCTACAGCCCCGGAACTGACCAGAATAACCTCCCTACCGGAATCCTTGAGAAAGCACAGAGAATTAGCCAGTTGCTCAAGTATCGCCTGATTGAGGCCACTGGCATCAGTAAGAACTGCGCTGCCGACTTTAACAACTACTCTACGCGTTTTTTGCAGGTAGTCCTGCCGCAATGTTTGGTATTGATCGCTGGAAACATGTATGGTCATGGTCAGCTTTTCCAAAATAATTTCTTATTGTTAACCTCTGATCACTTAATCAACCAAGTCAAGTTTATGCTCGAATAAACCGGTGAGAATGGTCCGTAATTGATCCATGCCATTGCCGGTCAAGGCAGAAATCGGCAGGACTTCGAGACCAAGCGCGACAAATGTGGCGACAAGTTCTTTCAGTCTCGCTTCATCCGGGAGCAAATCGATCTTATTTAACAGAATCAACCGCTTTTTGTCTACGAGTTCGTCGTTATAACAGCGCAGTTCGTTCTCAAGAGTACGAAACTGGTCTAGCGGCTCATCATCGGGAGCCGAGGCGTCGATCAAATGCAGGAGCACTTTGGTCCGCTCAATATGCCGGAGAAATTTATGCCCGAGGCCGGCCCCTTGATGTGCTCCTTCGATCAATCCCGGAATATCCGCAATAATACAATTAACCCCGTCTTCGAGGTGCAAAACCCCGAGTTGTGGGGTAAGAGTGGTAAAAGGATAGTCAGCCACCTTGGGATTGGCTGCGGAAAGCTTGGAAAGCAAGGTGGATTTACCGGCATTAGGTAGACCGATCAAACCAACATCGGCCAACAGTTTAAGCTCAATCCGCAACCAGCGTTCCTGGCCGGGCTGACCTTTGCCGGCTTGCCTGGGTGCCCGATTCTGGGCCGTAGCATAATGGCAGTTGCCTCCGCCGCCCGCTCCTCCGGCTGCAGCGATAAATCGCATACCGTTTTTATCCAGATCAGCCAGGAATTCATCGGTTTCAGCATCTTTGATAATCGAACCCACCGGTACTTCCAGTACAGAATCCTTACCTTTTTTTCCGCTCTTGCGCGCCCCCTGGCCGCCAGCGCCATTTTGGGCCTTGAAATGTGAACGATAACGGAAATCAATCAACGAATAGAGCTTGCTGCTGACTTCAATAATGACCGACCCCCCACTACCTCCG
>Ga0208863_1000565_pt1 | contig 33163 bp, 27 predicted proteins | sample RifOxyD3_FD_184040 | JGI IMG/M metagenome (GOLD analysis project Ga0208863, IMG submission 184040) | Soil microbial communities from Rifle, Colorado - Rifle Oxygen_injection D3 (SPAdes) | ecosystem: Environmental > Terrestrial > Deep subsurface > Rock core/Sediment | place: Rifle, Colorado...
CTCTACCTCCAAAGGAGGAGTGATACCAAGGGCCACGGCGAACAATGATTCAGAATTCAAACGATTAAACCTCCAGAGTGGGATGAACCATTGTCATACCATTACCCACTTGAAACAGCGAGGAGCCTATAACTCCCATGGGATTGCTGGGAGCTATGGGATTAATGGGAATTATAGGAAAGAATCCGAGATAGCCAGCTACCCCAGCCCGGAAGAACTTTGGCATTTGGTCTTTGCCGAGAGTAACGCCTGGCGTGACCGCTTTGCCGCCGTACCCTTCGAGGATCGGGGCGGTTACTTCCAGGGCCGCTACTATCAAGACCTTGCCATCGAACAGGTGCTGGCGGCCATCGCCGCCAACCGGCAGCGCATCCTGCTGACCCTGGCCACCGGCACCGGCAAAACTTTCATCGCCTTTCAGATTGCCTGGAAGCTGTTTCATAGCCGCTGGAACCTGACCGACTGGCAGAAGGAAGGCGAACCAACCCGCCGCCCCCGCATTCTCTTCCTGGCAGACCGCAACATTCTGGCTGACCAGGCATACAACGCCTTTTCCGCCTTTCCCGAAGACGCCCTGGTCCGGATTGAACCTGATGAGATCAAGAAGAAGGGCAAGGTGCCAAAAAACGGCAGCATCTTCTTCACCATCTTCCAGACCTTCATGAGTGGGCCGCCCAAGGATGGAGAACCCAGTCCCTATTTTGGCGAGTATCCACCGGATTTCTTCGACTTCATTATTATCGACGAATGCCACCGAGGCGGCGCGAACGACGAGAGCAACTGGCGCAGCATCATGGATTATTTCGCTCCTGCGGTGCAGCTCGGTCTGACCGCCACCCCTAAGCGGGCTGACAACGCAGACACCTACGCCTATTTCGGCGAGCCGGTTTATAGCTACTCGTTAAAGGATGGGATCAATGACGGCTACCTCACCCCATTCAGAGTGAAGCAGATTTCAACTACCCTGGACGAATATATTTATACGTCCGACGACCAGGTTGTCGAGGGGGAGATCGAGGCGGGTAGACTGTACGAAGAACCCGACTTCAACAAAATCATCGAGATCAAGGAGCGGGAGAAGAAACGGGTCGAAATTTTTATGACGCTAATCGACCAGCGGCAGAAGAGCCTGGTCTTTTGTGCGAATCAGGCCCATGCCCTGGCGGTGCGCGACCTGATCAACCAGCTGAAGGACAGCACCGACCCGAACTACTGCCAACGGGTGACGGCCAACGACGGTAAGCTCGGCGAACAACACCTGCGGGACTTTCAGGACAACGAAAAGACCATCCCCACCATTCTGACGACCTCACAAAAACTCTCCACCGGCGTGGACGCCAGGAACATCCGCAATATCGTCCTGATGCGCCCGATTAATTCAATGATCGAGTTCAAGCAGATCATCGGACGGGGCACCCGGCTTTATGACGGCAAGGACTACTTCACCATCTACGATTTCGTCAAAGCGCATCATCATTTCAGCGATTCGGAGTGGGACGGCGAACCGATTGAGCCGGATGCCTGTGAAAAATGCGGCTGGCATCCTTGTCTGTGTGTCAAGCCAGCGCCGCGACCTTGCCCGGTCTGTCGTCTGGCCCCATGTCTCTGCCTTAAAGAACCTCCGCCACCCTGCGATAAATGCGGCCAACTTCCCTGTGTCTGCAAGAAAACCACAAAGGTGAAACTCGCCGACGGTAAGGAGCGCACTATTCGCCACATGGTCGCCACGAGTTTCTGGCATCCCGACGGAACACCCATGTCGGCGCAGCAGTTCATGGAAGCATTATTTGGCAAGCTGCCCGAACTTTTCAAAAACGAAGAAGAACTGCGCGCCATCTGGAGTCGTCCTGATACCCGCAGAAAGCTACTGGAAGGACTCGCCGAAAAAGGCTTCGGCAAAGACCATCTTGCCGAGATGCAGAAGATCATCGACGCCGAGAAAAGTGATCTGTTCGACGTGCTCGCCTATGTCGCCTATGCCTTGCCACCCCTAACCAGAGAGGAACGAGCGGCCAAGGCCAGAGTAATCATCACCCAGCATTTCAACCCCAAGCTCCAGGTGTTCCTTGGATTTGTCCTCTCTCACTACGAGATGATCGGCGTGGAAGAACTTGATCAGGCCAAATTGACGCCCCTGCTGAAACTAAGGTATCACGATTCTCTTGCTGATGCCATGGCCGACCTGGGCAAGCCGGAAGAGATTGGCTTTGTGTTTGCAGGGTTTCAGAAGTACCTTTATCAACCTGCGGCTCATCCAGGCCGTTTGTGAATGCTTAGCCTCTGATTTATTAAGGAACCAACACCATGAATGAACACCCCAAACGATTCAAGCTGGCCCTGGAGTTCGACGGCGGCCGTTACAGCGGCTGGCAGAAGCAGGATGACGCCAGAAGCATTCAGGGCAGCCTGCTCAAGGCGGCAGCCGAGCTTTTCGAAGGCGAGGTGGATGTTCAGGGCAGCGGTCGCACCGATACCGGGGTGCATGGGCTGCGCTTTGCCGCCCATCTGGAGGCGCATACCGAACACAGCCCCAAGGAGATCGTAGCGCGGTTGAACGAACTTTTGCCCAAGGATATCGCCATTGTCGAGTGCAAACGGGCCGGGGCGCGGTTTCATGCCCGGCATAACTGCATCGGCCGCAGCTACCTCTATCAAATCGCCAAGCGCAAGTCCGCTCTCGGTCGGGACTATGTCTGGCAGATCCCGGAGCCGATGCACGCCGGATTTATGCAGGAGGCGGCGGCCACCCTGGTGGGGATGCACGACTTCACCTCATTCACCGACCGGCAGGCGATCAAGAAGAAATCCCCGCTGGTTATGATCAACAAGGCCCAAGTCGCGGAAACCGGGGATCTTATCCTGGTTCGCATTGTGGGCTCGCATTTTCTCTGGAAGATGGTACGCCGGATTGTCGGGGTGCTGGCCGAGGTTGGCAAGGGGCAGCTAACCGTGGCTGAGGTCCGCCATTTTCTGGAGGTGCCGGTGGTCCTTAAGAAATACACTGCGCCAAGCCAGGGGCTTTTTTTTGAACGAGCCTTTTACGACCAGGAGGAGCTGGATGGCTTCCTGACCGAGGATGGAGTACATCCGATTTTTTTCTGATCGTTTTTTTCCGGTGCGTGCTTATTTTTGGTAAAATGAAAAAAATAAGCAAAGAGGTGGGCATATGAAAATGATCGGGCAGATAGTGGAGAACGCATCCCTTCTTTTGCTGGGCCTTGCCCTGTTGAGCGCGCCGGAAGCCTCGGCGGCGGAGAAACGGAAAAAAGCGATTTTTGCCGGAGGCTGTTTCTGGTGCATGGAAAAGCCCTTCGAGCAGCTGGACGGGGTATTTTCCGTTACCTCCGGCTATCTCGGCGGGAAGACGAAGAATCCCACCTATGAGAATTACGGAGCTGACGGGCATATTGAAGCGATTGAGATCGTCTATACCCCAACAAAAGTCAGCTATACAAAATTGCTGGATGTTTTCTGGCGACAGATTGATCCCACCGACAGCGGTGGTCAGTTTGTCGATCGGGGCCACGCTTACACCTCGGGGATTTTTTATCTGGACGAGGAGCAGAGGCAACTGGCCGAAAAATCCAAAAACGAGCTGGCCGCCCGCAAGGTTTTTGCCAAGCCTCTCATAACCCCGATTCTTCTGGCCCCGATCTTTTACCCGGCGGAAGATTACCACCAGGACTATTACAAGAAAAACCCTATCCGTTACCGCTTCTACCGTAACGGTTCCGGTCGGGATCATTTTTTGGCAAAGGTCTGGGGGAAAGAAAAGCGAATGGGCGAAAAATTGAGCGAGACGGAATTGCGCAAGCGGCTCACCCCGCTACAGTACAAGGTCACCCAGGAAGAGGGCACCGAACCGGCATTCAACAACCAGTTCTGGGACAACAAACGGCCCGGCCTCTATGTGGATATCGTTTCCGGCGAGCCCTTGTTTTCCTCACTGGACAAATATGACTCAGGCACCGGCTGGCCGAGCTTCAGCAAGCCGCTTAAGCCGGAGAATATCGTCGAGCGGGAAGACCGCAAGCTCTTCAGCCGACGGGTCGAGGTGCGCAGCCGGGAAGGTAACTCCCATCTGGGCCATGTCTTCAACGATGGCCCACCGTCCACCGGCCTGCGTTACTGCCTTAATTCGGCGGCCCTGCGTTTTATTCCTCTGGCCGATCTGGAAAAGGAAGGCTACGGGGAGTTCCTGCCACTTTTTCAAAAGAAACCATAAGCTTCTACTCTGACGCCGCTGTTCAGTCGTGGCCGTGCCCGTGAGCGCAGCCGCAACCGCAGCCACCTCCCTGGCCCTTGTGGAAATTCGCCAGAGCCTCGGTAATCTTGTCTTTAAGCTCAGGCGGGGCATTATCCAGGCAGTAAATCAGGGCAGCCTCCTGTTCGTCGCTGCCGGGGGCGGCGGTCATGCAGACATTCAAGGCCTGCTCAAATGAGTCGAAGTTCATGGCATTTTCTCCTGTTTTGGGCTAAACTTCCCTGTGTTGGCCGCAAAAATTACCCTGTCCTTCAATGCATTGCAAGAAAAGAAAAGGAGCCCTCTCTTGTCGTTTATTTATCAGAATAACAGCAGCTACTTCGCCCAGGTGGCGGAGAATGTCGAGCCTCTTGCCGAGCGTGAGCTTGCCAATCTGGGGGCGACCCAGATCAACCCGGTGTATCGGGGCGTTTACTTCAACGCTACGCCTGAAGCCCTGTACCGGATCGTCTACCAGACCCGGCTCTGCACCAGGGTGCTGGCCCCGCTCCTGCATTTCGACTGCCACAGCACCAAGTATCTTTACAAGACCGCGCTGACTATTCCCTGGTTTGAGATCTTCGGCCTGGAGCAAACCTTTGTCATTAATGCCACGGTGAGCGACAGCCTGATCACCCATTCCCAATACGCAGCGCTCTGTCTTAAAGACGCCATTGTCGATCAGTTTCAGGAAAAATTCGGCTCCCGCCCCAACGTGGACAAACGCAACCCCGATCTGGTTTTCAATCTTCATATCCATAAAAACACGGCGGTGATCAGTCTCGATGCCTCGGGTGCCTCCCTGCACCGGCGGGGCTACCGGCAGGAATCGGTGGAAGCGCCCATCCAGGAATCCCTGGCCGCGGCGATCATCGATCTGACCGAGTGGGACGGTGAGCGCACCCTGATCGACCTGATGTGCGGCTCGGGCACCTTGCTCTGTGAGGCCCTGATGCGGTATTGCCGGATTCCCGCCGCATATCTGTGGGAGAATTTTGGCTTTATGTACTTTCCCGATTTTGCCCCGGAGGTCTGGCAACAGGTGAAGGCCGAGGCGGATGCGCAGATTCGCGCCCTGCCCGAGGGGCTGATCACGGGCAGCGACGCCGCAAAACCGGCAGTAAAGGCGGCGCGGATCAATCTTGGTCAGCTGCCCTACGGCAAAGAGGTGGAGGTGTACGCCAGCCGTTTTCAGGATCTGGAGCCGATCAGCAATGCGGTTATTGTCGCCAACCCGCCGTATGGGGTCCGGCTGGGAGCTAAGGAGGAGGCCGCCGCCCTGGTGGGCGAGCTGGGCAGTTTTCTCAAGCATAAATGCACCGGCTCCACGGCCTATCTCTATTTCGGTGACCGGGAATTGGTGAAAAAAATCGGCCTCAAGCCAGCCTGGAAGAAGCCGCTCAGTAATGGCGGGTTGGACGGGGTATTGGCCAAATACGAGATGTACTGAGGGTAAACGTTCAGCAGCACCACATCTGCTTTGTCGGCACTGCTGCCGACGATTATCGGGCGCTACCGCCGATGATTGACAGACAGTCATCGGCCTGCTCGTGTGCAATAGCACACTTCGCAGACCTCTTTCGCGCATCTGCGGCACTGCTGAACGTTTACATTTTAGAGAGTTAGCTGGGCAAATCACACCCGGAGGAGAAAGGCTTTAGGCTCATGGAAGTCGGGATTTTTCCCCAAGTGGACAAGGGCCCAATGGCCCAATCGAGCATCTCGATGCTTGAGAACGGCACTGACCCCAACCCGGAGGGGCGTCTGACCTGCATGGAGATTGCCTATCTCAAGTTCAGCAGTTAGAGAGAAGCCCTCCGCCGTATGTTTTATTTTGACAAGCGGCTCGGCAATACGCTCTTCCTGGCACATTCCTGTCCGGTAATCAGTAAAGGCGTAGACATTCCAATCCCCGTTCGGGGAAAGGTTTAATTCCCGGTAATTTTTCTGTCCTTCTTCAGCCCAGAACATCTCAAAGCAGGTGGCTTGCCAGAGATTGTCGCCCCGTTTCCGCACCGTTTCGGCCGGCAAGACAATATCGTCCATATTTCCTTGCAGGAAAAAGGAAAGCAGCAGGGTGTGAGGCGTACGCTCAATGGCTCCGTGGATGATTACGCCGCCGGAATCCTGGCCGGGAAAGGGGTGGAGGCTGAAATCAGTCATGATTCCTGGAAATCCTCGGCTATTTTTCTGATCTCCTTTTCCTGCGCCTCGATGCTCCGACAGAGGGCAAACTGAACCATGGCGCGCTGCAGGTTATGATCCGGTCTCCTGACCTTGAAACACAGATCCCCAGCCAGATGGTCGCTAAAAAAACGCAGCCCCAACTCAAAGGCGATGAGACGGACAGCGTCATAGAGATAGTGATAGTCCGGATCGGAAAAAAACGAAGCGACCTGGGGCAGGTATCCCCGCAGAATCGCCGCGCAGTATGCAAGATCAAACGAGACCTCGCTGACGAGCGCATCTTCGCCACCCAGATTGCAGCAGGAACGGAGGCAGTCGCCGATATCATAATGCAGCAGGCCAGGCTTGACAGTATCCAGGTCAATCAGGCTAATCGCCTCGCCGGTATCGCGGGCAAAAAGGATATTGGCCAGCTTGGGATCGCCATGAATCGGGCAGACCAGTAACTCACCCCGTCGACATGCGGCTTCAAGCAGCCCTCCCGTCTCTTGTCTCTCGGCAATGAACCGATGACAAAAAAGTGCCTCTGCCGATAAATCTGGCCGGGGAGGCGCGGTGGCGAGTTCGGCATATTGGGCGAGATAACCGGGCGTGACATGAAAGCCAGGCAGGGTGTCGTGCAACAGATGAGCTGGCAGGTCATGGATCAAGGCATGAAAAAAACCAAGGGCTCGGCCAGCCTCTTCGGCTTGAGCTTCGCTGGCGATGATATCGAAGCTCTCGGTATCAGCAACAAAAGACTGAGCCCGCCAGAAGGCCCCCTTTTGATCCAAGTAATAATCAGCGCCGGTTCGAGCGGAGATGATAGTCGGCAATTCCCAGCGTCGGTTCGAATTTGCCAGCAGCTTAGGGCGAACATGCCGGTCGAGAACCCGCAGGTTATGCATGATCAGCGCAGGCTGCGGGAACACCTGGGGGTTCAGGCGTTGCAGGATAAAGCTGAGTTGAGCAGCTTGCCTGCTCAAACGAAACTTATACCCTCCGGGTGCAAAGCTGCGAATGCCTTGACCTTCTCTGACCCGCACCAGATAGGTGTCGTTCATATTGCCGGTGCCGTATTCGCTTACGGATAAAATTTCCCCAGAAAAAGCGAAATGTCGGGCAATGGCGGCAGGATCGGTCATGCAATTTAAACCATGTTCAGGGGATAGATATTTTTCACTGATATGTCCAAAAGTCAGGCTAACTGATAGCCGTGAGTGCTGTATTTGTCAATTATTAAGGCCATAAGGGTCGCGGTCCGTGCATCGGCCATAAATAGTATTGACAAACTGGAAGTATCGGCTATTTTATTTGATTCATTCTTTCTTACAGATAAGGGCCTATAGCTCAACTGGATAGAGCCACCGGCTCATAACCGGTCGGTTCCTGGTTCGAATCCAGGTAGGCCCACCACAAGCCAGAACCGACATAACAGGACTGCATTGCACGTGCGACATAATTCAACTATTCATCCAGAGACATGTTTTGGGAAAACCAGGGCAGGGTTCCGGACACAAGGTGCAACCACAAAAGGTTAGCGCCTTTTTTTATTTTACAGGTTACTCACGGACACCAACAAAGGATGCCGGCAGAAACGTTTTCTACCACCACACTTCTCTCGATCCTCAACTCCATTGCCCCGTTTGCCATGGCTGAACCATGGGACAACGTCGGGCTCATGGTGGGGAATCCAGACCAGCAGGTCAGCGGGATTATGGTCGCCCTCGATCCAACCGAGGCGCTCATCCACGAAGCCCTCTCCCAGAACCTGAACACCATCCTTACCCATCATCCCCTGATCTTCCATCCCTTAAAAACAATCCCCAGCAACACCCCCATAGGCCGCATGCTGAAAACAGCCTTGAGCCACGATCTTGTGATCATTGCCTGCCACAGCAACCTTGATCTTATCTCCGAAGGAGTCAGCAACGCCCTGGCGGAAAAACTTGGCCTGCACGACACCCGACCGCTCACCGGCCTGGCACCGGTCACGCAAGGGCAAGGTGGTTTTGGCAAAATTGGCACCCTGCCCATCCCCATGCCCTCCGGACAATTCCTGACGCACCTGCTGACCGCCCTTGCTGCCCCTGGCATACAGATCGCCGGCAGATTACCAGAGACCATCCACACCGTGGCCCTCTGCGGAGGCAGCGGTTCTGATCTGGCGGAAACCGCCTGGAGCATGGGTGCCCAGGTCTATATTACCGGCGAAGTAAAACACAGCGTGACCCGCTGGGCCGAGGCCGCAGATTTCTGCGTAATTGACGCCGGCCATTACCCAACCGAAAATCTCGTGGTGCCGATTTTTGCGGAAATCCTTAAAAAATCCTGCGCTACCCAAGGCTTTACCCCGACCATCAACATCACAGCCCAACAGAACAATCCCATGCAATGGGTTGTTTTGAACGGCCCCTAAATTCTGTCAACCCATATAACTATTGTTGAAATCGCAATAAGACGCGATTACAACGGGTATCACTTTATAAGTCTTTGATTTTGTGTCACGACACTGTTAACTCTTTCCTTTTTTACAAATTCATCACTATTGAGGAAGCACAATTGAAAGCAAACATCTCGCAGCTCAGGGAACTCCAGGCCATTGATCTAAAAATCAGCATCCTGGACAAGGAAATTGCAGCTGGCTCCACCGAAATTGACAACCGCAAGGTCAGTATTGAGGGTCATAAAGACATTCTTGTCCAGTTGAGCGAAAAAATCGCCGCCAACGAACAGCGCCGCCGTGAGCTCGAAGCCGAACTTGCGGACGAGCAGGTCCGCATCAAAGACCGCCAGGCGAAAATGATGAATGTTCAAACCAACCGCGAATACCAGAGCATTCTCAAGGAAACAGAAGACAGCAAAAAAGCAAACATCCAACGGGAAGAGGCGGTTGTCCTGCTCATGGAACAGATCGAGGCTTTGACCGCGCAGATCGAGGAAGAAAACAAAATCTGCGCCGAGGATGAAAAAATGCTTGCCGATGACATCGCCGCGGTTGAGAAAAAAACCAGCCAATTCAGCGCCGAGAAAAGCAAGATTATTAAAGCCCGCGAAAGCAAGATCAGCGGCCTATCCGCCAGTTTGCTAAAAAAATACACCGCCATACGGGACAAACGTAACGGTCTGGCAATTGTGCCGGTGACTGCCGGCGTCTGCCGGGGCTGCTTCATGAACATCCCGCCGCAGCTGTATAATGATCTGATGAAGGAAGACAAACTCATTTCCTGTCCCACCTGTCACCGCATCATGTTCCACGAGGTCGAAACCGAAGAAGAATAAGGGCAAGCCGCTGAAAAACCTTGACCTTTTTCGGTACTGCTTATAGTTGTGTCAGTGTGGGGAGTGGGTGCATGGTCGCTGGCGGGAGGTTACCGCCAGAGGAAAGTCCGGACTCCGCAGGGCAAGGAGGTTCGTAACCCGAACTGGGGGCGACCCCGAGGAAAGTGCCACAGAAAACAAACCGCCGGGCAACCGGTAAGGGTGAAAAGGTGGGGTAAGAGCCCACCGCTTGCCTGGCAACAGGCAAGGCACGGCAAACCCCTCCTGGAGCAAAACCAAATAGAGAAGCGTTTGAGGGCGGCCCGCCCGAAGCTTCCGGGTAGGTTGCAAGAGATACCGGGCAACCGGTATCCATAGAGAAATGATCATGGCCCTTGCAAGAGGGTACAGAATCCGGCTTATAGCCCACTCCCTTTTTTTTATTTAAGAGCCGTTACGAAGACATATAATCTCTTGCCCTTTTCGTTACGGCTCTTTATGCCGTTCTGGCCCACTCCAGATAACGACATTATTTTAAACAACGGCGCATATGCAGACAGCAACAGCGATCATTGCCGCAGGCGGCTCCGGATTACGCATGGGCACCTCAACCCCCAAGCAGTTCAGCGAACTGCTTGGCGTTCCCATCCTGATCCACACCATCCGCGCCTTTCGTCAGGTTCCCGCCATTGGAGCTATTATCGTGGTGGTCCCGGCAGAATACCGAGAGTCAACCAGTGCCCTTCTGGCTCGTTATCAGCTGGCTGATTACTGCAAGGTGATAAGCGGCGGCAGACTCCGCCAGGACTCGGTGCGGATCGGCCTGACTCAAGTAGCGGACGATTGCCCCCTGGTGGCAGTGCATGACGGCGCCCGCCCCCTTATCACCCCCAAAGATATCCAGCGTTGTCTTGACGCGGCCACAACCCATGGTGCCGCCATTATGGCCGTGCCGGTAAAGGACACCCTCAAAACTGTGGCCGAAGGCACCACTATCCGTCATACCGTGGAACGCCAAGGCCTCTGGCAGGCGCAAACCCCCCAGGTCTTTCGCACCGACCTGCTGAAGGAGGCCTTTGTCAGAGCCGACCAGGACGGATTTGTCGGCACGGATGAGGCCTCCCTGCTTGAGCACGGAGGCTGGCCGGTTATGGTGGCAGAAGGCTCGGACACCAATCTCAAGATCACCCGCCCGGATGATCTGCGCATGGCAGAGGCTCTGCTGATGAAAAAACCGACACTCCCTGAGATGCGGATCGGGCATGGCTTTGACGCCCACCGCCTGGTCGCGGGAGGACCGTTGATCTTAGGCGGTCTGGAGATTACCCACGAACTGGGCCTTCTGGGCCATTCGGATGCCGATGTCCTTACCCATGCCCTATGCGACGCCATCCTGGGCGCATGTGGAGAAGGCGATATCGGCCGCCATTTCCCAGACAGCGATCCGCTGTACAAGGGAATCTCAAGCATCAAACTACTTGCGCAGGTGATTGCCTTGGCTGCGACAAAACAGCTTCACTTGCACAATGCCGACATCACCGTGGTGGCCGAACGACCCAAGCTTGCCCCCCATTTCCCGGCCATGCAGACGATCCTTGCCGAAATCTGCCAGGTTGACCCTGCGTCCATCAACCTCAAGGCCAGCACCACGGAAAAAATGGGTTACACCGGACGCGAAGAAGGCATCAGCGCCCACGCTGTAGTGCTGCTGACTTTAAAAAATTAAGATCTTGTCCTCGGAGAGAATCATAATGGCCCCCATAACCAACACCACCACCCGCCGTCTCTGCGTCTCCATTGCCGCAGCCACCCAGGCCGAAGCCCTGATCAGAGCCAAAGAATCAGAGCCGGTTGCTGAGGTCATCGAGATTCGTCTGGACAGTATGGCAAATCCGGACATCCAGTTTTTTCTCGACAACCTCAGCAGGCCCCTGTTGTTTACCAACCGGCCCGCCTGGGAAGGCGGCGGCTACACGGGAGAGGAAAAGGATCGCCTTGCCCTGCTCAAAAAAGCCGCCGAATCCGGAGCTGCCTATATTGACCTCGAACTAAACTCAGATCCCACTTTGGCCACCGAACTCATTGCCGCCGCCCGGGCTAATAACTGTCAGACCATTGTCTCCTGGCATGATTTCAAGTGTACCGCCTCCAGACAGGCCCTGACCGAGGTCTTCCAGCGTCAATGCCGAAGCGGCGCCAACATCGGCAAGATTGTCACCACCGCCCGCTGTTTTCAAGACGTAATTCGGGTTCTCACCCTGCAGGAACAGGCAGCCGAACTGGGTTTTCCCCTCATCGCCTTCTGCATGGGCCAAATCGGGATGATCAGCCGGGTAGCCAGCACCGATCTGGGCGGCTATATGACCTACGCCGCTCCGGACAATGGCTTAACCACCGCGCCCGGCCAGCTCCCGGCCTCGGCTCTGCGCCGCATCTTCACGGACCTTGGCCATGGCGATTAACGCCACCACCGAAATTTACGGCATCATGGGCAACCCGGTTGCGCACAGCTTAAGTCCGGCCATGCACAATGCCGCCTTTACCGCCCTTGGCTTGAACAAGGCCTATCTTCCCTTTCCTGTACTGGATATCGCTCAGGCCATGGCTGGCCTTAGGGCACTTGGCATCAAAGGAATAAGCGTCACCATCCCCCACAAGGAAGCGGTACTCCCCTACCTTGACAGCATCGACCCGATTGCCAAAAAAATCGGGGCGGTTAACACCCTGATTATCAACAACGGTACCATCCACGGAGCAAACACCGACTGGATCGGGGCAAACCGGGCCTTAAGTGAAAAAATCAGCCTTAAAGGCTCTTCGATTCTGCTTCTTGGCGCTGGGGGCTCAGCCCGAGCCATAGGCTTTGGCCTCCTTGAAGCCGGGGCCTCCCTCACCATCGCCAGTCGGAGTCCGGAAAAAGGTCGCGCTCTGGCTGAGCTTTGCGGCTGTCCCTGGCTACCCTTTACCGAGGCCGCAAGCATCAGCGCAGACATTTTGATCAACGCCACCTCAATGGGCATGGGCACCCAACAATATCTGCTGCCTGTCGTCAAAGAAGCGTTGAGCAACTTCAAGGTGGTCATGGACATCGTCTATGCGCCCCTGACAACTCGCTTATTGCAAGAGGCCGAGCAAGCTGGCTGCCAGACCATCAACGGCCTTGCCATGTTGCTCTATCAAGGAGTAGCCCAGTTCGAACTTATGACTGACCAGCAGGCCCCGGTAGAAGTGATGCGTCAGAGCCTGCTCAACACCTTAGACTACAAACCATAACGATTATCAGACTATGAAAGAAATCAAACCTCTGGCCTTCACCGACACCACCCTTACCGTGCCCGGCTCAAAAAGCCTGACCCAGCGAGCCCTCATTGCCGCGGCCTTGGCAAACGGGGAAAGCATCCTGCACTGGCCCCTGACCAGCGAGGACACCGAATACACCTCCCAGGCCCTTGCCGCCATGGGGATTACGGTTGCGCCCGCGCGGGAGCAATGGCGAGTGCAAGGCAAGAGCGGCATAATCACCACCCCGAAACAAGAGATATTTTTGGGCAACAACGGCACCGCCACCCGCTTTCTCACCTCGGTGGCGGCGCTGGGCCATGGTGACTTTACCATCAACGGCGATCCGCGCATGCACGAGAGGCCGATCAAACCTCTGCTGGAGGCCCTGTCCGGCTGGGGAGTAAAAATCCACAGTATTCACGGCACAGGCTGCCCGCCGGTTGCCATTGCGGCGAGTGGGATCAAGGGCGGGAAAACCCTGCTGCCGGAGGGGAAAAGCAGCCAGTATCTCTCCTCCCTGTTACTGGTCGCACCCTATGCTCAAAAGCCAGCCGAACTCCTGGTAGCCGGGGAGGTACTCTCCAAACCCTATGTAACCATGACCCTGGCCGTAATGCGGGATTTCGGAATTGAGGTAACCGCCAGCCCTGAGCTCAACCACTTTCTTATCCCTCAAGGTTGCTATCAGGCCAGAGAATACGCGGTGGAAGGCGATGCCTCCAGTGCCTCGTATTTCTGGGCCGCGGCAGCAGTGACTGGCGGCAGAGTAACCGTGGCCAATGTTCCCTCGCCTTCTTTGCAGGGGGATGCGGTGCTCGTAGATATTCTGGTCCGGATGGGTTGCGGGGTGGAGCGTTCGCCAAAGGGCATCACCGTAACCGGCGGCAGGGATTTACGCGGGGTTGAAGTGGACATGAGCGACTGCCCGGACGTGGTTCCCACTCTGGCGGTGGTGGCCAGTTTTGCCAAGGGCCGGACGATAATCAAAAATATCGCCCACCTGCGGATCAAGGAGTGCGACCGCCTCCATGTCATGGTCACGGAGCTTGCCAAACTTGGGATCAGGGCAGAAGAACGACCGGACGCCATGATCATCGAAGGCAGGCTGGAAGACTCCCCCCTGCATGGCGCGGAGATTGATACCTACCACGACCACCGCATCGCCATGAGCTTTGCCGTGGCCGGGCTTGTGGTGCCAGGTGTCCGCATCCGGGGGGAAGGGTGCGTGGCCAAATCATTTCCGGATTTCTGGGAACGATTCGAGCTGCTTTATCGATAATCCTGGGCTCCCAAATGACAAAGGTCACTTGGGTAGCAGCATCCCGGCAGCCTCAAGCAGGGCCCAACCAGAGACATCCGCCACTGCCCCGCTGTAACCTGAGTCCTGCCGAAGACCTGCATAATGGGCCAACAGACGGGTTGCCAGCTTTTTCCCCAGCTGTACGCCTTCCTGGTCAAACGAGTTGATGTTCCAGATAAAACCCTGGAACACTACCTTGGCTTCATAAAGGGCCAGCAGAGCGCCCATAGTGTAAGGCGTCAGCCGGTCAGCAATCAACACGGCACTAGGACGGTTCCCGGCAAATCTTCGGTTGGGATTATCCTCCGGCTGCCCGGTCGCCAGGGCAAGGGCTTGAGCCAAGAGGTTTGCCAGCAGTTTTTCCTGGGAGGTGGTCTGCTCAACAAGCAGGTCTCGGCCATGTTGGCTGGTGCGAAAACCGATGAATTCGGCGGGGACAATGGCGGTGCCCTGGTGGATCAGCTGATAAAAGGCATGCTGACCATTGGTGCCTGGTTCGCCCCAGATAACAGGCCCGCTTTCCCAAGCAAGAGCCTTGCCCTGCCTGGTCACGGATTTGCCGTTGCTTTCCATGTCGCATTGCTGAAGATGGGCGGTAAAACGGGACAATGCCTGGCTGTATGGCAGGATGGCGAGGGTTTGACAGCCAAGAAAATTATGGTTCCAAATGCCCAGCAAAGCCAGAAGCAAAGCTGGATTGCGGCGAATGTCCGGCTCTTCCGCGGCCAGATCCATAGCGTTGGCCCCCCGGAGAATCTCAATAAGATGCGGATAACCCAAGGCAAAACCGAGCATCACCGCGCCTACCATGGAGGTGACGCTGTAACGCCCGCCAATATAATCAAACATATAAAAAGAACGAAGATACCGGGCAGGATTATCCATGGGCGAGCCCTTGCCGGTAACAGCGATAAAATGACGGCTTGGCTCAAGCCCTGCCTCGACGTAAGCCTTGCGCACCATTTCTTCGTTGGTCAGGGTTTCCAGGGTGGAACCGCTTTTCGACACCACATTGACCAGGGTTTTGGCAAGATCAAGGCCGTTCAGGACAGCGGCGGCGTCATCAGGGTCCACATTGCTGATGAAATGCACTCGCCGCCCAGGAATTTTACAGGCAACCAGAGCCAGATATAAGGCCCGAGGGCCAAGGTCGGAGCCGCCAATCCCCACCTGCACCAGATCGGTAAATGGCTCCCCAGCTTCATTGACAAGATTTCCCGCTTCAAGAGCGACCAAGAAATCGGCCAGCTTTTCCAGTTCGGCCTTGGCTTGATCCGAGGCCGCAGGCGCCAGGCTGACCGGAGCAAAGATATCGCGACAGGCTGTGTGCAACACCTGCCGCTCCTCGCTGGCATAGCCTTCTATCCGGTTAAGCACCGCCCCTTTTTTCATTCGCCGGAACTGAGCCACCGCACCGCTTTCTTCAGCAAGCCCTTGCAGGGCGGCAAGAACCGTCTCATCCACCCGCTGGGTTGAGTACAGTAAATCAAACCCAGCAGCCTGAGCGCGGTAATCGCGAATTCTTACCGGAGAAAGAGCGCCCGGCGCCGTCAAGTCATAGGGCGAACGGGCAAGCTCCTCAAGTTGTGTCCAGGCTGACAGCTTATTGAAATCATGAGAAAAACAAGAAGAGGCCTGACGTTGGTCTCTGGCTCCGGCGGGCTGTTCCATAAAAAAATCTCCATTCATTTCATAATTTCATGAATATACGAATAAAAGTGGTTAAGATATTTTTGTGACACTCTGACAAATATATCTTATCATAACCGGGCCAAATCATTGTACAGGATTAAGAGCCGTTCAAGAAAATAATCTGTATTTTCCTGATCATTTCATTGCGGCTGCTTATACGCCCGGGGAGTACGAGGCACGTCATGGAAACAGTTGCCGCTGAAAAGGAACTTTTTCGCTCCTGCGAGGTCATTTTTGGGCCGGAGCTCACCATCTCTCGCGAATTTCTTGACTATCTCCAGATCTCCGGCATCAAGAGCGCTTACCGCAAACGAGCCATGGAAACTCATCCGGATCGGGCTGCCCTGCAAAGCACCTGGGCGCACAGGCCAGGTCACGATCTATTCCACTCCGTGCAGGAGGCCTACGAAAACCTGATCACCTTTCTTGACGCCAAGGAAAAAGGCTACTGCCTGCCTCCTCCTGCCCCTGCCCATCAGACGCAGCCCAAAACCCGTCCCACTCGTCCGACTCAACCCAAGCCCCACCAGCCCCGGCAGGCAGCAGCAAAGCAGGCGCACTCCGGCCCTCGCCAACAAACCAGTACCAGATCCCAGACAAAGGCTGGTTTTCGGAACACCGCCAGCCAGACCACTGTTTTTTGGGATACGGAAAGCCTCTACCAAGGCCCAGTGCCGAACCGCCACCTGCTTCTTGGCCATTTTCTCTATTATTCCGGATTGATCAACTGGAGAACCATTATCCAGGTCCTGATCTGGCAACGCACCGAACGACCACGCTTAGGAGAAATCGGTCAGCGCTTTGGCCTGCTCAACGAGGCGGAAGTTATACATATCCTCCGTAACCGCCCGATCCTGCAACCCTTTGGCCAGACCGCCATCAACCTTGGCCTGCTTTCCCAGCCACAGATTCAGATGCTCGTGACCCATCAAAAGAGACTACAGAAAAAATTCGGCGAATTTTTTCTTGAAAAACGGCTACTCGAACCCAATGAGTTGCGCACCATTCTCCATCAGTACCAAGAGCACAACACCAGAATCTCCGAGCAGATGCAAAGCTCGATTTTTCGACGCTGATCTCAGTGTCCATAACTGATTACAGGATAGGCGACCAAGTTCTGCACTGTATCCCAACTGTAAGCGATTACAGACCGAGATAACAAAGCAAACTTTCACACCACCCTTCCTCCTCTTCCACCCGCCTCCCTGATCCTTGGCAGACTACAGCTACTCCGTGAGGATATATGAATACTGCGACACAGGGCTTGATTATCATCAATACGGGGCACGGCAAGGGGAAAACCACAGCGGCATTCGGCCAGGCGCTCAGAGCGGCAGGCCAGGGCCTGAAGGTGTGCATCATTCAATTCATCAAAGGTCAGAGCAAAACCGGCGAGGTTCTTGCCTGCGCCTCTGCCTTTCCCGAGCAGATTGAGTTACATCTTGCCGGAACCGGCTTTACCTGGCAACAGGACATGGAAACCGTGAAAAAAGCGGCACTGGCAGGCTGGCAACTCGCCAGGGAAAAAATCTTGAGCGACACCTACGACCTGATCGTGCTCGACGAACTCACCTACCTGATCGGTTTTGATCTTGTCTCGGAAGAAGAGGTCATAAGCCTTTGCCGAGAAAAGCCAAAACGTCTGCACCTCCTTATCACCGGTCGTGATGCCAGCCAGGAACTCATCGAATATGCGGATCTAGTCACCGAGATGCAGGCGATAAAGCATCCTTTCCAGAGGGGGGTCAAAGCCCGAAAAGGCATTGAATTTTGATAAATGTGTACAACGGGTCAGAGTAGCCCAGTCCGGCCAGGGACAAAAGAAATATCTGCCAGGGAAGTCCCGCCTTTAAGGGCCTGACCGATAGCCGAACCAAAGGCAAAAGCGGTCTCCTGCTGTCCCCGACTATGCCCATAACGAGGATAATGTCGACAAAGCCATCTGCTCCGTTCAGGCACCCTCCCGGCAAGTTTCAGAAATACCCCGATAGTCCGCCAGGGCTCCTTGTTGGGATGAACAAAAATCATCTTGTTAACCACCTTGGCACCACAACGTTCAAGCAGTCGGCGCAGGCCCCACCAGTGCATCCGCCAGTAGCCCCGGCAGGAAATCAGCGGCAAAACCTGCTGCCCGGCAAAAAGCTTTAACCCATCGCGATCAAACAGGGAAAGAACCGGACCGCTGGGATTATAAGACCAGGTTGGGCCGGCCAGAACAATCAGATCATAATGCTCCCAACATTTAGAAGAGAGCGGCTGGATGGAAATTCTCACCCTTAAAAAGGTGATGAACATCATGAACAGAGTGGACAACACAGTACCGATTGGGAACTTGAGGGGAGTAAGGGGCTGAAGCCGCTCATAGACCAGATGCACCCCTTGCGCCTCAAGACCGGCACCAAGCCGATGCACAAGACCACTGGTCTGAGCACTGAACGAATAATAGAGGATGAGGACCTTCACCGGTCTGGAATCTGCAGATTGCATTATTTTTCACTGCACCATTGATGAAAAAAACGTGTATTCTATCATCGAATCAGCCTTGCTCCAGATTTTTTGTGGCTTTTGTTCAATTCCGGCATCAAGCTGAGTAGTTACGAATTATTTATACCATATACAATAGCAACTCTGAAAAGAGAAACTTGCTGTTCCCGCAAAAAAGGATAGACGATCCATGCCTGAAAAACACGAAATAATCATTGTCGGCGCGGGACTTTCCGGCTTGAGCGCCGCTCATTTTCTAAGCAAAAGTATGCCGGAAATAGACATTCTTATCCTTGAACAGGATAGTCGCCCTGGCGGCGCGGTGCGCTCTTTTAATGAACAAGGCTACCTGGCCGAGTGGGGGCCGCACGGCTTTCTCGACAACAACCCAGCCAGCCGCGCCCTGCTCAGCGAAACCGGGTTGGACCGCATTGCCCAGAAAGCCCCCTTAAACAGCTTTGTCCGTTTTGTCTGCCACCAAGGACAGTTGGTGCAGCTCCCGCAGAGCCCACCCGCCTTGCTGGCAACTTCGCTGCTATCCCCTTTGGGAAAATTGCGTCTGCTGGGTGAGTTTTTCAAAAAACCGCTGGCCAAAGAGCAAAACGTCGGGCAATGGGCCGCATACCGCTTCGGCCCTGAAATTTTGCCTCTGGTTGACGCCGCGATAACCGGCACTTTTGCCGGTGACTATAATCGCTTAAGCATTGATGCCGTAATGCCCGGAGTGCGAGCCCTTGAAAAAGAAGCGGGCTCCGTTCTCAAAGGGTTACTCAGAAAAAAAAGAAAACCCGGGGCACTACTGCCGGCCATGACCAGCTTCCCCTTAGGCATGGAACAGCTCATCACCACCCTCTCAACAGGCGCAAACATCCTTTATCACAGTCCGGTGCGGGAAATCAGCCGCAAAAACCAAGTGTGGGAAATAAGCACCGAGACCAGAACCTACCGGGCAGCCAGCGTTATTCTTGCCCTGCCGGTCAACCGCAGTCTGGAGCTGCTGGCCACCCATGCCCCACCTCTGAGCGCTATTCCCACGGCGCGCATCGCCACCGTGGCCTTGGGCTTTACCGACAAAGCGCAAGTGCCATTTGGCTTCGGTTATCTATCCCCTGAAAGAGAAGAACGCTTCGCCATGGGCGCCCTTTTCTCCACCAATATGTTTCCTGGTCGCGCTCCAGCAGGCAGAGTGCTGATGGAAGCCCTGGTTGGAGGCCGCCGCCATCCGGAACGACTGGAGCTGTCCGACGAGGAACTGTTAAGCCGGGTCTATGATGACCTCCGCAAGCTGATCCCCTTGCCAGAGCCCCCTTGTTTCAGCCGAGTACTACGAGGCAACAGCAGCATCCCCCAACTGGAAATTGGCTACCCCGCACTGCTGACCTGGAAAGATGCCCTAGAGCAAGATCTGAACGGCTTGCATCTCTGCGGCTTTGGCTGGGAAGGCATCGGGATGAACGACATGATACAGACGTCCAGAATAGTGGCTGACAGGATACTGCGTCGGGCAGGCGGAAAACGCCAAAACCCAGAGGTAAAGCCGGTATATTTTTAGGAGCCGTCAAGAAATAACCTGTACAATTCCTGACTGCTAATTTACGGCTCCTTATGCCGTTTTATCCATACAAAACGTCCAACATTTTTTACAACGGCCTAACTGTTCAGCCCTGATTTTTCAGACGTTCCACCAGATGATCCACCTGCCCCCGGATGCTGCCGTTGCGCACAATGGCGTCGGTAATCACCCGAATGGAATGCACCACCGTTGAATGATCCCGGTTAAAGGCCTTGCCAATCTCAGACAGCGCTTCTTCGGTGAGTTTTCTGGCCAGATACATAGAGACCTGCCTGGGGAAGGCTATTGTTTTCCTTCTGCCCTTTGATTGCAACTCTTCAATGGAAACCTTGAATTGCCCAGCCACGAAATTCCGGATAAGCACAGCGGACAGATCCTGCCGCTGCCCAATGATTCCGGCGACAATCTCTTTGACCATGTCCAGATCCGGCACGGTCTTATGCAAAGAGGCCTTGGCCTTTAATCCGATGATAGTGCTTTCCACCCGCCGGATATCGCCCTGGATTCGATCAGCCAGAAACTCGATAATCTCCCCGGAAAGTGCCAGCTTGTTGTTGCGGGCCTTGCGCTCAATGATCAGGCAACGGGTCCGCCAATCCGGAGGATTGATAGTGGTAATCAACCCGGAGGAAAGTCGGGAACGCACACCGTCATCCATATCAGGGATATGGCGCGGAGAAACAGAGCCGGTGAAGATAATTCTTTTCCCGCAATCCATCAGCACATCAAGGGCCTCGGCCAGCTCCGACTGCGTCTTGATCCGACCGGCCAGAGTCTGGACATCCTCCATCAGCAGAACATCACACTGATGATGATATTTCTCCTTGAACTGCTCCATGGTATTGTTCTTGATGTTTCGTACCATTTCAGAGGTAAGTTGCTGGGAGGTGACATAATGCAACCGGGTGCCGGGGAAATGTCCGGTAATATGATGAGCCACCGCATGGGTCAGATGGCTTTTCCCCAAGCCCGTCCCCGCTTCGATAAACAGACAGGGACTCAGGGTGGAATCGCCGTTGGCTATGGCCTCACAAGCAGAATAGGCCAAGGCATTGCTCTCGCCAACCATAAACTCGGGAAAGATATAACGCGGATGCAGGGTCCGCATTATGGGTCGTGCCACTGGCATGCTGGGCAACCGGAGCTGGCTCTGCTTCTTTTCAGGTGGCCTATTTTTGATCTGGTTCACCGAAATCCGCACCGCCTCGCCGGTAAAGCCGGCATCCTGAAAAGCGGCCTGAATATCGGCCAGATAATTATTTTTTACCCAGGAACAGAAATACAGGTCAGGACCAGCCAGTTGGACGCTCTGCGCATCGTCATGCGCACATTGCAAGGGTTCAATCCATAATTTAAAATCCTGCTCGGAAAATTTTTGCGACAAAGCACTCTTAACTCGTTGCCAAAGCATCTTTTTCCCCTGTTTCAGTCACAAAAAAATAAGCGAATAAAGCACATTAAGCCCGCTCAGATAATTCCTGCCCGTTTTTTTAAAGGAAATACATGTCCCCTGTCAAAACCGGTTTCGAGTAATTTACCTCCAGCGGCCAAGCAAGTTTTAAACAGCTCAAAAACCCCGGACAAACGGGCATACCCATCAATAACATCTTATAATAACTAAATATTGTTGTTTTATTGCTACCAGTCGTAAAAAGCGCAAAATTCCATACGGTTACATACTTAGCGCAAAAAGAAAATACCATTTCATTAACCACTAAACATGATGAATTTCTCTTCATAGCTCAATATTGCTCCTATTATCTCATTTTACCTTCTTTTAATTTTATCTGACTTCCACTCTCTCTGGCATGCGCCTATGTTGTCGTATTTTTTCTGACAAATCACTTTTTATGCTATACTGAAAAGCCGTTAAAAAATACAATTCGTACCTTATTGATATTACGTAACCGTTCGTCAGGAGACCAGCCATGAATCCAACCAGCCTGATTCCCACCCCGGACACCATTCCTGCGCCTTGGGGTTTTTTCGAGGTACTCCTTATCCTGACCTTTTTCGCCCATCTTGTTTTCATGAACGCCATGCTGGGTAGCGCCATGATCGCCTTAATCAGAGAAATGCGGACCTCGCCCGACACCCCGCCCCCCTGCCGGAATATTGCCGCCAAACTGCCCTACACCATCGCCTTTGCCGTGAACTTCGGGGTGGCGCCCCTTCTTTTTCTCCAGGTTCTCTACGGCCATTTCATATATACCAGCTCCATCCTCATGGGGGCGTACTGGCTTTCCATTATCGGTCTGCTCATCTTTGCCTATTACAGCGCCTATCTATATAAAATGGCGGACCTGACCGCCACCACCAGAAGGCTGACGATAGGCACAAGCCTCCTGCTCCTGCTGGCAATCGCCTTTCTCTTTGTCAACAATATTACCCTGATGCAAACGCCGCAGACCTGGAGCACCTATTTCCAGCGACCGAACGGCACCACCCTCAACCTTACCGACCCGACCCTCTTTCCCCGCTACCTGCACTTCGTGGTGGCCTCCGTGGCGGTCGGCGGTCTTTTTCAGGCGATTCTCGCCTTCTGGCAACAGAAAAAAGGCGCGCCCGGAGCCGAGGCCCGCCTGAACGCAGGGATGCAATGGTTCACCGCCGCCACGATAGTGCAAATCGGCACCGGCATCCCCTTCTTTTTTACCCTGCCCGACAAGGTGTACCAGCTCTTTATCGGAGGCGCCGCCCTGCACACCACCCTTTTCGCCGCCGCCATGATCGCCACTTCCGGCACCCTCTACTATGGAAACAAAAAACAGGTCTGGCCGACCACCTGCGCCCTGGCGGCAACCGTCCTTTTCATGGTCCTGGTGCGGGATCTGGTCAGACAGGCCTATCTGGCCGACTACTTCCATCCCGCCGATCTTGAGCTCGTGCCGCAGTGGTCGCCGCTCTTTCTTTTTCTGGCCATTCTGGTAATCGGCGTGGCGATCGTCATTTACATGCTTAAGCTGGCGGCCAGGGTGCCTGAGGAGGTGCGCTGATGAACTATCCGGTCTGGCAGTTGGATTTTTCCGGCGGCGGCCTGCTCATCGCCTGCATCGCCATCCTCCATGTCTACATCTCCCATTTCGCCATCGGCGGCGGCCTTTTTCTCGTGCTCACCGAAATGAAAGGCCATCGGGAAGGCTCGCAGGAAATTCTGGACTACACCCGGCGGCACACCAAATTCTTTCTGCTCCTCACCCTGGTGCTCGGCGCCCTCACCGGGGTGGGCATCTGGTTTACCATCGCCCTCATCGCCCCGGCCGCCACCTCTATCCTCATCCACAACTTTGTTTTCGGCTGGGCCATTGAATGGGTCTTCTTTCTCGCGGAGATCGTGGCCATTCTCATCTACTACCAGACCTTCGGCCGCATGGAACGACGCAGCCATCTGCTCATCGGCTGGCTCTATTTCATCTTCGCCTGGCTCTCCCTCTTTGCCATCAACGGGATCATCGGCGTTATGCTCACCCCAGGCGAGTGGCTGACAACCGGCAACTTCTGGAACGGTTTCTTCAATCCTTCATTCTGGCCGGCTCTTTTCTTCCGTACCTTCCTCTGTCTGATGCTGGCAGGGCTTTACGGCTTTCTAACCTCCACCGCTATCAAGGAACAAACCTTGCGCCTGCGCCTGGTCCGGTACTGCGCCACCTGGCTGCTTGCTCCTTTTTTCCTGTTCCTGGCCTCAGCCTGGTGGTATGTCCTGGCCCTTCCCGATCCGCAAAAAGCCTGGATTGCAACCTTCAGCCCGGAACTGGCCCCCTTTCTCAACATCTTCCTCTGGGGTTCACTGCTTCTGTTTCTTGGCGGTCTTATCATGGTGATCCGGCTGCCGCGGACAGCCACGCGCTTGCTGGCGGTGATCCTCCTTGTCCTGGGCATCACCTACATGGGTGCCTTTGAGTACATCCGGGAAGGCAGCCGCCGTCCCTTTACCCTGTTCGGTCATATCTACGCCAATTCCATCCTGGTAAAAGATTTCGATGCAGTCCAGGCCCAGGGTATCCTGGCCTCAGCCAAATGGGTCAACAAGGAGATCACCGAGGAAAACCGACTGATGGTTGGCCGACAGATCTTCAATCTGATGTGCTCCTCCTGCCATTCCATTGGCGGCCCCATGCGGGATATCAAAAAGTTGAGCGCCAAGTATATCTCCGTTACTGCCATGGAGGCCGCGATAAGCGGACAGGGCAAGCTGACCCGCTCCATGCCGCCTTTTCCCGGCAACAGTCAGGAACGCCAAGCCCTGGCCACCTTTATCGTCGAGGGCCTACATGGCAGGAAAGCCAAAATCGCCCAACCCCCGATAACTCTCAAAGCTCCGCCGCTTGCCCCGCTTCCCTTTGATCCAGAAAAGGACAGCTACGTTCTCCTTGCCTGGAACAACCTTGGCATGCACAGCATAAGCGACACAGATGGGTCTTTCAGTCTCATGCCTCCAGCGAACGATCTCTTTGCCCAGCTCATCAGGCGCGGTCCAATCCCGGAGGTCGTCACCAGGGGAGTGGTGATTTCCTTCCGGGTAGCGCCTGGTTTTGAAAAACCAGCCAGACAGGTGAAATTCTGGAAAGCACCTTCCCTGTTCGGCATCAACCTGCCTGACAATATCGGTCTTTCCGGGCAGGGCCTTTCCGGCACCATGATCCTCAAAAAAAATGACAAATCTTTTGTCGCCGAAAAGGTTCCGGTAGTCCCCTATCCAGCGCAGGGGGGATATCAACCTTATCCGACCTTTACCATCGAGGCCCGGGACAAGGCCACCAACGCCATTCTCGCCACCACTCGCATGGTAGCCCCAGTCGCAACCGAAATGGGCTGCAGGACCTGCCATGGCGGTGAATGGCGCAAGGAAGTAGCGGGAATCTCCGCCGCCACAGCACAAGATATCCTGAGCACGCATGATCGACGCAGCAAGACCAACTTTGTGGCCCTGGCCCAAGCAGGCAAGCCTGTCCTTTGCCAGAGCTGTCACCCTGATCAGATGCTGAACGCACCAGGCAAGGTCGAATTGCTTAACCTCTCAGCTTCCATGCACGGTTTCCACGCCAATTTCCTGGATGGCCGGGGCGCAGAGGCCTGTGCTTTCTGCCACCCAAGCAATCCACAGGGAGCCACTCGTTTTTTCCGTGGTGTCCATCACGAGGCCGGCCTTGACTGCACCAACTGCCACGGTGCCCTGGAAGACCACGCCCTGGCCCTGCTTTTGGCCGAAAAAAATGCCGGGAAACCCGGGGCAGCCCGGTTGATGCAACATCTTAAACCAAGGATAGCGACAGGACTTGCCGGGATAAAACCGCGCACTCCCTGGTTGCAGCAACCTGATTGCCTTACCTGTCATGTAAACTTTGCCCCGCCGGAGGCAGATAGCGCCTTTGGTGTCTGGACCACCAGTGGTGATGATCTGTATCGCAACCGGCATGATGACTCCGGCAGCATCCATTGTGCCGCCTGCCACAACAGCCCCCATGCCGAGTATCCTGCTATTAACCCTTACGAAAAGGAACGAGACAATTTCGGTCCCCGGCAATATCAAGGCAACCCCTACCCGCTGGGCGCCAACCGTAACTGTAAGGTGTGCCACACCATTGATATGGATACGGACCTCCACCATCCCAACTCCCTGGGCATGATGAGGAACACCAGGAAATAGCAAGAACCGTTTTTCCGATTTTCCCGGTGTCCCACTTCCATTACAAAGGAGTGGGACACCGCCATTCTGACCACCATTCGTCCGCGCCACCTCCTTCGCTACCTCTCTCAAATTAGCCAACGCCAAAAACCAAGCCAAGCCTTGCCAAGCGCAGAGCTAAATCATAGCCAAAAAGTTTGTCTTGTATAATTTTATTCTATTACCCAAAAAAGATATTGACATCTTAACCGTTACTTTTTATTATTACCCTCGTCAACAGCATCAAAAATCAATATCAGGGAGAACACCAATGCCAACAATCCTGCTCCGCAACATGCAGAAAGACCAGACAGGCAACATTACCGCAGTCAAGGTCGGCGGCGAGCTTGGCCGGCGCGTCCGCGACATGGGCCTTGTCCCCGGCACCCGAATCACCATCATGGGCCGCGCTCCTCTCTACGATCCGGTGGCAATCAGAATTATGGGCGGCACCTTGACCCTGCGCAACAACGAAGCTGATCACATCGAGGTTGAAGTCGCCAGCCCAGAGTAGAACCTGCAACCTTATTCACCACTCCATTGCCCATGGGCGGCTCCGAGGCCGACTTTTCCGGGCGCAAAGACACATGAGAAGTACCTCCCCTCCGCGAGACACGCAGTTGTTTTTCCGGGGGGGATTTTTTGGCAATACAAGTTAGCCATTATTAATTTTATTTGTATTTACTAACAAACACAAAGAAAAGGAGATCGAAATTGAAGAAAAAAATCATCAGCATGGCAGGGCTTCTCCTGCTAAGCGCGGTTCCGGCATTGGCCGACGCAGCCAAGGAAGCGGAGATTCCTGCCCCCCGCATCGAGGAAAACCGCAAGGCTTTGCACAAGCACGAGCACAAACCCGGGCCGGATGGCAGCCTGGATGGCCTGGCGGGAAAACTTGCGGACAGGTTGAAGTTCAGCGCCCTGGTCGAGGTCGAGGCCTTCGCCGGCAAGGATTTTGCCGGGGCGAAAACCAGCGACGTGAACCTGGCCACCGTGGAGCTCGGGCTTGAGGCGAAGATCACCGACTTGGTATCCGCCAACGTGGTCGCCCTCTATGAGGAAGGTGCGGAAGACGACCACCTGATCATCGATGTCGGGACCATCACCCTGGGCAACGAGGGAAAGAGCCCCTTTTATCTTACAGCCGGGAAGATGTATGTGCCGTTCGGCTCCTTTAAAAGCGCCATGGTTTCCGACCCTCTCACCCTGGAACTCGCGGAAACCAGGGACACCGCCCTGCTCGCCGGATTTGCCGCCGCGGGATGGTACGGCTCCCTTTATACCTTCAACGGCGAGGTGGATAAAACCGGGAATAACGATACCCTGAGCACCTTCGGCGCCAACCTAGGGTACAAGCTGGAAGAGGGAGACTGGAAGATCGACCTGGGCGCGGGCTGGCTCAACCAACTGAGCAACAGCAATACCCTCCTCGACCATCTCGCCACAACCAGCGGCACGGTCGAGGGCTTTACCGAGGCCCTGGCCCTGCATGGCCGGCTCCAATACGGCGGCTTAAGCGTCATGACGGAATATGTCGCCGCTCTTGATGCCTTTAAACCCGGCGAGATGGATTTTGCCGGACGCGGCGCCAAGCCGAAAGCCTGGCAGCTGGAACTGGCCTACACCACGGAAGTGGCCGAACGGGAAGTCACCCTGGCCCTTGGTTATCAGCGAACCGACGAGGCCGTGGCCCTCGGCCTGCCGGAACATCGCTATCTGGCCTCCGTCGGCGTCGGCATCTTCGCCCACACCACCCTTGCCCTGGAATACCGACATGATCAAGACTATGACCTGACCCAGGGAGGCACGGACGAAAGTGCGAATCAAGTGGCGGCGCAACTGGCGGTAGCGTTCTGAGCAAAACTGGAAAAATCAGCCCTGCAAGATCCGGCTTCGCCATCCTGCAAGGCTGTTGCTTGCCGTTTTAAGATTATCCTGAACCGTTACCGGAGGAATGCGCATGTGCATCGTCGTGATCGGCGGCATGGACCGCCTTGCCCCTCATTACCAGGAAGAGGCAAAAAGGCTGGGCATCACTTTGCGGCTGTTTCCCACCTTCGAGCGGGATATGCAGCAGAAACTCCGCAACACCGATGGGGTGGTGCTTTTTACCGGCAAGATCTCCCATGCCGGCCGGCGGGAGGCGGTCAATGCGGCCCGGCACCACAACATTCCTCTCTACCAGTTCCACAACTACGGGCTGTGCACCCTCCGCGACTGCCTGCGCTGTCTGCACCGCAACGCGATCGGTGTCACCCTGCCGGAATGTGGCAAAAAACAAGGCAACCAACACAAGATATGATGAACTGGGTTGCCCCCCAACCAAAAAGTTTGGGTTTATTAATTTTATTCGATACCCTAAAAAAGATATTGACTTCTTAATAGCTGCTTTCTATTATCTCTACTCTTAGATACTGCAATAATGGCTTGGTCCGGCATCCAGGCCCTGACCGGCAGCAAAGCGGACAGCATTTAGAAAGAAGTCGCCACACCAAAGGAGAACCTGCAATGTCAACCATCACAATCGCCCTAGCCGGCAACCCCAATTCGGGCAAAACCACCCTCTTCAACACCCTGACCGGGGCCCGCCAGCACGTGGGCAACTACCCCGGCGTCACCGTGGAAAAAAAAGAGGGGCGTTACACCTTTGCCACCGGCGAGCAGGCCACGATCATCGACCTGCCCGGCACCTATTCCCTCTCCGCCTATTCCATGGAAGAGGTGGTGGCCCGTGACTATCTGGTGCAGGAAAAACCCGATGTGGTCATCAACATCACTGACGCCTCCAACCTGGAACGCAACCTCTATCTCTCCACCCAGTTTCTCGAACTCGGGGTGCCCATGGTCATCGCCCTCAACATGATCGACGTGGCCCAGGATCGCGGCATCAGTCTTGATGCGCAAAAGCTTGCCGATCTGCTCAAGGTGCCGGTCATCCCCATCATCGCCCGCTCCGGCAAAGGCACCGCCGAGCTGATGGCCGCGGCCCTGGCGCTGGCCAAAGAAAACGTAGTCTGGAATCCCCTGCACATCTCCTACGGCGAAGACGTGGACCTCGCCCTGCAGACCATGGCCCAGCGCATCACCGCCGCCGGCTTCATGACCGACAACTACGCCCCGCGCTGGCTGGCGCTCAAGTACCTGGAGGGAGACAGCCAGATCCGGGAAAAGGGCCGCACGTACAATCCGGCCGTGGACGCGGAACTCCAGGAGATCGTGACCACGGTCTCCGCGCACCTGCACAAGACCATGGAAGCCCACCCGGAGGCTATTATCGCCGACCACCGCTACGGCTACATCAAATCCGTGCTCCGCCAGGAGGTGATCACCCATAAATTCGACATCGACCGGCTCCACGCCTCGGACCGAATCGACAAGGTTCTGACCAACCGGTTCGTGGGACCGATCATCATGCTGGCCGTGCTCCTGGGCCTCTACAAATTCACCTTCACCTACAGCGAACTGCCCGTCGCCTGGCTCGAAACCTTTTTCGGCTGGCTGGGCGGTACCGCGGAGGCCTTGCTGCCGGACGGCCACCTCAAATCCATGCTCATCTCCGGAGTCATCGACGGCATGGGCGGGGTGCTCGGCTTTGTGCCGATGATCATGTTCATGTTCTTCGGCATCGCCATCCTCGAGGACTCCGGCTACCTGGCCAGGGTCGCCTTCATGATGGACCGGGTTTTCCGCATCTTCGGGCTGCACGGCAGTTCGGTCATGCCCTACATCGTTTCCGGCGGCATTGCCGGGGGCTGCGCCGTGCCCGGCGTCATGGCCGCCCGTACGCTGCGCTCCCCCAGGGAACGGCTGGCCACCCTGCTCACCGTTTCCTTCATGAACTGCGGCGCCAAGTTGCCGGTGCTCGCCCTGCTCACCGCCACCTTCTTTTCCGAGAACCAGGCCCAGCTCATGTTCCTCCTGACCCTGCTGGCCTGGATCGTGGCGCTTGTCGCCGCCAAATTCCTGCGGCTCACCGTGCTGAAAGGCGACTCCACCCCCTTTCTCATGGAGCTGCCGCCCTACCGCTTTCCCACCTTCCAGGGCCTCTTAATCCATACTTGGGAAAGGACCTGGCAGTACATCAAGAAGGCGGGCACCACCATCCTGACCATCTCCATTCTGATCTGGGCCATGATGACCTTTCCGGGGCTGCCGGCGTCGGAGGAAGAGGGCTTCGCCCACCAGCGCCAGGAGATCCTGGCCGCTTCCCCCGCCCAAGCAAGAGAGGCGCTGGAAAAAGCGGAGGCCCCTCTACCGGTGGAGGCCCTGCAACTGAAAGAAAAGCTGACCGCTCTGGACAGCGAGCAGGCGGGCCGCGCCCTGCGCCACTCCCTGGCGGGCAGAATCGGCACCTCCATGGAAACCGTCAGCTGGCTGCCCGGCTTTGACTGGCGAACCAATATCGCCCTGGTCGGCGGTTTTGCGGCCAAGGAGGTCATCATCGCCACCCTGGGCACGGCCTACTCCTTGGGCGAAACCGACCCCGAAGACACCGCCTCTCTCTCCGAAACCCTGGCCAAGGATCCGCACTGGAACCCGTTGATGGCCCTGGCCCTTATCATCTTCGTCATGTTCTATGCGCCCTGCTTTGTCACGGTAGTGTGCATCTCCAAGGAGTCCGGCTCCTGGAAATGGGGGCTTTTCGCCATCTGCTTCAACACCATACTCGCCTTTTCCCTGGCTACTCTGGTTTATCAGGGCGGCAAGGCGCTGGGGTTTACCGGATAAAACCAACCAAAACCAAGGAGGTAGGCCATGTGGCAGAACATCATCCTTATTTTCATCATCGTGGCCTGCCTCTTTTTCATCGGCCGCCGCATCCGCAGCCAGCTTAAGGGCAGCAAATCCGGCTGCGGCTGCAGCGGCGGTTGCGCTGCTCCCGCCGCGAAAACAAAGGACTGCGAGACCAAGAAGCCACCCTCCTTACAATAGCAAACGAGCGGTTCCCTGGTGGCGACGCCCTTGACCTGAGTCAAGGAATTCTGCCGTAATTTGCGCTATACTTAGCGAAAAATTACACTCAGAGGTGAACCATGCAGTGGGACAAAGATGCGGAAGAGGCTATGTCCAAGGTGCCTTTTTTCGTCCGCAAGCGCGTGCGAAAAAGAGTGGAGAGCGAGGCGCAGCAGGGTGGAGCCGCCAGGGTAACGATGAGGCATGTCACGGCCTGCCGGCAACGCTACCTGCACCACCAGGAGGACGAGGTACAGGGCTTTACCCTGGAGGCCTGCTTCGGCCAGAGCGGCTGCCCCAACCGCATCGACACCGGGGAGGATCTTACCAAACGGCTTGAATCCTTGCTGCGCGCGCAAAACCTGAAGGAATTCATGCAAAGCCGGGTCTCCGGCCCGCTCAAGCTGCACCACGAATTCCGGATCACCATGGCCGATTGCCCCAACGCCTGCTCCCGCCCCCAGATTGTCGACATCGGCCTGATCAGCGCTTCCCTGCCCACGCAGGGCGACACCCCCTGTGCGGAGTGCGGGACCTGCCTCGCCGCCTGCCGGGAGGAGGCTATTGCCCTTGCCGGGCCGGAACCCGGGCCGCAGTTCAACTGGCAACGCTGCCTGGCCTGCGGCCAATGCGCAAGAGTCTGCCCAACCGGCGCCATCGCCTGCGACCTCACCGGCTACCGCATCCTCTTGGGCGGCAAACTGGGCCGCCACCCGCAGCTTGGCAGGGAACTTTCCGGGATCTTTTCCGCGGAAACCACTTATGCCATCGTCGAGACCTGCCTCGCCCATTTTAAGGCGAAGAACAAAAAAGGGGAACGATTCGGCGAAGTGCTGTACCGCACCGGCGTCGGTTTTCTCGCCCCCTATACCCTAAAAACTCCCATAAGCCTCATTGAACAAAAAACTTGACCATCGAGTCCGATCAAAGCGACATTATGCTACAAACTTGTTGCCGAACAGAACAATCCGCGTTATACATCCCATCTCATTCATGCGCCCGTAGCTCAGCTGGATAGAGTGTCGGACTACGAATCCGCAGGTCGCACGTTCGAATCGTGCCGGGCGCACCAAAAATACCAAGGGGTTAGCGAAAAATCGCTAACCCCTTTTTTTGTGTTGCCACCCCTATTATGGTCCCACAAGCACATATCCAATTATATGGTATCTCCAAAAATAAAAAACCGCCTCCCTCGAAAAAGAAGCAGCCAGGTTGTTGCTCAAATTATGATTCAGCTCTCTTGATGGTTATGATGTTGCCATGCCACGATTGTCAGTAACAAAACTGTTCAGCGAAAGAAGAACCGAATACTGTCGTTATCCCGATAACGACCAGAATATTCCACACGATGTCTCTGGCCCCAATGGTGTTCACGATGACGGCTCCAGCGCCGATCATCCCGACCCCGGTCGATAATCACTGTTTGCCTGACTACCGGAGCGCTTTCATGGTAAACTACAACATTATTTCCATAACCTGAATCCATATAGACCCTTTCCTCTGAAACATACTCGCTGACTACCATCCTTGGCTGTGCAGAGTACACCCGAACCGGCTGGTCATGTTGCATCTCCCTTTCACTGCCGGACATGTAGCCGAGCATTCCGCCAATGGCTGTGCCGACCAACGTGCTCCTGGTGTTGCGACCGATGACCTGACCAAGGATTGCACCTCCGATCGCGCCACCCCAGGCTCCATTTTGGGCGGCTTCGCCGGCCTGGACATTTTGACTTAACAACAATATTCCGACACACGTTGCGAACAGGATTTTTTTCAGCATATATTTGCCTCGTTGAGGTGCATGTGTAATCTGCGTTAAGGCTTTCAGGACAGGGCGGCAAACGGCATCTGCTTTGTCAACTTGCCCTGAGAACCTTGTTATCAGACAACTCTCTTCAACTTCACAGTAAGCAAAAATCAATGCCCCATCAAGACGACATATACCTATATAGCCTTATATTACCCTACATGCGCCGCAAGCCTGGCAATGGCAGAAAAAAACGGGGTCTTCCCAAGTTGACAAGAGTACCAGCCAATTATACATCCTGAAAGTCTGCCTAAGTCATTGCCGTCATATTTAGGATAAATAAGTGCAAAAAAAGGCAAAATGGATCAACCCGCGACTGCGGAAAGTGTTTGGACTTAAAACCCAGCATGAGGTATTCTGCGATTTAAAATTGCACCGCAAACTTGCATCAACGGCTTATGAGAAGTCGACGCATATAGGCTCAAAAGGAGATTATCGATATTATGTACAGGAATTTTTTCCTCGCTGTTTTCTTCATCATCGCAGTATCCATGTTCATTTCTATTGTCCCGCAAGAATCACAAGCCCGTGCGGGTGGCGGTCGATCGATGGGAAGCCGTGGCACTCGCAGCTATTCAATGCCAGCCGCGCGCCCCTCTCAATCAAGTCCGTATCTACAGGGGACAGCACAACAGGGCTCCTCGCTGTTTCAAGTGGGTAGCCTGAAATCAAGTTTGCCGGCAATGAGGTAAGCCATGTTGATCAGGTTCTTGGTTGTTCGATATCCCCTGGCTCTT